>Ga0207419_1000870_pt1 | contig 25053 bp, 17 predicted proteins | sample ElkSloMetagenome_4_FD_184723 | JGI IMG/M metagenome (GOLD analysis project Ga0207419, IMG submission 184723) | Hot spring microbial communities from Elkhorn Slough, Monterey Bay, USA - MD2A (version 2) | ecosystem: Environmental > Aquatic > Marine > Intertidal zone > Estuary: Microbial mat ... | reverse complement strand
GGGGAGCGAGTCAGAAGACCTGCCAATACTTAAATGCTTCGGGATCAAAGCGAATGTACGGCAATCCTCCATTGGTAGGCCATTCATAAGCTTTCCCGGTTTAATTATTTATTGTGTAACAATGCAATTAAACCTATGGGACTTTACGGTAAATTAACCCTCTCCATCTGTTTAGTTGCGCCAAAATCTTTTTGAAATGAAAAGAGTATTCTTATTTGGCGCATGGTTTCTCACCATTAGCGCAAGCCTTTCGGCTCAAACTTATGCCATCTTTGTAAATGGTGGCCAATTCGGTAATCCCAATTCCAATGTGAATGTGCAACTCTATGACCCCGTCTTGGATAGTACATTGGTGATCGATACCATTCAAACCCAATCTGCTCAGGATGTACTTATTCAGGGTGATGTAGCCTACGTAGCTGCCCAGGACTCGATCGCGAGGTATGACCTATCAAGCCGGACTCGAACTCATATTGCTGCTTTTAATGGGCCGAGCACTTACACGCTGGCTTTGGACCAAAACCAACTTCTGGTTGGAAATTGGTTTGGAGCCACTACTGATAATCTGTACATCTACGACGCAAGCAACCTAAACTTAATTGATTCGGTCACCGCGGTATCTGAAGATGCGAAATCGATCCTGATCAAAAATGGCTTTGCGTTCATTACGCAAAATCTTTCCACCTCAGGATTTCAAGACACTTCCGGATACGTGATCAGATTGGATCTCAACACCCTCAACATCACCGATACACTTTCCATTGCCAATTACAGCGGAGATATTGGCGAATTGATCGAAAGACCGGATGGCAATGGTTTCTATTCGTTGAATTCCGTCTCAAACACTATTGGATATTTCAGCTTTACGAGTCCTTTTGTCAGCAGCAATGGCGCCGCAGGCGTCGACTTAAAAGTCGGTAATTCCTCTCAATGGGCCAGAAATCGAGACACCCTCTACGCCCGCATGGAAAACGGGATCGGGGCCATTGACTTGAACAGCTTGTCGGTGATCGATACCAATTTCATCGACACCGTGATTACTGCCTTTGCTTACGACAGTTTAATGAATCAGTTTTACGTGAGCCAGACCGATTTCTTTAGTTTCAATCTTGGAAAGACCTACGATAGAAACGGAAGCATTCTAAGCCGTTTTGCCGTCGGATTCTCTCCTGAAGCAGCAGATGTGTATTATGCGATCCCGGTGAACGTTTCTAACCCTCAACTTTCAACCAAAACTGCACTGGAACTTTATCCAAACCCCACTTCTGAAATATGCTACATTCCAAATGCGAAAGCCAATGATTTGATCCGCGTGCTCGATCTCAGCGGCAAGTTGGTGTGGGAAAATCGGATTGCCAATCAAGGGCAAGCTTTGGATGTTTCAAGATTAAATAGAGGGTCTTATATCGTCATGCTGCTGTCAGAAGAGGGCATTAGTACCTCCAAAATGATCATCGACTAATGAAGTTCTTACTCACTTTAGTCTTTTGCTCAACTCTCGCACTGTCTATGGCGCAAGGCCCATATGCGCCTGCCGCCGGACAGCCGGGAAGCAATGCCATTCATATGGACTCCAGTTTGATCGTGGATTGGGCTTCTGTGTGCACCGTAAACCGAGGATGGGTAAACATGGCCGACACTAGCCTGGGCAAAGTTACTGTGGGTGAAGACCATTTCGCCACCGGAAAATCTAACCTCTACGGAGTGGCTTCGCTAGGGGATGGAGGGGAAGCTGTTATCCGCTTCAACGGTCTATTATTTGACGGAATAGGGCCCGATTTTGCCATTTTTGAGAATAGTTTTTCTGATAACTTTTTAGAATTGGCCTTTGTGGAAGCAAGTTCAGATGGAAAGAACTTCTATCGTTTTCCAAGTCATTCCTTAAGCGACACTACCCAGCAAGTCGGAAGTTTTGGTTTTACTGAAGCCACCATGATCCACAATTTTGCGGGTAAATATCGGTGGGGGTTTGGCACTCCTTTTGATCTGGCCGACTTAGCTAACATTCCCGGTTTGGATATACAGCGCATCAGTCATCTGCGCGTGATCGATGTGGTAGGTAGCATAGATAGTGCATATGTGAATCGCGATAGTCAGGGAAGACCGATCAATGATCCCTTTCCTACTCCCTTTCCTTCCGGAGGTTTTGATCTCGATGGAGTGGCGGCCATACACATCAATAGTGTAGGCCTATCTGAAGACATACTGGCAAGTCGCTTGCGGATATTTCCAAATCCAACCGATGATATCGTGAATATAGAAGCAAATGCCTTGCATCTTGAGGAATTCCAACTCTACAACTACCAAGGCAAGCTGATCCAACGTGGTGCGTTTAATGGAAAAATCGACCTTTCAACGCTGGATTCCGGAGTGTATCTTCTGAGTTTTAGCAGCGAGCAGCAGTTCATCACCAAACGGATCGTTAAGCGATGAGTTGGAGGGCTATCATACTGATCCTATCTGTTTGTCTCTGGACGAAAGCCTCCCGGGCTCAAGATACCATTCGCATTCAGGAAGTTCAAGTGCAGGGAAGCAAACACAAGCAGCATGCTGCTGCTCAACGGATCGATTCCATGCAACTGGCTGATCCCACCATTAAAGATCTTGGAGCCGGCTTGCAGAAGTACAGTCACGCCTTTGTAAAATCTTACGGCATTGGCAGTATGGCTTCAGTTTCTTTAAGAGGAAGTGGCAGCGCGCACACCAATTTGCTTTGGAACGGTAGCAGCTTGAACAGTAACAGCCATGGCACGGCCGACCTTTCGCTTTACCCGCCATTCTTTACCGACAACCTTGAAGTGTTTTACGGACAGAATAGCAGTCAGTTTGGCTCCGGTGGTCTAGGCGGGGCAGTCTCCATGGGCAATGAAGTAAACTTCAGCAAGCCCCAACAGATCGAAGTGATGCAACGCCTGGGAAGCTTTGGTTATCGCACTACTGCAAGCAAGATTCAATTGGGAAATCAAAAGTTTCGTTCAGTCAGTCGCTTGATCTACAGTCGGGCCGATAATGATTTTTCTTATCGAGACATGAGCGAACGAGGCTTTCCTAAACATGAGCTGGACCATGCTGATTTTGAGCAAAAAGGGGTGATGCAATCTTTTCACTATCGTCCCAAGCCAAACCAGCGCCTTGATATGCATTTTTGGTACATGGATACTTACCGCGAGCTACCCGGTATGATGGCGATCCGCGATCTGGAAGAAGTGCAGGAAGATGAGAATTTCAGGGCACAATTGATCTTTCATCAGTATTTCAAAGGGGGGAAGCTCAGCTGGAACAGTAGTCTGCTCAATGATCGGCTCCTTTATGATAATCGTGCACAGCTAAACCCAAGCGAGTCAGACAATTTGAGCCTGCGTAATTTCTTACAGGCCGAATATGCTATTGAAAGCTGGTCTTTCAACGCCCGAGCAGATTTGGACTGGGAAAGCACTAACCAACTCAGTTTTTCAGAAGGAGAAGTAAGACGCTTTAGGCATGCGCTTTATCTTCAAAGCCAAAAGCAGCTAGGGAAAAAATGGGAGGCCTCAGCGGGTCTCCGAGCCGAGTGGATCGAAGAGGATTTCTTTTTCTTGCCAGAACTAAAATTGGCCATGAAAACTGCCAATGGCGGACTAGTCTGGTTATTGGTAGGCCAAAACATGAAGTATCCGTCCTTAAATGATCTTTATTGGGCAAGCGGAGGAAATCCCGACTTACGTGCCGAACAATCTAAAAGCGTTGAAATAGGGCATAGTCGGCAGGTTAAGCTAAATTCAAGCTGGAGTCTTGATCTTAGGCATACCGTTTACTATTCGCGAATCGACGACTACATACAATGGGTGCCTACCGTAATGGGGTTCTGGACTGCTGAAAATCTAAGAGAAGTGGAAAGTAGTGGTATAGAAAGCAGTCTAGGATTGAGCTATCAAAGCAAATCACTTACACAAAGGTTGACCTTCAATTACAATTTCAATCGGGCGATCAACCTGAGCAAAAACCACCCTGAGGATGCCTCTGTAGGCAAGCAGCTGGTCTACCAACCCAGACATCAGTATAATTTGAACTCGCACACCATATATCGAAAGGTTTTTTTAGACGCTAACCTTCAATTTGTAGGAGAACGCTATTTGCAGTCGGATAACCAGGATTACTTACCTTATTTCAGCCTGATCGATCTTAGCCTGGGAAAAAGTATTTCAATGGGCGATGATCAGTTGCAGCTAAGTGTCTCAGTTCGCAATCTCTTAGATGAAGAATACCAGGCCATTCAGTGGCGCCCGATGCCGGGAAGGAACTACATGATATCCCTAAACTATATATTGAAGTAATGGGTGTTAGGGTTTACATTATCAGCATTTTGTTTATTATTTTAATTTCATGTAAAAAAGAAGAAGCTTCACCAAATGGTGCGGCAAATCTTTCAGAACGTGCAGTGATGATTTTAAATGAGGGGAATTTCAGATCGGCCAATGCTTCTTTGAGCGTTTATTATCCCCAAGCAAATGAAGTGCATCAAGATCAGTATAGCCGGGCAAATCAGGGAGTTCCTTTAGGGGACGTAGCTCAGTCGCTGAGTTTGATCAATGGAAACTATTGGCTGTTAGTGAATAATTCCAGCCGAATAGAGGTGCTTGATCCGAACAACTTACAAGCAATTGGGAGAGTGAGTGGCCTAAACTCACCCCGGTATTGTATTGCCGGTCCAAATCAGAAAGTGTACGTGAGCGATCTTTATGAAAAGGTGATCTATGTTATAGACGCCAATAATTACGGCCTAAGCAAACGGATCGCCACCCAAGGGTGGACAGAGGAGATGGTGCTTCTAGATGACCGATTGTTTGTCTGTCAGGCCGATAGCAATTGGGTTTTAGTGATCAATACGACGAACGATAGCCTTGAACATCGGATCCCGACGGCTAAACAACCTTTATCCATGGTTTTGGACAATCATAACATGCTTTGGGTGGCTTGCAGCGGGGGAATAAATGATTCAGAGCCTGCTTTGATGAAAATAGATCCGGCAAGCTTGAGTATTGAATTGGATCTAAGGGTGCCTGATGCGTCTTTAAGTATTGGCGACCTGGATACGAGTCCTGACGGCAGCCATCTCTTTTTTTCGATGGGCGATATTTACAAAATGAATGTAAGCGACACGAGTTTGCCAACCGTCCCGTGGCATCAAAATCCCACTGCAAACTATTACGCCATGGGGGTAGATCCGATAAGTGGAGAGGTTTATCTAAGTGATGCCATCGATTATACTCAGGACGGTATCGTGTATCGCTTAGATCCAGATGCCAAGCTTATTTCCCAATTTAAAGTGGGATTAATTCCGGGATTTTTCTATTTTGAAGTGCCATGATAGACTATCGACCGGAACGAATTGTTTGCCTGACCGAGGAAAGCACAGAGTTTTTGTATCTCTTAGGCGAGCAAGATCGGATCGTGGGTATTTCCGGATTCACGGTTAGACCCGAACAAGCCCGAAAGGAAAAGCCGAAGGCGTCCTTATTCACTGAGGCAAGCATTGATAAGATCGTAGCCCTTAATCCCGATCTGGTGATCGGTTTTTCGGATATTCAAGCAGAGATCGCTTCCAAGTTGATCAAAAGAGGAGTGAACGTCTGGGTTAGCAATCAAAGAAGCATTGAAGAGATCATGGCCTACCTCATTCAAGTCGGTTTCTGGGTGGGAAAGCAAGAAGAAGCTACGCAACTGGTAGATTGTTACCTGAAGCGACTGGAAGAGATCAGGTCGATCACTCAAGCTTGGAAAAAAAGACCCAAAGTTTATTTTGAAGAATGGTTCGACCCTTTAATTAGTGGAATCTCGTGGGTAAGCGAGCTGATCGAAATCGCCGGTGGTGATGAGTGCTTTAAACATTTGTCCAAAGCGTCTCTGGCGAAAGACCGCATTATTGCCCGTCATGAAGAGGTAATTGAAGCCAATCCGGACGTGATCATGGCCTCCTGGTGTGGAAAGATGTTCAAGAAGAAAAAAATGTTGGCAAGAGAGGGTTGGGGGCAGATCAAAGCAGTGCAGGATGATCAGATCTTCGAAATCGACTCAGCCATTATTCTACAGCCGGGGCCGGCGGCATTAACGGAAGGGGTAGAGGCAATCTTTGGGCATTTGAAAAAATGGCAAAGTACGCAGGTCTGAAATTTTGAGCGCTGTGATCAAATCTAATCGAGGGGTATGGCAAAACGTTTTTTAAACTGGAGTAGTGGGAAGGATTCAGCCCTAAGCCTGTATCGGCTGATCAAGGCCGGTGAGCAGCCTGACCTACTGCTTACTATCATTGGGAAAGAGGAGCAGAGGATCGGCATGCATGGCTTGCGCAGATCGCTGTTAGTCAAGCAAGCGGAAGCCATCGGAATTCCTTTAAAGATCATTGAACTGGAGGCTAGTCTGGATCATGAAGCTTACAACAATTTGATGAAAAGCACCATGAATGAGCTGAAAGTCAAGGGATTTGATACTGCAGTTTTCGGAGATATCTTCTTAGCGGATTTGAAAGCCTATCGCGAGTCACAATTAAATAGCGTGGGCATGAAGGGGGAGTTTCCCTTATGGGGAGAAGACACGCGAGCATTGATCAAGGAGTTTATAGCCAGTGGCTTCAGTTCAATGATCGTGTCTGCCGCCGATGAGCACTTCGACAAGAATTTCTTAGGCACGGTCATCGATGAGCAATTCTTGGATAAGCTTCCGGATGCAGTGGATCCCTGTGGAGAGAACGGTGAATTCCACAGCTTTTGTTATGATGGTCCAATTTTTGAAAAGGATATTCCGTTCAATAAAGGCAAAAAGGTGATAAAATACTACGATGCACCAAAAGATGATAAATCGATCTCCGATCCTCGGTCTTCCATCGCTAGAATTGGTTTTCACTACCTCGATCTTTTGCCGAAATGAAGCGGCGATCCAATACCCTTAAAAGAGAAAGCACTGACAGTCGTGATATGTGCTTAGGCTTTTACGATATTTGTAAGCTTAGGACGAAATGAAAAGAAGGATCTATACACACTGCCTTTTGCTAATCAGCTTGCTTGGCTTCACGGAAGCGATCCATGCTCAAGACTGGCAACTGGTGATGGAAATTACCGTTACCAATGATGGCAAAAAGATGGATGGCGCCACGGTAGAGCTTCGTAAGGGTGGGGCTTTGGTGAAAACCCTAAAAACTGATGGTCGCGGCGATGTGGACGTGCCTTTGGATCCCGACGGGGATTACGTGATCTCGATCACGGGAAACGGACTGATCAATAAAAAGATCGCCGTAAACACCAAAGGCGTGCCTCCAGAAGACCTAGAGGGACAATATTACTTTCCGGCGGAAGTCGACATCTTTCCCAAACTTGAGGGACTCGACTACAAGGTTTTAGAGCAGCCCATTGGAAAGATCGGATACATTGCCTCAGATCAATCCTTTGATGCGGATATTGGCTACACTAGGCAAAGAAAGGCCGCTCTGGATAAGCTGCAATCGGACTACCTCGATAAAAAAGAAAAAGAAGCTGAATTGGCTGCTCAAAAGCAGGAGCAATATGATGCAGCTATTAAAGCAGCCGATAAGGCCTTTAATGACGAAGAGTGGGAGTTGGCGGAGCAAGAATATAAGCGAGCGGCGGAACTGAAGCCGATCGAAACCTACCCTTCCTTTCAATTGGCCGAGTTGGAAACCAAGCTTATCAAGATCCGTGAAGCCAATAAGAAATACAATGAAGCCATCAAATTGGCCGACCAGGCTGCAGCCGAAAAAGACTACCAGAGAGCAATGGTAGAGTATAAGAGGGCGGCCTCTGCCAAGCCAGACGAAACTTATCCGCAAGACAAAGTCAAAGAGATGCAGGGTCTCTTGGCACAGCAAGTAAAAAACGAACAGGCGTATTTGGCAGCCATCGAAAGAGGGGATAATGCCTTGAAGATCAGCGACCTCAATACAGCCAAATCTGCTTTTGAAGAAGCCGCCAAAGTAAAGCCCGACGAAACCTATCCGCAGAATAAGCTTGCCGAGATCAACGATATTTTAGGTAAACGCGAAGCAAAAGATCAAGAATACCAAGCAGCTGTGAAAGCGGCGGATGATGCTTTGACTGCAAAGAACTATGAGGAGGCGAAAGCCAACTATCAAAAAGCTTTAGCCGTAAAGCCTACTGAATCTTACCCTCAGGAACAGATCACAAAAGTGGAAGGCTTGATGGCCGAGGCGGCTAAGCAGCAGCAGGAATACCTGGCCGCCATTGAAAAAGCAGATCAAGCCCTATCGGCCAACAAACTTGATGAGGCACTTACCGCGTATCAAAGCGCCACTGCCATTAAAAGTGAGGAAGAATATCCCAAGAACAAGATCAAAGAGGTAGAAGCCATTATTGCCAAGAACAAAGAAAAAGCGCAGGCCTACCAAGATCAAATCGCGAAGGCCGACAAAGCCTTGTCGGCAAAATCCTATGAAGAAGCAAAAAGCGCTTATCAAGCAGCCGCTCAATTAAAGCCTCAAGAAACTTATCCGCAGACCAAGATCAAGGAAATAGACGGCATACTGGCCAACAAAGCCAAAGCAGATGCCGACTACCAAGCTGCCATCAAGGCAGCGGATCAAGCCCTTGCTGCAAAGAACTATGCGGTAGCCAAGGAGCAATATAATGCCGCTTTAGCTGTAAAGGCGGAGGAAAGTTATCCTAAAGAAAAACTCGCTGAAATCGGCACCATCCTGGTGAAGATCGAGGAGAATCAAGCTGCTTATGATGAGGCGGTGCAGAATGGAGATCAAGCGATGGCTGCCGATGACCTTGAAAAAGCGAAAGAGTTCTTCGCAGAAGCAAAGAAACTGAAGCCGGAGGAAACGTATCCACAAGGAAAACTAGATGAAATAGCCGGCATTGAGAAAGATAGGGCTGCAGCCGACCAAGCTTATCAAGATGCCATCGTTTCGGCAGATGCGGCCTTAAAAGAACAACAACTGGAAACAGCATTGGGCGATTATCAAAAGGCCGCCTCCTTGAAACCGAATGAGACGTATCCTAAGGAACAAATCACCAAAGTAGAAGCACAGATTGCCGCAGCGGCAAAAGAAGAAGCGGCTTACCAGGCGGCAATCAAGAAAGGAGATGATGCCCTAGCAGCTAAAGAGCTTGAAGCAGCTTTAAGTGCCTACAAGGAGGCCAGTACCATTCGCGAATCGGAAAGCTATCCAAAGGAAAAGCAAGCTGAGATTACCGCCCTTCTTGCCGCGGCCAAAGAAAAGGATGCACAGTATGATGAAGCGATTGCGAAGGCCGACAAAGCCTTCGAGGACGGAAATTTTGCTGAAGCGAAAAACACCTACGAAAGTGCCCTACAGATCAAAGACCAACAATACCCTAAGAACCAAATCAAGTTGGCCGATGAGAAATTAGCGGCGATCGCCGCGGAAAAAGCAGCTGCTGAGAAGTTGGAGGCCGATTATCAGGCAGCCCTGCAAAAAGGAAAGGAACAGTTTGAGGCCGAAGCCTTCGAGGAAGCAATCACTGCCTACCAAAATGCCTTGTCGCTAAAACCCGATGCAGCAGAGCCGTCTGAAAAGATCGAAGAGATCGAAAAGGTGATGGCTGAGATCAAAGCCAAAGAGGAGGAAGCCGCCAGGCTTGCCGAACAACAAAAACAGTATGACGAAAAGATCGCTGAAGCAGATCAAGCTTTCCAAAATCAGGATTTGAAATCGGCAAGGGATTCGTATCAAGCCGCATTGGCTATTAAATCTGAAGAAGCTTATCCCAAGAGCAAGATCGAAGAGATCAATGCCACATTAGCGGATGCGGCCGAACAAGACGAGAAGTACCAGGCGGCCATAAGTCAAGCCGACGAACTATTCAGCCAAGAAAAATGGCAAGAAGCAAAAACAAAATACAACGAAGCGGCTTCCATCAAGTCGGATGAGGAATACCCCAAAGCGCAAATTAGTCTAGCAGACGAGAAGTTAGCGGCAATGGCCGCTGCTCAGGAAGAAATTCGTTTGCAACAAGCTAAAGAAGCGGAAACTGAGGCAGCTTTTGAGGCTGCAATGAAGGCAGCTGATGAGTTGGCGGGCGCTGCTGAATTTAAAAAGGCAATTTCAAAATACGAAGAAGCACTTGGCATCAAGGACGAGCAGATCGCTAAAGATAAGATAGCCGAGATGCAGGCAAAGATCGCTGAAGCAGAATCTAGGATGGCCGCGGAAGAAGCCGCTAAGATTGACGCCGAGTACCAAACTGCCATTGTAGAGGCCGACAAGCTGTTTGCGTCCTCAGCCTTTGCTGAATCGATCGCTCAGTATGAAGCTGCGCTGAAGATCAAAGATGAACAGTATCCCAAAGACCAAATTGCTTTAGCCAAGCAGAAGCAAGCAGAATTGGCTTCTCAAGCGGAAAAAGAAGCAGTCGAGAAGGAGTATAACGCCCTCATTGCAAAAGCCGACGAATTATTTGCTTCTGAAAGCTGGAGTGAAGCTTCTGCTAAATATGAAGAAGCCTTAAAAGTCAAAGAAGATGCATATCCCAACGATCAGATCGAGCGTATCAAAGAAAAACAAGCTGCCTTAGCTTCCGCAGCCAAGCAAGCAGAGTTGGAAGCCAAGTATAATGCTTTGATCTCTGAGGCTGATGGTCTTTTCGATTCCGAACAATTTAAAGAAGCAAGGGCCAAATACGAAGAGGCGCTTCAATTGAAGGATGAACAGCATCCTAAAGATCAGTTGGCAACTATAAAGGAAAAGTTGTCGCAGCTTGAAGCCGAAGCCGAAAAAGAGGAGCGTGAAGCAAGATTTCAGAAACTGATCGCCGAAGCAGATAAGCTATTAGAAAAAGAAAATTTAAAAGAATCAAAAGCCAAATACGAAGCTGCCTTGGCCATTAAGGAAGCGGATTATCCGAAAAGCCAGTTGGAAACCATCAACGGTAGATTAGCGGAATTGGCTCAAGCAAAGGCGGCCAAAGCTCAGCAGGCAGAATTGGAAGCAAACTACCAGGCCCTGATCGCAGAAGCTGATCAGGCCTTTGAGACTAAAGATTATCAGAACGCCAAGCGCAAATATGAAGAAGCCATTGGATTGAAGGAAGGAGATCCTCATCCCGTGAATCGATTGGCAGAGATCGAAACCTTGACCAAGCAACTCACAGTAGATAAGAAATACGATCAAGCAATTGCCAAAGGAGACGAAGCGCTAGAAAGCGGAGATTACAATCAGGCAAAAGATGCCTACCGATCTGCTCTTGCGATCAAAGCGAATGAAACCTATCCGCAGGAGCAAATTGCCAAGGCCGATCAATTGATTGCAGAGCAAGCCGCTAAGGCCGAGGAAATTCGTCTTAAGCAGGAAAAAGATGCCAAGAAAGATGCTGCCTATCAAGCCGCAATTTCTGAAGCCGATAAGTTATTCTCTGATAAGGCCTATCAGGCGGCCATCGACAAATATAAAAGCGCAAAAGCCATTCGGGCTGACAAGACTTATCCATTGGAGCAGATCGACAGGATCCAGCAGCTGCTAAAAAGTGAAGCTTTGGCAGCGGAGAAAAAGGAAAAAGAAGCAAAAGAGCGCGAACGAAGGTATCTAGAGATCATATCTTCCGGAAATGCCTCGTTCAAGGAGAAGGATTACGATATGGCCATCAGGCAATACGAGGCAGCCCTAGCCATGAAGCCGCAGGAAACGTACCCTCAGAATAAGATCAAAGAGATCCAATCCATTCTAAAGGGTGAAGAGAAGGAAAGCAAGCCGGCCCCTAAAGAAGAGCCCATTGCAATTCAAACCGGACCAAAATCTACCGTAGATGGCAATGCAGAGGATGAGATCGATCGAATGTATGCCGAAATGTGGGCTAAAAAGCAGGCCAACAAGGGAAGTAGCGTAGATGAAAAGAGAGAATTGCTTAAATCGATGAGGGAAGACGATAAGGAAAGGGAAGAAGCCCGCAGAAGCAATGCCATTGAGCGCATCGAAGACATCTCGGTCAGCATTCGGGATCAACAGCAAAATACCGATGAGTTGAACTTGCAGAATTATGAAACGGTGAAACGAAATACCGAGGATCATCGAGAAAAGGTTCAGGAGCTCACCAAAGAATCAGAAAGAAGGCGAAATAATAATTTGGTCGACAATGAAACTCGACTAGAGGCCAACGCCGAGTTTAGAAAGCAAAAGATCGAAGAAGGTTCTAGCGTTAGAAAAGCTGACCTTGAAGAAAGGGAAAAACGCCAGAAGGAGTTTAGCCAGGAGCATTACGAAGAGCAACAAACTAGAATTTACGCCCAAGGAGATCAAATTTTGCAGAAAGAAGAAGCGATTCGTAGCTACAACAGCAACAAAATAGAAGAAAATAGAAATAAAAACACCGATGATCTCCAACAGCGTCAGCTGGATTATCAAGAAGGGGTAAGAGAAAATCAGAAGTCGCAAGGCCAGCGCACGGAGAAGGAATACAACAAGATAGAAGGCCAGGCCAATGAGCTTAGAACGTATAATCAAGAGCGCTCAGACGATTACATGGAAGGCTATGAGGAAGTAAAACAAGACATAAAGAGCAAAAAGGAGTTCGAATCCTCCAAGCGTTCTGATGCAGATAAGCGAAGAATGCAAGAGCAATCCGAAATCGAAGGCACGGCGGATGCGCAACTGAACCAAAAGAATGAGGGCAATAATCGACCCAATGAGAATTACATCGAGGTGGTTGAAAAGACCGAAGCAGTTCAAAGCAGCCGGAAACAAGATCAGGGTGAAGCTGAGAAAAGGAGACAGAACGCGAGTGATAAGGAATATTACGAGGGGGAAGATAAACCTCGAAAAGATCAGGAGGCGGCAAATTATCCTCAAGGAGTCACCGAAAAGATCATCGAACATCCAAATGGGAGTACAACCATTCGCAGAATAAAGGTCGAAGGTACCGAGGTAGACACCTACGAGAAGACCTTATTCGCTTACGGCAACATTACCTACACCAAGAATGGCAAGCCCATCACCAAGGAGAACTGGGATGCGAACAGCAAATGATCAATGCGCAAAAGCTTAGTCATCATCCTTTCTTGCTTTATACTGAGCCTGCTGCCGGCTTGCACTCCTCAAAAATCGATCGATTTTGAAGCGGAAGGTTTTGAGAAATATCATCACACCGATGAATTTTCCATTTATCAAAAAGAGGAAGAATACCTGATTGAAATATCGCATCCTTTCCCCACAGCCACGCGTGCTGAATATTATCAACTCTTTCCGGCGGGACAGAACGCCACTTCCATCCCTGAAATTACCCAACAGATCGCTTACCCCATCACCAGCATGGCCATCAGTTCAACTACGCATTATGGCTACGTGGAAGCCTTGGGCTTGGTAGACTTCATCATCGGAGCTTCTTCACCGCAATTGTTTTATTCAGATCGATTCCAGTCGAACCTTGACTCCGGCATGATCAACCCTATCGGATCGACACATTTCAATAAGGAGATTTTGATCAAGTCGAATGTGAATGTGCTCTTTTCTTATGCTCTGGACCAAGCCAGTTTTGATGAGATCGCCTCCCTTAGAGAAAGCGGAATCAAAGTAGTGTTGGTCTCCGAATTCCTAGAGACTGACCCTTTAAAGAAAGCAGAATGGTTGAAGTTTTTCGCGCTTTTCTTTGGTGAAGAGAAATTGAAGCGGAGCGAAGCTTACCTCACCTCGATCGGGAAGCAATACCGGGACATTAAAGAGGCGGTTTCGCATTTACCCAATAAACCTAAAGTGTTAATGGGTTATCCTTGGAAAGGGGTGTGGCATGTGAGTGGAGGGGCATCTTATCAGGCTCAGTTCTTTGAGGACGCCGGCGCGATCTATCCTTGGGCAGAAACCAAAGCAGTGGGCAGTCTTCCCCTGGATGTGGAAGTAGTGTTGGTTGAAGGCTTGGACTGCGATTTTTGGATCAATCCCGGAAACAAACAATCTGTAGATCAAATTACTGAGGAGCACGCCGACTTTGCGCAATTGAAGGCAGTTAGGAAGCAACAAGTGTATTCCAATTATGCCAGATCCAAACCCTCCGGAGCTAATGACTATTGGGAAAGAGGCGTGGTGCGTCCCGATCTCATTCTCGCCGACCTGGTAAACATTTTCCATCCCCAGCTGCTACCGGATAGTGCGTTATACTTCTATAAAAAGATCTGAGGCCTGTGTACACTCGTAAAGGCATACGCATATTGCTTTTGGCAGTCCTTCTTTTTTTACTGTTCATCCTGGATCTGTTGACCGGTGCTGTAGAGCTTTCGATAGGCAGCCTATTTGATTACCTATTGGGTGAACCCATTGACCAGCGCGACTTTTTGATCATTCACTATTCCCGATTTCCCAAAGCATTTACTGCCTTGATCTGCGGCGCAGCCCTTTCGGTTGCCGGACTTCAGATGCAAACGCTGTTTAGAAACCCTCTCGCCGGTCCATATATTCTTGGAATTAGCAGTGGAGCGGGCTTGGGGGTAGCGATCTTACTGATGGGTGCTGGCTTTTTTGGTATTAGTGCACTTTACAGTTGGTCTCTTGCGGCTGCAGCTTTCGGAGGCGCTTTTGTCATTTTACTTATCCTTTTATTACTTTCCTTTCGGATCAAAGACGTCATGACCCTGCTCATCATAGGGATCATGATCGGTGCGGTGGCTACGGCCATGATCGGGATCTTGCAGTACTTTTCAAATGATTTTCAACTCAAGTCGTTTGTTATCTGGAGTTTGGGCAGTTTAGATTCTTTGAGTTACGACAAACTGTTTTTAATGATGGGGGTGGTTTTGCTGGCGTGTCTTATGGCATTTCTGAATTCAAAATCGCTCAATAGTCTATTGATGGGGGAGCGCTACGCCAAAAGCATCGGCGTAGACATCAATCGCATTCGATTTTACAGCATCCTCTCTACTGGCCTCTTGGCAGGAACTGTGACCGCTTATTGCGGTCCAATCGGTTTCATAGGGGTAGTGGTTCCGCATTTGTCTCGAATGATCTTCCAAACCACTGATCACAGTTGGTTGATTCCCATTTGCATGATCAGTGGCGGAATTATCCTTTTGGTTGCCGACATCTTATCCCATTGGTTGGTAGAGCAGACCGCTTTGCCGATCAATTCGATCACAGCCCTGTTGGGAATTCCGATCATCATTTGGATCTTACTTTCCAAAAAGCGAATCTCCAATTCATTCTAATGCTCGTCATTAAGCACATATCGATTCGTTACAAAGAAGAGGAAGTCGTTCAAGCGCAGCAATTGACTTTGCAGCCGGGACAGCTAGTAGCTTTGGTAGGAAGAAATGGCAGCGGAAAATCATCCGTGATCAAAGGGATGATGGGGCAAAACCCTTTTCTTAAAGGAGAGATCAGGATAGAGCAAAAGCTGATTCAAGATTATAAGGCTGCCGAACTCTCCGGCCTCCTCGCAGCAGTCTTCACGGAGGCTCCTTATCCAGCCATCATGAAGATCGAAGAATTCGTAGCTTTCGGAAGGTATCCCTTCAACAACTGGTTTGGCCGACTTAGAGCAAAGGATCTTGCCCTGATCGATCATTTGTTGGAAGAATGCCAACTCAGGCATTTAAAGGGGAAATCAATGGACCAATTGAGTGATGGAGAGCGGCAGCGCGTGATGATCGCCAGAGCCTTAGCACAAGAAAGTAAGGTGCTCTTGCTCGATGAACCCAGCACACACCTCGACGGAAAAAACACCATTTCCATCTTGAAACTGCTTAGAAAGCAAGCTAAGGAAAACGGCAAGGCTGTTCTTTTCTCTACCCATCGAATCGTTGAAAGTCTCGAATTGGCTGATCAATTATGGATCATTCACCGTGGCAACTTAGCCGCCTATACAAAAGAAGAATTTTTGGGAGATGCTGAACTACAGAAAGAGATGCTCGGCGAACACATTATTTACCAAAAAAAGGACGGAAAGCACGGCTTTGAGATCAATCTGAGCTGAACTTGGTAGAATTACGTTCCTCTTTGGTACCTAGTCGTTTATGGGCCTTCCTTTGCTCTTTGCGGTAAGCCCTTTGTGCCTTTCTATTGAGCTTCTTGTAATTTTCGCGTAGTTCCTGACTAGGTAATTTATTTCCTTTCATGCCTTTGGTCGTCACCCCGGTATGGCCCCTGTAGGGACTGCAGGCCAGAAAAAGGCAGATCGTCAAGGAGGTCAATATGCATTTAAGACTAATCTTCATACTCTTGAGCCAGTATTTCAATATCGGTAATTAGCTTGTCCACGCTTTCCTCCGAGGTGCCGTCGTAAAAACCCCTTATTCGCTTTTCCTTGTCGACCAAAACAAAATTCTCTGTATGGATGAAATCATCCACCCCTCCATCACCCTCGGTGGTAGCCGCAAAGTATGATTTCCTTGCCAGGTCATAGATGACTTTCTTATCTCCGGTTAGAAAAACCCATTTCTCAGGGTCAGCCTCATAAAGCTCAGCATATGCCTTTAGCGTTTCTGCAGAATCGATCTCGGGATTAACGGTGTGTGAGACGATCATAAAGTCACGGTCGTTTTCAGTGGCTTCTTGCACCCGCATCAGCTGGGTACTCATATCCGGACAAATAGTGGGGCAGGTGGTAAAGAAGAAATCAGAAACATAATACTTGTCGGTGAGGGCAGATTGATCAAAGGGCTCCCCATCTTGATCGATCAACTGAAAATCAGCAATCTCGTGTTTTACGCGCTCCCCCCGTTTACTTTCGTCGACCAGTTCCGGATTGATCATGGCCGGGGTGTAAATGGGCAGTGAGCGGTTATCTCTGATCATCACGTAGGCTATAGCAATACCCACGCAGAGGATTAGAAAAGGGACGATGATGGGGAGTTTCTTTTTCATTTATTAATGCTCATGCGATTCAGTTAAAAAATAAAGAAAACAAAAAGTTCATTAGTGAGATTATGAGGTCTTTAATTCTCATCACTTGCCACTATTTTGACTTCATCTTTGCGTTATCCGCTTTTTCATCTTCTTTATTGAGATAATATTCCAGCATGTTTTCGAGAGATTCTACGCTCATTTTTTTCGACAGGATCTTTTTGTCCTTATCAAGTAAATAGGTTTGTGGCGTACTGTAAACGTCGTAAAGGGTTCTGAAATTGCTTTTGAAATCCCCTCCGTCTGATCCGTTTATCCAATTTAGATCATGGGTGTTGATGAATTCAATCCATGCTTCATTCTCGAATTCGCTGCCAACTGCAAAGACTTCTACACCTCTGTCTTTAACACGATCATAAACCTCTTTCAGCTTGGGAGTGGCCTTCTTGCAGTGCCCACAATCGGGCGACCAGATGTAGACCACCGTGTACTTGGCTTTTACATCGTATAGTTGAATGAACTTCTTCATGGCCGTGTCCTTTACGATGATGTTGGGGGCTTTTTTTCCAAGTAACAATGGATCTAGGGCATTGGCCCTTTCCGCTAACTTTTCCAAATTCTTTTTTGCAAACCATTCCGGTTTATCCTTCATGAAGTAATTCTTGGCCAAATGCACGAAAACGGCATCCATGCCCATTACTTGCGATCTTTCATATCTGGATGTAAGGTCAGATAGGGCATACTTATACAGGGGAGGGTTATTTTTAACCTTAGCCAAAATGTAATCTACGGCTTCAATGATCGAATCTGGCTGCTGCCTGGTCAGTTTATCAAGATAATACTTGGTTTTATCATGGAAAGCGGCTGTGCGTAAAAGTCGCGCATCATCAAAGGCGAAATTGTCGAAAAAATGAGTTTTAAAATAGCGATACCCAAAGGTGCTATCAGCTTCTGCGGGAGCTTCGGGAACCGTTGGATATTCTATGGCATAGATGAAATTTGAGGTGAGGCTGCCTTGATGATCACGATGCAGCTGAGTGATGTATTCTTTCACTTGGCCATTGATGGTATTCACTTGCTCCTGAATGGCTTTATATTCCGAACTATTCTGCTGGTAGCTCGAGAGTTCGTTGCGGTACTTTTCTACTTCTGCGTTCTTGGTCGACAAATACTTCATGTAATCAAAGAAGATCTGGTTTTCCTTCCCTCCTTTAATCTTCATGTTCCCTACGACATCAGAAGTATCGGTTTCTAAACTCAACTTCTGCGCATCCACTAAAAAGTCGAAGATCTTGCTATTGCCCACCAATACCGAATACATGCCGTGCTCCAGGGTGTCTTTACCACTGAAGATAATTTCACCTTTCGGGTTAACTTCTGCAGTATCCTTATAAAACTGACCCTTCCCATAAAAGTAAGATAGGTAAGCAGTGGTATCGGGGAAGTCTTTGATCTTCACCTCGATCTCGTATTGTGAGTAGGCACTTAAGCTGATCAAAGCTCCGATGGTTGTCAGTAAAAAGGATTTTAAAGTATGCATAGTATAAAGGTTTCTCCTTGGTTGTAGCAAAAATAAGGCTTATCAATCCATGCATCCGTTAATGCATGTTAAATGCTAGACGTATAAAATGGCCTTTGGTTTACTTCCTCAGTGCTTTTTATTGACTATTACAAATAGCGTACCTTGGCCAGGTGGAAATCCTTACTTGGACACTCATAGGTTTAATCATCCTATTTGGCATCATTGCCGGGATCTTGCTGAGCATTTATTTTCTTCAGGATAAGCTGATCTTCAACCCGATCAGGTTACCAATGGACTATAATTTTCCATTTGAAAAAGCCGAAGAATTCACCTTTAAGGTGGCCGAAGGAGCCGAATTGAATTGCCTGTTGTTCAAATCAGAAAAGAGTAAAGGCTTGATCTTTTACATTCACGGTAACGACGACAACCTTAGGTACTGGGGTGATTTTGCTGAATTCTTCACCAAGTTGGACTACGATGTCTTCATGTACGACTTCCGAAGTTTTGGAAAAAGTACCGGAAAGATCAAGAATGAGCGTAACCTGCAGAGAGACAATAAAGTCCTCTACAAACGTATGGTCCAGCTTTATGGAGAAGAACAGATCATCGTCTACGGTTTTTCACTGGGCACAGGCTTGGCCGCGCGATTGGCCAACCGCAATCGTCCGAAAAAGCTAATCCTAGAGGCGCCTTATGATCACTTTATTAGCTTGATCAAATACCATAAAGCCTATTTGCCGGCAAGTTGGATCACCAAATATCACTTTAGGATCAACCGCTACTTGACCGACATTCAGGTACCTACCCATATTTTTCACGGTACAGAGGACCGAAAAGTGCCTTATTTTTTGGGGGAGCGGCTAAAAGGCATCAATCCCCTGGTAGAGTTCCATACCGTCTTGGATGCTACCCACTCCGATATGCAATCAATGGAATACTACCAACGGAAAATGAAGGAGCTTTTAGATTAAGCTTCTACGGCTTTGAATTCTGAGGTAAAATGGAAGTCGATATCCGGATAATTGTCTTTGGTGATTTGTAGGATTCCTGCGGTTTGAGCTAAAAAGACCAGGTTCTTGTCCTTATCCCACACAATGTAATTCGACTTTAAGCGAACGAATTCATCGAGCATTTCCTGATTTTCTGAGGTAAACCAACAGGCCTTGTAAAAATTAAGGGGATGAAAGCTTACCGAGGCGTTGTATTCATGCTTTAGGCGATACTGGATCACCTCGAATTGGAGTTCGCCGACCGTTCCGATGTATTTTTTATTGCCCATTCTGGCCGTGAAAAGTTGTGCCACCCCTTCTTCCGTCAACTGATGAATTCCCTTATCCAGCTGTTTGCTTTTCATGGGATCGTCGTTGACCACTTCTTTGAAGATCTCAGGGGAAAAACTCGGTATCCCCTTAAAGGTAAAGTCATCCCCTTCAGTCAGTGTATCACCGATCTTAAAGTTTCCGGTATCATAAAGCCCGATCACATCGCCCGGAAAAGCTTCTTCGATCAAGCTTTTGTCTTTGGCCAAAAAAGAAGTGGGGTTGTTGAACCTTAAGTCTTTGTCGAGCCGCACGTGGTGAAAGAACTTATTTCGCTGAAATTTGCCACTACATACCCTCAAGAAGGCGATCCGATCCCGATGTTTAGGGTCTAAATTGGCATGAATCTTAAAGATGAATCCGCTGAATTTATCTCTGGTGGGTTCGATCTCACCTTCGTCGGTAAATCTACCTTTTGGTTGTGGTGCAATGTCGATGAACTCGTCTAACATTTCCTGGATCCCGAAGTTATTTACCGCCGAGCCAAAGAAGACCGGAGCTACTTTACCATGAAGGTATTCCTGATGATCCAGTTCATCATAGACCCCTTCGATCAGTTCCACGTCTTCTCGCAATTGATCTGCTTCTTTGCCGAGCAGTTCGTCGAGCTTGGGATCACTCAGGTCTGTGAACGATAAAATGTGCTCAGCTCTCTTGGTTTTGGAAGATTGAAATAGATTTACGTTCTTTTCCTGAAGGTTGTACACCCCTTTGAAGGTAGCCCCAATGCCAATGGGCCAGGAGAGGGGGCGGACTTTTATCTGTAATTTTTCTTCCAGTTCGTCCAAAAGCTCGAATGGATCGCGACCTTCAAGATCCAGTTTGTTGATGAAAACGATCACCGGGGTATCGCGCATGCGGCAGACCTCCATTAATCTCTCAGTCTGTTCCTCAACCCCTTTCACGCAGTCGATCACCAGAATTACACTATCTACTGCAGTAAGCGTGCGGTAGGTGTCTTCCGCGAAATCCTTGTGACCGGGAGTATCCAGTAAATTGATCAATTTGTCTTTGTATTCAAATCCCATTACTGAGGTGGCTACGGAGATCCCTCTTTGCTTTTCGATTTCCATGAAGTCGGAAGTGGCACTTTTCTGGATCTTGTTGCTTTTTACGGCGCCAGCCGTTTGAATGGCCCCTCCGAAAAGCAGAAACTTCTCGGTGAGGGTAGTCTTGCCGGCATCCGGGTGAGAAATAATGGCGAAGGTCTTGCGTTTACTGATCTCTTCTTTGAGCTTCATGGCGTGGAATTATGGGGTTGGCAAAGTTAGTGAATGAAAAGAGAATTAACTCCTCCGCCAGTCGAAAGCAATTTGACGGAATCTTAGAAATTAAACCGCGGAACCTTTGAATCAAACCTTTTATTGTGGGTACTTTTGCAACACCAGATTATGAGCGACAATCCCCAAGAATTCGACCTTACGGAAATTGAAGAAAGTGACGATGGTAAAGACCTCTATCCCTTTCAAACACGAGCCATCCAAAAGATATCCGACAAGCTGAATGAACTGGAGGATAATCACAACATTCTTTTTCAGCTTCCTACCGGGGGAGGTAAAACGGTTATTTTTTCAGAAATCGCCAGAAGGTACATTTTAGCTACCAATAAAAAGGTGTTGATCCTTACTCACCGCATCGAACTTTGTAAGCAAACCTCAAAGATGCTGTCGGAATTCGGCGTCAAGAACAAGGTGATCAACAGCAAGGTGAAGGAGGTGCCCGATCAGAACGATTTTACCTGCTTCGTAGCTATGGTAGAAACCCTGAATAACCGAATCCAGGATGAAAAAGTGAGCTTGGAGAATATTGGTTTGGTGATCGTAGATGAGGCGCATTACAATAGCTTTAGGAAGCTCTTTAAGTACTTTGAAGAAGTAAATATCCTAGGGGTTACAGCCACACCGCTTAGCTCCAGCATCAAACTTCCGATGAATGAGAATTATCAAGAATTGGTGGTAGGGGAGAGCATTAAGAAACTGGTGGATAGTGGATATCTGGCAAAAGCGACTACCTACAGTTACAATGTGAGGCTAGATACCCTAAAGATCGGAATTAATGGGGATTACACGGTTAAGTCGTCCGAGCAACTCTACGGCAATTACCACATGCAGGAGAAGCTATTGAGAGCTTATGAGGAGAAATCCTATGGCAAGAAGACCTTGATCTTCAATAATGGGATTTCTACTTCCTATGGTGTTTACGACACCTTTAAGACAGCGGGATATGAGATTCGTCATTTGGACCATCATGCCGGTGATTCAGAACGAAAAGAGATCTTGCAGTGGTTCAAAGAGACCCCTGATGCCATTCTAACCTCTGTAGGCATACTTACCACCGGATTTGACGAGCCCACAGTGGAAACCATCATCCTGAATCGCGCTACGCGATCGTTGAGTCTTTATCACCAAATGATCGGCAGGGGTTCGAGAATCTTGCCCGATAAAGACAAGTTCACCGTGATCGATCTGGGCAACAATTTGCATCGTTTCGGTTTATGGGACTCGCCGGTCGATTGGTACCATATTTTCATGTCGCCGCATCAATATTATGACGACTTGAAGTCGGATGAGATCATCGAGCGAAACTTCGTTTACGAAATGCCCGATGAGTTGAAGGCGAAATTCGCGAAGACGGAAGACATTTCTTTCGACGTAAAAGAGCACTACAAAAAAACCATCCAAAGGGGAGGGCATGCCAAAGAGGTGATCCAGGCTTCTATTGAACAACACGCCAAGATGTGTATTGACAATGCTGAGGAGGATATGTGGGATGCCTTAGACCTGGCAGAACTGCTGCAGGACGACATTCAAGATCGCATCAAGCATTATTCCTATTGCACCATCAAAACCACCAAGAATTACTTGGTTTGGCTGGAAGAGGATTATACGCGCAGACTGAATACGGCGATCAGACAGGCTTTCGTGAAGAAAGAAATTTAGAAGAAGTTAGGAGTGCCCTGCAGTGCAGCTAGAGTTGTTTAGTCAATTTGTCAGGTCGAGGCCTCAATGTAGCAGAAGGAATCTTTTTTACTCTTTATGATTTATTCATTCTGTACCATTTTTGTCTTTATTGGTGAGATGCTGATCTCATTCTTGATATTTTGATCTTCTGTTAAGATTAATTAACCTAAGTTTGCAAAAAATTATATCCCCCAATTATTCTTGGAAAACTTTAACGATCTCGGACTTTCAAGCCAGACCTTGAAAAGCATCGAGCAAATGGGCTTTAAAAGTCCCACCCCCATTCAAATTCAATCCATCCCTTACTTATTGCAGAGTGGAAAGCGTGACCTGGTTGGTCTCGCACAAACCGGCACCGGCAAAACTGCGGCTTTTGGATTGCCCTTGATCGAGAAGATCGACGTAAAGAACAATCAGGTACAGTGCTTGATCCTTTCTCCAACCAGAGAACTAGGCCAGCAAACCGCCCAACAGATCAAGGAGTTTGGCAAAGGCTCTAAGATGAACTCAGAGATTGTCTACGGAGGTACTGCCATTACTAACCAGATCAGGGCACTGAAGAAACCAACTCATTTGGTGGTGGCTACACCGGGAAGGCTGCTCGACCTTATTCGAAGAAAAGCCATTTCACTCAAAGCAGTGGAATATGTGGTTTTAGATGAAGCAGATGAGCTCTTGAACATGGGCTTTCAGGAGGATATTGATCAGATTCTCAGCTCGATCGACAAAGATTACAGCTTATGGTTGTTTTCTGCCACTATGCCATCCGGGATTCGAAAGATCATCAAAAAATACATGAAAGACCCTTACGAAATCAGTGTCAAGGGGAAGGATGAAACCAATAAAGATATTGACCATCAGTTCGTGATGACCAGTAACGATAATAAATTACCCGCCCTAAAGCGCATCGTGAGCGCCAATCCGGAAATGAAAGGCATCTTGTTTTGTCGCACCAAAAGAGATACTGAACAAGTAGCGGCCGACCTGACAAAGGCCGGCTACAATGTAGAAGCCCTGCACGGAGATCTGTCTCAAAAACAAAGGGATGTGGCTATGAACAGGTTCAAGAGCCAGAAGGTCCAACTGTTAGTGGCCACAGATGTGGCAGCCAGAGGAATTGACGTGAGTGAATTGAGTCATGTGATGCACCACAAATTACCGGATCAGCTGGAAGCCTATACCCACAGGAGTGGAAGAACCGGAAGAGCTGGAAATAAAGGAGTTTCGTTGGCTTTCATCAACAATAGAGAAGGCCGGAAGATCAGCGATCTGGAGAAGAAATTGAAGATCAAGTTTGACCAGTTTGAGATTCCATCTCATAGTGAAGTTGAACAACAGCGTCTGGATAAATGGGCCGAAGACTTGATCTCCATTCAGGATAGTGGGGAAGCCTACCAGTCTTTCCAGAAGATCAAGCCATACTTTGAAGGCATCAGCAAGGAGGAACTGATCACCAAATTGATCAGTCGCGAAATGCAACTCTTGAAGCAAGACGGACAAGATAACTTAAACCAGAATACCTCTAAAGAACGCAAAAGATCAGATCGCCGAGAATCTGGAGAGCGCAGAGAAGAGGACAGAGGGGGTAATCTCAAATACCAGATCAACCTTGGATACTCTGATGGCCTTAAGAAAGGGGAGTTGGTACAATTTCTAGTTGACATGAGTGGAATCAACCGCAAGGATGTGGGTGATATTCACATGGATCAGAATAAAGCTTTCTTTGAACTTAACGGAAAAGTGCCTAAAAACTTTGAGATGAGTTTCAAGGGAGTGCTGGTTGGCGACGACAAACCTCTTCAACTCAAATTGGTAAGCAGCCAGAGGGGTAGAGGAGGTTCAAAGTCACCGAAGTCGCACGCTAAAGGCAGGGGAAACCGTCGATCAGATTCAAATGCCTCAGGAAAAGGTGGCATGAGAGTAAGAGGCCGAAAAGGAGGGAGAAGGAAGTAAAAAGTTTAAATTTAAAAGTGTAGGCTTGGGGTGTTTTGGTGTTGCAATTAGGCCGGTAATTTATAGCTTTGAAGATACCAATTCAAGATCATCCTTATGAATACCGAAAAAACTAATATCCCCGGCTGGTTCTGGATCGTAGGCGTGCTAGCCTTAATTTGGAATATATTTGGTGCCTTAGCTTACGTCGGACAAGCCATGGCAGGTCCGGAGATGCTAGAAGCAATGCCTGAAGACCAACGACTGATGATTGAAAATCGTCCACCCTGGGCAACTGCTGCTTTTGCATTTGCGGTGTGGGGAGGCACTCTAGGGGCAATTCTGCTCTTAATGAGAAAAAGTTTAGCAGAGATCGTCCTTATCATTTCATTGGTCGGAATTCTTGTACAGATGACCTACAACTTGTTTGTAGCCGAGCAGACCCTGGAGTATAGTGCGACTAACGTCGCCATAACTATCGTAATTCCGGTTTTCGGTTTATTGCTGATCTGGGTAGCAAGGAGG
>Ga0207419_1000869_pt1 | contig 25054 bp, 24 predicted proteins | sample ElkSloMetagenome_4_FD_184723 | JGI IMG/M metagenome (GOLD analysis project Ga0207419, IMG submission 184723) | Hot spring microbial communities from Elkhorn Slough, Monterey Bay, USA - MD2A (version 2) | ecosystem: Environmental > Aquatic > Marine > Intertidal zone > Estuary: Microbial mat ... | reverse complement strand
TATTTTTATCGATAAAAATGTAAATATTGTAAGATTTTACTTTATTAATTTTAAAAATTCTTCTTCTGAAATTATGGGTACGCCTAGCTTTTCTGCCTTGACACGTTTACTGGGTCCCATTTGTTCACCTGCAACGAGATAGTTTGTTTTACTAGAAATGGCAGATACCACTTTTCCACCATTCTTTTCAATATGTTGTTTCAATTCGGTTCTTGATAGGGATTCAAAAACACCCGAAATTACAAATTTTAGGCCTTTCAATTTATCGGTCTGTCCACTTAGCTGCTCTTCGGAAAGCGTCATCTGAACACCAGCAAATTTTAGCTTATCAATAATGGCTTTATTAGTTTCCTCTTTAAAAAACGTCACTACACTTTCTGCAATACGCTCACCGATTTCATCAATTTCTACTAGTTCATCTAAACGGGCCGACATGATATGGTCTATGTTCTTGAAATGTCGTGCTAATTTTTTAGCTACAGTTTCACCTACATATCTAATGCCAAGGGCAAATAAAACACGCTCAAAAGGTATTTGCTTAGACAGTTCTATACCTATTATTATATTGTCTGCACTTTTATCAGCCATACGCTCTAGCGGTAAAATTTGTTTTTTTGTTAAGCTGTAAAGATCACCATAGTCTAAAATAAGACCCGCATTGACTAGTAAGGTCACCGTTTCGCCCCCTAAGCCTTCGATATCCATCGCCTTTCTAGATATAAAGTGTTGAATTCTTCCAATAACTTGTGGCGGACATGTAGTTTGGTTAGGACAATAATGTTTGGCTTCGCCCTCTATTCGTACTAGTGTTGTATGACATTCTGGACATTGTTTAATGTAAGATGTCGGTTTTGAATTTGAAGGGCGTTGACTTAAATTGACTTTTGTTATCTTCGGAATAATGTCACCACCTTTTTCAACATGTACCGTATCACCTTCTCTCACATCTAATTTTTCAATCTGGTCAGCATTATGTAGCGATGCACGCTTTACAATAGTACCAGCTAATAAAACGGGTTCTAGATTAGCGACAGGTGTAATGGCGCCTGTTCTTCCTACCTGATAAGTAATTTTAAGAAGTTTGGTTTGAACGTTTTGAGCTTTAAACTTATAGGCCATTGCCCATCGTGGTGCCTTAGCCGTAAAACCTAATTCTTCTTGATGTCGTAACTTGTTCACTTTAATAACTACACCATCTATTTCGTAGGGTAATGACGCCCGATGCTCTTCCCAATAATTGATGTAATCAATAACACCATCAATACCATTTACAAGCTTTGCTTGTTGCGGCACCTTAAAGCCCCAAGAACGTGCTTTTTCAAGACTTTGGTATTGTTCTTTTATATTATGGTTATCTCCTTTTAAGCTGTACAGAAAACATTCTAACGGTCGCTTGGCAACCTCACTGCTGTCTTGAAGTTTTAGACTGCCAGACGCGGTGTTTCTTGGGTTTCGGTAGGGTTCTTCATCATTGGCTATTCGCTTAGCATTCATTTTCAAAAATCCATCAACGGGTAAAATAATTTCACCTCGAATATCAAATTCTTTTGGATAATCACCCTTAAGTTTTAATGGTACAGAATTAATTGTTTTTACATTAGCCGTTACATCATCTCCTTGAAAGCCATCACCTCTGGTCACCGCTTTTACCAACACCCCGTTTTTGTAAGTAATACTAATAGAAGCGCCGTCATATTTAAGCTCGCAAGTATAGGCAACTGAACCATCAATAATTTTTTTTATGCGTTTTTCCCAATCCAACAAATCGTCTTTTGAATATGAATTATCTAAAGAGTACATTCTGTAATTATGCTGAACGGTATTAAAGTTTTTTGTTATTTCCCCACCAACGCGTTGCGTTGGCGAATTAGCATCATAGAACTCCGGGTGTGCTTTTTCTAACTCTATTAGCTCTTCTAACATCATATCAAATTCATAATCGCTTATGGAAGGCTCGTCAAGTACATAATATTTATAATTATGATGCCTCAGCTGGTCTCGTAGTGCTTCTATTTTGTTTTTTACTTGCATATAAGATTAAATCTGCTGTTTTGTTGCGCTAATAAACCTGTCATTAGCATTGATATCTTTTATAATTTTTGAATTCTGAAATGCCTCATTTTGTAATAGATTGAGGGTCGCCTCGCCCAAATATTGATTAATTTCAAAATACAACTGTCCGTTTGATTTTAAATGATTTTCTGCAAATGTCACAATAGCTTTGTAAAATTTTAAGGGATCTTTATCTGGAACAAAGAGCGCTAAATGCGGTTCGAAGTCTAATACATTGCGTTGAATCTCCGACTTTTCTAAATGCCTCACATACGGTGGATTTGAAACAATAATATCAAATTTTAAATCTTTAATCGTTTTTTCCCATTCTTCAGGATTTAGAATATCCGCTTTGAAGAAATGAACACTGGTGTTGTTTCTTGTAGCGTTTTCTGAAGCCACGTCTAAGGCTTGTGCGCTTATATCTAAAGCATAGACTTGAGCTTTATCTAAATGCTGCGCCAACGCTATGGCAATGCAGCCGCTTCCTGTACCAATATCTAAAATACGAACTGTAGGTAAATTAGACGCTTGTTTTATGATTTTATCTATAAGCTCTTCAGTTTCTTGTCTAGGAATTAAAACATGCTTATTAACCTTTAAATTCAAACCAAAAAAATGAGCCTTTTCAAAAATATATTGTATGGGTTCATGAGCTTTTAGCCGACTTAAACACGATTGTATCTCTTTATTTTGAGAAGAAGTAATTTCAATAAAGCGTTCTATAAGGACCTCATGACGCTCTAAGCCTAAAACGTATTCTAAACACAAATAAAATACAGCGTCTACTTCATCGACACTATATAGTGCCTGAAGTTCTTTTTGAAATTCTAATCGTATTGCTTTTATAGCTGTATTCATAATGTTTTTAAAAACCAAACGGTACACGAATAATGCCCAGTATCTCCTAGGGGCTGGTCTATTTTTTGAAATCCTGATCTGATGTAAAGTTTTTGTGCAGCTGCCATGTAAGGCATAGTTTCAATATAGCACTTGGTATAACCCTGAGCTCTCGCAAAATCTAAACATCTTTGCATCATAAGCTCACCATAACCATGACCTCTAGCTTCTTTGAGAAAATACATTTTTTGAAGTTCACAAATATCATTATCAGCGCCATTTAAAGGAGCAATTCCTGCCCCACCTAAAAGGCGATTATTTTTCGACACTACAAAATATTGCGCGCCTTGATTTTGAAAAGATTCGAACATAGCATCCAAGGATTTATCCGCATAAGCCGTCCCTACTTTTGGTACATTTAAATCTTCTAAAACTTGTCTAATTATTTTTGCAACAGACTGATTATCTGTATTCATAATAGGTCTTATTTCAACTTGAGGTGAAACCAAAGCATGATAAATTAAAAAATCATTAATAATGCGTTGAAAATACACAAATATTCAGCGGGAGAAAACAATTTAATTTCAAATTAATTAAAAATTATAAACCAATAGAATATTGTATTTTCGTTCTTTAGTTATTAACCTCAATTCTTTAAGTATTGCTTTACCACGAGCCTTTTATGATACGATGTCTACAGATAGCCCAACAGGCCTTAGGATCTGCTAGACCCAATCCTATGGTTGGTGCTATTGTGGTGCATCAGAATAAAATAATAGGTGAAGGTTTTACCAGTGCCTATGGCGGACCACATGCCGAGGTTAATGCTATTGCATCTGTTAGAAATAAAGCGTTACTCAAAGACAGTACTTTATATGTGTCCTTAGAACCATGCAATCACTTTGGGAAAACACCACCTTGTACTCAATTGATAAAGGATTCTAAAATTCCAAGAGTGGTTATTGGTTGTTTAGATGATCATCCGTTAGTTGCTGGTAAAGGGGTCGAAACCTTAAAATCTGCAGGAGTAACTGTTACCGTTGGTGTTTTAAAAAATCAATGCCAACGACACCATAAGCGATTTTTTACATTTCATAACAAAAAACGCCCTTACGTAATCTTAAAATGGGCAGAAACAACAGATGGTTTTATAGCACCAAATAAAAAATTGTTACAACGCCCGGTTTGGATCAGTAATACGTATTCGAGACAACTTACTCACAAATGGCGCGCTGAGGAACAGGCTATTTTGGTTGGTAAGCAAACCGTTCTAGCAGATAATCCTAGTTTAACGGTAAGAGATTGGACGGGTAACCATCCCACAAGAGTAATTGTTGGCAGACATTTTGACGATTTTAATGAAGCGTCATATACCGTATTTAATACTGCTGCAGAAACTATAAAGATCACGATTCAAAAGAATAGACCCTTTGCCCAGCAGGTACTGAAGCAATTACATGAACGCAACATTAGCTCCGTGATTGTAGAAGGTGGATCTTTTGTGCTTCATAAGTTTATTGAAGAAAACTTGTGGGACGAAGCCCGAGTATTTAAAAGCGCTGTTGCTTTAAGAACCGGGTTACCAGCACCCACAATTCAATTTCAACCATCTAAAAGTATATCTATAGCTAACGATCAATTATATTATTATTACCATGATTAAAAACATAGTATTTGATTTTGGCGATGTATTTATAAATCTCGATAAATCCGGCGCCATGAATCATGCTCTTAACTTATTTAAAATGGAATCTTTTGATTCTGACATCATCTCCATTAATGAATCTTATGAGATAGGTGCCATAAGCTCAAAATCGTTTATTGATTTTTATACCCATCGCTTTCCCTGGACTAATAATACTATCATTTTAGAGGCTTGGAATTTAATTCTAAAAGATTTCCCCTTGCATCGACTAGAATTTATAAAAGCACTTAAAAAGCGCCAAGCATATAAATTAATTTTGTTAAGTAATACTAATGCTTTACATATAGGCCATGTAAAACAACACGTTCCGTTTTATGAAGATTTTAAATCTTGTTTTGACGCCTTTTACTTATCGCATGAAATAAAAATGCGTAAACCGACTTTTGAAATTTTTAATTTTGTCTTAGAGGATAACCACATGAACGCTCATGAAACGCTTTTTATTGACGATACGTTAGAAAACATCACTTCAGCAAAACAATTGGGTTTTAAAACCTGGCATATTGATGAAACAACAGAGGATGTCTCAGATTTATTTCAGATTAAAAAAGATTTATTTTGATTTACCTTCTACTTAGCATTTTGGCCTCGGCTGCCATTTTTCTCATTTTTAGGTCTCTAAAAGTTTTCAAAATAGATACTTTACAAGTTATTGTACTCAACTACATCACGGCATTTACCTGTGGTATTATCATAAATTCTAGCAAATACACCTTTAATAGTATTATTTCTTCAGATTGGTTTTTTGGTGCTGTATTTTTAGGTTTTCTCTTTATTGCTATATTTTATGTCATGGCACTAACCTCACAAAGAAATGGCATATCGGTAGCATCTGTAGCCAGTAAGATGAGTGTGGTTATACCTGTTGTTTTTGGAATTATTGTTTATAATGAAACTTTAAGTTTTCGAAAATTTTCAGGGATTCTATTGGCATTGATTGCTGTTTATTTAGCGTCGGTTAAAAAGAGAGATAAAGTGGTGTTAACACGATCGCTTTATCTTCCTATCATTCTATTTTTAGGCTCTGGGATTGTAGATACATCCATTAATTATTTTGCCCCACCAGATCAAATAAGCTTATTCTCGAGTACTATCTTTGGCATTGCCTTTATTTTAGGCCTTATCTTATTGCTTTATAGAAGAAGCCGAGGACAATTGTATTTAAAACGACATATTGTTATACCTGGAATTTTATTGGGCATAGTTAATTATGCTTCTATTTACTTTATCCTAAAGGCCCTGAAATTTGGACCACTTGAGAGCTCTGCAGTTTTCACCATTAACAACGTTGCTATAGTAGGCTTAACTGCCGTACTTGGCTATAGTATTTTTAGAGAAGTTATGACGGCGAAAAACATATGGGGTATAGCTATGGCGGTCATTTCAATAGTTTTAATTACGGCGTAAGAATTATAATGAAAGATACTTATAACACCATAAACAAACCGAGTGACCCCGTTCTTTACAAGGATAAGAACAGTAAATTTTATGGCTATGCCTTTCCATTATCTCATGAAGACGACCTTAATCAGATCCTTGAACAACTAAAGAGTGACCATAAATCTGCCGGGCATTTTTGCTATGCTTATCAAATGGGTACTGATAGCCTTAAATATCGTGTCAATGACGATGGAGAACCAAGTAATTCCGCTGGCATGCCTATTTATGGTCAAATTCAATCTTTTGATGTCACCAATATTGTCGTAATCGTCATAAGAATCTTTGGCGGGACCAAGCTTGGGGTTGGCGGATTAATTAGTGCCTATAAAACTGCGGCCAAATTAGCATTAGAAAATTCAAAAATTATTAGTAAAACTATTGATAAAAAGTTTCTATTAGAGTTTGATTATAAATATATGAGTAAAGTTATGCGTTTGATTCACCAACTCAATGCCAAAATCCATGAACAGCAAATGGAAATGACCTGTTCTTTTGAAGTAGCTGTACGACAACGAGATGCCCAAAAGTTTAAAAAAACCTTCGAGACCTATTTTGGTGTGACAGTCAAAGAAGTTTAACGATTATTTATGCAATTGGTCTAAAAGCTCTTCTGGACATTTTGTCAACTTACCAGTCGTCGTATTTACAAAAGCAAGTTTAGTTTCTCCTGTAGCTAACAATTCTTCTCTGTCGTTATATAATTCATATATAAATTCTATAGCTACAGAAGGTAACTTTTTTACGGAGGTTTTTACTTTTAACAGGTCATCATATCGCGCTGGCTTTTTATAGCTTATATTTAGGCTTACCACTGGTAGCATGATGCCTGAGGCTTCCATGTTTTTATAAGTCATTCCATAAGCTCGTAACCATTCTGTACGTGCTACCTCGAAATAGGTGGCGTAATTTGCATGATAAACCACTCCCATCTGATCGGTTTCACCATACCTTACCCTAAGAAAAGTCTCGTGATTGTTCTTATTCTGATTCATTTATTGCGAAAATTTTTGTATTTTTCAAGATGTTTAACATGAACAAAAATTTCTTCATATTCAATAAAATTTGATTTTTTTTTTAAGAAAATTGTTCACATATTTGTTTCATTAATACAAAGAGATATATCTATTTTCTTTGTCTTGCTAAACTAACTAACTATATAAAATTCAACTTAACGCATGGAGGTCACAGCGCAATCTGTATGGAGCAACTGTCTCGATTTTATTAAAGATAACATTCAACCACAAGCCTATAAAACTTGGTTCGAGCCCATACAAGCAGTGAAACTTACCGGCAACGCACTTAGTATTCAAGTTCCTAGTAAATTCTTCTATGAATGGTTAGAAGAACATTACGTTAAAATCTTAAAAGTGGCCTTAACAAAAGAACTTGGTGAAGATGCTAAATTGGTTTACGTCATAAAAATGGAAAACACTTATGGCAACAAGCAGCCTTTTACAGAAAAAATTCCAAGTTCTAATCGTTCTGCTTTAAAATCTCAGGACGTAGACGTTCCTTTTAATAATAAAAATCCAGAATTAAAAAATCCTTTTGTTATTCCAGGGATACGCAATGTTAAAATAGAATCGCAACTCAATCCAAGTTATAGTTTTGAGAACTTTTTAGAAGGTGATTCTAATCGTTTGGCTCGCAATGCGGGCATTGCCGTAGCTAATAAGCCTGGTGGCACCTCTTTTAATCCACTGTTAATTTTTGGTGGTGTAGGATTGGGAAAAACCCATTTAGCTCATGCCATTGGTGTAGATATTAAAGAAAAGTACCCTGAAAAAACTGTACTTTATATTTCTGCTGAAAAATTTACGCAACAGTATATTGACGCGGTAAAGAAAAATAACCGAAACGATTTCATCCATTTTTATCAGATTATCGATGTTTTAATAATTGATGATGTTCAGTTCTTATCGGGTAAAACCGGTACACAGGATGTATTTTTCCACATTTTTAACCATTTGCACCAAAACGGAAAACAAGTGGTATTAACCAGTGATAAAGCTCCGGTTGATATGCAAGATATTGAGCAGCGCTTACTTTCGCGATTTAAATGGGGGCTTTCTGCAGAATTGCAATCTCCTGATTTTGAAACCAGAGTATCCATTTTAAAGAATAAGCTGTACCGAGATGGTGTAGAAATGCCTGAAGATATTGTAGAATATGTAGCTAAGCATATAAAAACAAATGTAAGAGAACTTGAAGGTGCTATAATTTCGCTAATAGCTCAGTCGTCTTTTAATAAAAAAGAAATTACCATTAACTTAGCGAAAGACATCGTTGAAAAATTTGTAAAAAATACTAAGCGTGAGGTTTCCATAGATTACATTCAAAAAGTAGTGTCTGATTACTTCCAAATGGATGTTAATACTCTACAATCTAAAACACGTAAAAGACATATTGTGCAAGCCCGGCAATTGGCTATGTTCTTTGCCAAAAAATATACTAAGGCCTCTTTGGCCAGTATTGGATCACAAATTGGACAACGCGATCATGCAACTGTTTTGCACGCTTGTAAAACAGTGGATAACTTATCATCTACCGATAAGCAATTCCGAAAATATGTTGAGGATTTAGCGAAGAAATTATCTTTATAATTTAGTTTTTCAATAATTATATGACGTCGATATTAGTTGTGTGTTTAGGTAATATATGCAGATCACCATTAGCACATGGAATTTTAGAGGCGTTACTTCCTAATGACGAGTTTTATGTAGATTCTGCCGGCACGGGTGATTATCATATAGGCCACTCACCAGACCAAAGATCTATTGATGTGGCAAAGCAACACAACATTGACATTAGCCACCAAAAGGCAAGGCAGTTTCAACCCGAAGACTTTAATACTTTCGATCATATTTTTGTAATGGACCAAAGCAATTATGACAACGTGATAGCTTTAGCTAAAAATGACTCTCAGGCTAAAAAAGTGAAGCTTTTACTCTCTGATTTGCCCGATGCGAAAAGCACCATTGTTCCTGACCCCTATTTTGGTGATGAAGATGGTTTTAAAATTGCTTTTGATACAATCTATGAGGCTTGTGAACATATAAAAGCAAGATTGATCTAATAACAATACCTTGTTGTTTAAATTAAATTTATTAATTTAACTTAAAACACAGCGCTATGAAACGACTTCTACAAGGGCTTATGATCATATGTTTTTCAACCCTTCAATCACAAGATCTCGAGCTAACCCCATTTTCATTCAATTTAAACCGTCCAGTAAATATAAAACATGCTGGTGACGATCGTTTATTTGTTGTAGAGCAGCAAGGCATAATAAGAGTTTTGGATAATAATGGTAATGTAAATGCTACACCATTTTTAAATATAAATGATAGCGTCATAAATATTGGTAGCATTGGGGATGAACGCGGCCTTCTAGGCTTAGCTTTTCACCCCAGTTATCAAACCAATGGCTTTTTCTATGTCAATTATATTAACAATAGTGGTGATACGGTAATTTCGCGGTTTACGCGTTCTAGTGAGAATATTAATACCGCAGATGCTGGATCAGAACTAATAATTTTATCTTATAGCCAGCCATTTTCTAATCATAACGGCGGGGATTTGGCTTTTGGGAGTGATGGTTATTTGTATATCGCCTCTGGCGACGGCGGATCTGGTGGTGACCCTCTCAACAATGGGCAAGACTTAGATAGTTTCTTAGGAAAAATACTTCGTATTGATATAGACGCTACTACAACAACTACAAATTATGCTATTCCTGCAGATAATCCCTTCATAGGGACCACTGATGCCAAAGAAGAAATATGGGCCTATGGGTTGAGAAATCCATGGAAATTTTCATTCGACCGCCTTACCGGTGACCTTTGGATTGCTGATGTTGGTCAAAACCAGATAGAGGAAATAAATTTAGCGTCTAGCACGGCCGCCGGGCTCAATTATGGCTGGCGTTGCTACGAGGGTAATGCCGTTTTTAACGCTAGCGGATGTCCAGCGGATGCAACATTAACTTTTCCCGTAAGTTCTTATTCGCACTTTGGTGATGGTGCGTTTAAATGCTCTATTACGGGTGGTTACAGATACAGAGGGGCAACTTATGAAAATTTTACAGGTGCTTATTTCTTTGCTGACTATTGCAGTGGAGAAATTGGATATCTCTCAGAAAATGGCTCTAGTTGGGACATGGTTTTACAATCGTTTTCTGGTAATTGGACCGCCTTTGGTGAGGATGTAAATGGCGAACTTTATATTGCAGATATCAATACAGGTACCATTTACCAACTCGTTGATGCTTCAGACTTAAGCATAACAGATTTAAATCAAAATACCTTTAAAATTACACCTAACCCCGTAACAGCAGTATTTAATTTTAATTTGCCCAATTTACCTGATGACAACGCTCATTTAACCATTTACAATGCTCTAGGTTCAGAAGTCTTAAAAAAATCAATTTTTCAGAAGGAAAACAAAGTAGAGGTCACCCACCTTTCTTCTGGTTTGTACCTTATTAAACTGCAATACAATGGTCAGCAGTATTCTCAAAAATTAATAATTCAATAAATGGAAGATAATAAAGGTAAATTATATCTAATACCTACACGCCTTGGTGATAATCCCCCTTTAGAGGTTTTGCCTATTTCAATTAAGAAAGTTGTAGAGTCTATTAATCACTATATTGCAGAAAACGAGAAGTCTGCACGTCGATTTATAAAACGCATCACTCCTAGCAAGTCACAGTCATCGCTAAGTTTTAAAGTTTTAAATAAGTATACTACCCATGAAGATAAAGCAACCTTTTTAAACGCTTGTTTAGAGGGAAATTCTGTGGGACTATTATCTGAGGCGGGTTGTCCTGCGATTGCTGATCCAGGTTCAGACATTGTTAGAATGGCCCATCAATTAGGAGTAAAGGTGATTCCATTAGTTGGCCCCTCTTCTATCTTACTAGCTTTAATGGCCTCTGGAATGAACGGACAGAACTTTACTTTTAATGGTTATTTACCTATAGACCGTAGCGAGAGAAAGCGAAAACTTAAACAACTTGAAAAATTATCTAAAGAACAGAACCAAGCCCAGATTTTTATAGAAACCCCATATCGCAACGAAAAGTTACTTGACGATATTACTCAAGCCTTATATCCAGAAACGCGCCTGTGCGTGGCTAGTGATTTAACTCTTCCTACAGAGTATATTAAATCTCAGGCTATAAAGTATTGGAGAAACCATAAAGAGGACTTACATAAAAGACCCACTATATTTATTCTTCAGAAAGATTAATTTAGTTCAACCTTAGCAAAACGATTAGGAACGATAAGCGCTGTGTTGTATCCAGCGAATTTTTCCATATAATAAGTCACTGTGGCGCCATAAGCATCTGAAAAATTGTAATTGCCACCACTTCTAAGAAACTTTTTCACCGTACCTGGTCCGGCTAAGTGCGCCGCTGCTAATATTCCTGATTCCGTTACTTTAACCGAACCAATTGTAGTCCCGACATAGCGTTTTATGTCTTTTCTTAAAACCCATTTATTACGACTTAGGTTAGCAATAAACGCTTTTTCTTGAAGCTTTGGATTTTTCAAAAATTCTTGTGTATTGTAAACCCCTAACAACTGAAGCGTACTCGCGCCAAATTGATATTTTCCTAAATAGCCTAAAGTATTCACTGCAAAATAGTCACCTCGAGATTCTTTAAACCCTAAGGCTTCTTTAAAACCCTCAAATGATTTACCTAAATGAGGTGAAAAATCAGGATTTGTTACAGAATTAACAGCGTTTAAATTTTCGGCCATATTGTAATCCAATTGTTCACCTTGGATGGAATACAACCTCGGATTTAATTCAGAATCTGGATATAATGCCATCGCTAGTAGAAAGCACATGGCGAAGGGTAAAAGAAAGTTATTTATGCTACGCTTTATCATAACTATATATTTAGTTAATGGTGTTCCCCAATACACCATTATTAAATGGAGTACAAAGATACGACCAAACCTAACCAACGGACTTTATAAACGATTAAGTGCATTATTCATCGGTCAAAATCAATTATTGTAGTGTTTTATGACATAAATCATCTCAGTGTAAGTAGAACCTAATGTTATGCTAATTACCGTAAAATGCCTTGAGAAGATAAATAGTTTTGGTATCGTCTGGCGTTGCGATTATGCTGTGATAGCGTCTTGGCAAACTTATGAAAACCAATACGTTCTGGATCTGCAGAAAAATACAAAAACTGGTGTTTTTTAGGGTTTAAAACAGCTTTGACTGCAGATAAATCTGGCATAGTAATAAGTCCAGGTGGTAATCCTTTATAGAGATAAGTATTATAGGGCGAATCTATAGACTTGTGTTTATTTAGAACCCGTCTAATAATGGTGTTCTTATATTGCGGTAATTGATAGGCAGCGTACTTTAAGGTCGGATCTGCTTGCAAAGGCATACCTATTCGTAAGCGGTTTAAATAGACACCTGCAATAGTAGGTTGTTCTGATTTTTGTTTGGATTCTTCATGAACAATAGCTGCCAAAACCATAACTTCTTCTGGCGATAAGTTATTGGCTTCTGCTTTTAACTGTCTCTGTTTAGTCCAGAATCTTTTATATTCTTTGAGCATTCTTTCTCTAAATTCCGCTGCTGATGTATTCCAAAAAAATTGATAACTATTAGGCAAATACATAGCTAGTGCCGTTTCTTTAGAAAAATTATGAGCTTTTAAAAAGCTTTGATCTAACATCGCCTCGAGAAGCGAAATACTGTCAACCTCTATTTGGTGGCTAATTCTACCTGCTAAATGATGAAGACTTTGTTGATTATTAAAAGTAAGCGTAATAGGAGTGTTTCTACTTCTTAAGATATTAATAATATCGTTGTTACTCATATCCTTTTTTAAGACATATAATCCAGGTTTTATGTTACTCGAATATTGCTTTTGTTTAGCAAGAGCATCAAATTTTTCAATATCCTTTAATAGCGGCTTTAACTGCTGTCTTACATCTATGTAACTTGAATTGGAAGGTATTTTAATGACTTGCTCATTATTCTCAAAGTTTGTATTGGGTGTAAACATTGCTGTGTAGAAATAATAAGCAAATCCAGCAAACACAAATAAACCAATGATAGCAATAGCCCAAAGGATTTTTTTTATATACATGTTATGACTTTATTTTTTGAAGTAAATATTGGTCTTTATAGATTTCGCCAACCTTAATCCATTGTTTCTTTAATCCTACAATCTCAAAACCAAAACTTTTAAATAGTTTTAAGCTAACGCTATTATCTTCTAATACATTAGCGTAAATTTGATGCAATTGAAGATGTGAAAACCCGTAATTTAACATCAATTGAATAGCTTCTGTACCAAAACCCTTATTTCGGTCTGAAGCATTATATATTATAATTCCTATACCTGCTCTTCGGTTTCTTATATCAAAATCAAAAAGATCTACTAAACCAATGGGTTCGTCGTTTAAGTTGCAAATAACAAGCCTCAATTGCTTAGCTTCGTAGATATCAAGATGTGAATTATCTATATAGGTTTTTAATATAAATTTTGAAAAAGGGGTTTGCGTGTCGCTCAAATGCCAAAAACTCATATTATTCTCTATTTCGTAAAGAAAATCAATATCTGTGGACTCTAAAGCTCTTAAATAAATTTTTCCCCCTTTTAAATTTACCATGTCACTTCACCTTTAAATACTTGCTTTGCTGGTCCTGTAAGCCAAATATTCTTAAATCCTTTATTGCTTAAATCAAATCTAACCATTAATTCGCCACCAAGCGTTTTAAGAAGGACTTCTGTAGAGCGAGTGAGTTTTTTTTTATACATGGCTAAAGCTACAGCAGTAACGCCTGTACCACAAGAATAAGTTTCATCTTCTACCCCACGCTCATAGGTTCTTACCTTAAAAACGTTAGAATCTACAGGCTCAACGAAATTAACATTGCAACCATAATCGCTATATTCCGTACTGTGGCGAATTGAAGCACCATTAGATTTAACATCTAACTGTTCTAAATTTTCAGTGATTTCAACGTGATGCGGTGAACCAGTATCAAGAAAAACGTGATTTTTAAATGTGGCCACATCATGAACATCTTGCATTTTCAAATGTATATGATCGTCTGTTATTTTTGCCTGATGCAATCCATCTACAGCGTTGAATGTAGCATCGTGTTTAATAATACCTAAATACCTAGCAAAAGCTACAATACAGCGTCCACCATTTCCACACATGCTACTAATTCTGCCGTCTGCATTATAATACACCATTTTAAAATCGGCATCATCTGCATGTTCTAATAGGATAAATCCGTCCGCACCAATGCCAAAACGTCTGTCACTTAAAGTTCTAATACGTTTGGTATCATTTTTGTCTATTATGTTTTGACGATTGTCTATAATGATAAAATCATTACCTGTGCCTTGATATTTATAAAATGGTATAATCATAATGATGGCAAATATAAGAAGTTTAACCTGTATTATGTACTGTTAAATAGCGTTAAAACTGCAGTTAAATAGTCGTTAAAGTTATATACGATTTTCAATAAATAAATAATTTTAAAGTTAAAAGAATAACTAAAAAAGTAGATCAATGAAAAAGTTAGTTAAATTAGTTTTCGCCTCAGTTTTAGGTGGGTTATTAACCTTGGGAGGCTACATTTTCTTTGTGAAAAATAGCCAAGAGTCTATAGTAGTAGATAATGAAACACATTTTCCCGTCTATGTCCCGACTTCAAATACCGTTTCAAAAAATAATACTGCTATAGCGCCAAGCTTTGTAAAAGCAGCCGAAAAATCTATAGATGCCGTGGTGCACGTTAAGAACACAGCCGTTGTTTCTGCACCAACCACGTGGTTTGATTTATTAAATGGCAGAAGTTCGCAGCGGCAACAAATTGGTACTGGTAGTGGTGTTATTATTTCTCCTACAGGTCATATAGTAACGAATTATCATGTAATTAAAAATTCTACGGAAATTAGTATTACACTTAATAATAATAAAGAATATAACGCAGAACTTATAGGAGCTGATGAAACCACCGATATTGCACTGTTAAAAATTGAAGCTGATGACGATTTGCCTTATATGGTTTTTGCAAATTCTGACGAAGCTAAAATTGGCGAGTGGGTGTTAGCTGTAGGTAATCCTTTCAATTTAAATTCAACCGTTACCGCTGGAATAATTAGTGCCAAATCTCGAGATCTTTCTGGAACCAATGCACAGTCTTTTATTCAAACAGATGCTGCCGTAAATCCTGGAAATTCTGGTGGAGCTTTAGTAAATACCAATGGCGATCTTATTGGTATTAACACGGCCATTTCATCTAGAACAGGTTCTTATATAGGTTATTCGTTTGCAGTGCCTAGTAATATTGCAAGAAAGATTGTCAACGACATCATGGAATTTGGTGACGTGCAAAAAGGTATTTTAGGAGTATTAGGTAAAGCCCTTGATAATGAAACAGCAGAAGCCTTAGACATAGACGTTACTGAAGGGTTTTACGTTTCAGATGTGCAAGAAGATACCGGCGCACAACTTGCTGGCATTAAATCTGGTGATATCATTAAAAAGATTGACCGTGTAGAAATTAATAAATTTTCAGACCTAAGCGGTTATTTAAAAACAAAAAACCCTAACGATATTGTTGATGTTACGCTTCTAAGAGATGGCAAAATAGAAACTCTTAAAGTAAAATTGCTTAAAAACAATACGGCCTTAATTCAAACTATAGGAACTGTAAAAGATGCTAAAAAGCAAGACCTTAAAAAGTTTGACATTGATTACGGTGTTAAGATCACAAGATTTAACAGCAATTATGAAAACTACTGGAAAGAAAATGATATTACAGAAGGCTGCATAATTACTAAGATAAATGGTAAGAAATTATATTCTATTGAAGATGCAGAAGAAGCAGTTGCTAATAACAGGTATAACATGCCGCTGCAGATAGAAGTTATCAATAAACATGGCGAGAAAGTAGTTTATAATTTTAGATAAGGATTGTAAATTTTAACGTAATAAAACCTTCAAAGACTATTTCTTTGAAGGTTTTTTATTTTCGATAAAACGCATTACGAAAACGTTTGAAATATATTACTTTTGCCGCATAATATTAAAAACGTAATAATGGGTTATAATGATACCTACGAAAAAGAATTGGCCTTTCAGGCAGATCGAAGAAAAGCAACCGTACAATTTGTAAAAATCGTAAGCGACTTATGGTACGATAAATCAATTGAACTAGTCTTATTTAGAAACCAATTAATTGACAGAACGGTAAGTGATATTTTAAATCTACACGAATATGCCGGAGAATTTGTCCAAAAACCAATTTCTATATTTGATTCGGTTGAAATTGCAAAAGCCATCAATGATTTAAGTTTACCACCAGCAAAATTAGATATTGGTAAACTTACGTATGAGTATCATCTTGAGGATCAAAACTACAGTAATGCAACCGCCTTTATTGCTGCTAAATTGAAAGATGCTAAGAATTACAAATCTATTGACCCAAAAGATGTTGTGCTTTATGGTTTTGGACGTATCGGTAGATTATTAGCTCGCGCACTCATGAAGAGAACAGGCAAAGGCAATCAACTACGACTTAGAGCTATTGTAACCCGTGGTGAGATTACAGAAACTGTTTTAGAAAAGCGTGCAGCATTACTAAAAAATGATTCAGTACACGGTCATTTTTCAGGAACCGTTACAACTGATATTGCTAATAAAGCATTAATAATTAATGGAACAACCGTTAATTTAATCAGTGCTAACGCACCTGAAGATATAGATTATACCACCTATGGAATTAATAAAGCTTTAGTAATAGATAATACCGGTGCCTTTAGAGATAAAGTTGCCCTTGGCAGGCATCTAAACGCCAAAGGTGTGGAAAAAGTATTATTAACAGCCCCAGGGAAAGAAGTACCTAACATTGTTCACGGGGTCAATCACTTGGACTTTGATCCAAACCAGGTTAATATTTTTTCTGCAGCCTCTTGTACTACAAATGCCATTACTCCTATTTTAAAAGCTGTTGAAGATTCATTCGGTATAAAATCGGGTCATTTAGAAACTATTCATGCTTATACGAACGACCAAAATCTTGTAGATAATTTTCACAAAAAGTACCGTCGGGGTAGAGCCGCTGCTTTAAATATGGTCATAACCGAGACTGGTGCAGGCAAAGCCGTGAGTAAAGCATTACCTGCTTTAGAGGGTAAGCTTACATCTAATGCTATTAGAGTTCCAGTACCAAATGGATCTTTGGCTATTCTTAATCTACAATTAAAGAAGAAAACAAGTGTAGAAACCATGAATACGATAATGAAGAAATATGCACTTGAAGGAAACCTGGTAGAGCAAATAAAATATGAGTTAAGTGATGAATTGGTATCTAGCGATATTGTAGGAAGTGCGGCGCCTTCTATTTATGACAGTAAAGCCACTATAGTAAGACCAGATGGTAAAAATGTAGTCCTATATATCTGGTACGATAATGAATATGGGTATTCGTATCAAGTTATTAGACTAGCCAAATACATTAGCAAGGTTAGACGCTATACTTATTATTAAATAGCGTAGATCTAAATAAGAACCTATACCGTATATAAAATAGCCTTACCATCGTAAGGCTATTTTGTTGGTCACAATAGGAGATTTAAAACGTTAAATTAGTATCTTCGACCCTTAAATAGGTTCATGTTAATAAGTCAGACAAATGAAAATAAGCAGATTTTTTTTACTCTTCGCCGTTCTGGTAGCTTTCACTACCATCACTTTCGCACAAACAACTTCAGAAAAAGATGATAAATTATCGCTTTACAAAGGAAGTTTAGAAAATCAATTTGAATATGTCATTCAAAAATCTAATCGTTATCAAGACTATAAGGTTGTAAAAAAGAATTGGTTAATTACTTTAAAGTCACACACCTTAGATTCTTTAAATGCTATAAAAAAAGAGTTGAATAAAACCATGGATGTGGTTAAAAATCAAAATAATGAGGTTAAAGAATTACAAACTTCACTGTCAAATACTCAGCAAAAATTAGACGAAACAATAGAAGAAAAAGACAGCATGTCTTTTTTTGGTGCCCCAATGAGCAAGTCGGGCTACAATAGCTTAATGCTTGTAATTATTGCCGCCTTATTTATTTTACTGGTGGTGTTTATTTATAAATTTAACAGTAGTAACCGCCTCACTAAGAATGCTAAAGAAAAACTAAACGAGGTTGAAACCGAGTTTGAAGAGCATCGACGCATTGCATTAGAACGCGAACAAAAAGTAAGGCGTCAACTGCAGGATGAAATTAACAAGAATCGAGCTTAATTAAATGATGAGAATAGACATTATAACGGTTCTGCCTGAGCTCATCCAAAGTCCTTTTGAAGCCTCTATACTCAAGCGGGCTATTGCAGCAAATTTGGTTGAAGTTCATTTTCACAATTTACGCGATTATACGACTGGTAATTATAAATCTGTAGATGACTATCAGTTTGGTGGAGGAGCCGGAATGGTGATGATGGTAGAACCAATTGACAAATGCATATCACAACTAAAATCGCAAAGAAGTTACGACGAAGTCATATATATGACCCCAGACGGGAAACGCCTTAACCAGACAATGGCTAATGAGATTTCTCTTAAAAAAAATATCATCATTCTTTGCGGACACTACAAAGGTGTGGATGAACGGGTGAGAGATCTTTTTATAACCAAAGAGATTTCAATTGGCGACTATGTTTTATCTGGCGGAGAATTAGGCGCAGCCGTATTATGTGACGCTGTCATTAGGCTTATTCCTGGAGTGCTAGGTAATGAAACATCAGCACTTACAGACTCATTTCAGGATAATTTACTGGCCCCTCCAATTTACACAAGACCTAGAGACTATAAAGGACACAAAGTTCCTGAGGTTTTATTCAGTGGAAATTTTCCCAAGATTGAAGAATGGAGAGAAGAGCAAGCCTATAACAGAACCAAAGAAAGACGTCCAGATTTATTAAATAAATAAAAAGCCTTTTACGAATTGTCCTTTTTGAATTAAATCTTATATTTGCACACCATTTAAATTAACCTCTGGCGAAAATCGTGAATGTTGATCTTAAATTAATTTTAAACTTATAACAATGAATACTTTAGTAAAGTATGTACAAGACGAATTCGTAGAGAAAAAAGACATACCAGATTTTAGTGCTGGTGATACTATTACCGTATACTACGAAATTAAAGAAGGTAATAAAACACGTACTCAGTTTTTTAAAGGAGTTGTATTACAAAGAAAAGGTACAGGTTCCTCAGAAACCTTTACCATTAGAAAAATGTCTGGTACAGTTGGTGTAGAGCGTATCTTCCCAATTAATCTACCAGCCTTACAAAAAATTGAAATCAATAAAAAAGGTAAGGTAAGACGTGCAAGAATCTTCTATTTTAGAAACCTTACTGGTAAAAAAGCGAGAATCAAAGAAGTACGAAAGTAAATTACATTCGAACAATACATTTAAAAAGCCTTCATTTGAAGGCTTTTTTTATGAACATTTGTTAATAACACTAGTTTATAATAGGTTGATAACTATTAAGTCAATAATTGCTGTTATATGGAAAAAATTAACTAATTTTATCACAATAATTAAAGTAATTAACTTAATTATTAAATGTTCTTAAACATAAGGTAAATTTAATGTGATATAAACGAATACAGTCTTAACAGAACTTTAAACGTTAAAATCATTTATTTAAAACGTAAATGTCCTATTTATGCCTCACTAAAGTTTAGAGAGTATACATAAGTAGTTCTCATGGTAGTATTTATATTATCATGCGATCATTAAAATTTACCACAAGTTCAGACGTGTTAAGTCAATACATTTTGAAAAACACCTGAATTATCAAAGTGATTTTATGTCACTCAATGAATAAAGGGCAACCTTTATTTAGAGTTAGTTTAATCTTTAAGACATAAACATTTTGAAAAGAAAGCCATATCATAACAGGTCATACTGAATTGATATGGCTTTTTATTTTTTCTTATGGTCATAAGCGCTTGAAGCGCAATTACTAAATTCTACTTAATTTTTCGAAAAACACACATAAACTAAAGTTAAATCTCACCGCAAAACTTAGAACCTTTTTTTACATTTGACAAAAAAATAGTTATGAATAAATTAGGGGTCATCACCTTTATTATACTTTCTTGCCTATCTTCTATTTTAAGCGCTCAAGAAAAGCACACTATAAGCGGTACCATCACAGATAATAATAGTAACGAAACCCTAATTGGAGTTAATGTTATTATACCCGAATTAAAAACAGGTACTGTCACTAATTCCTATGGGTTTTATTCCATTACTTTACCAGAAGGTTCTTACGAAATTCAAATAAGTTACCTAGGGTTTAAAACAATATCAGAAACTATTAATTTAAATCAAGATCTTACCAAAAATTACGCCTTAGAAGAAGCTGCAGAAAGCCTCGATGAAGTTGTAATCACAGATGATGTAGAACAACTTAGTATTAAAAAGCCTCAAATGAGTGTTAATGCGCTTTCTATTAAAACTATAAAGCAAATGCCAGTAGTTCTTGGCGAAGTAGATGTCATTAAATCTATCACTCTACTGCCAGGTGTTACCAATGGCGGTGAAGGCGCATCGGGTTTTAATGTAAGAGGCGGATCGGCAGATCAAAATTTAATTTTACTAGATGAAGCCATCATTTTTAATTCTTCCCACCTCTTTGGTTTCTTTTCTGTATTTAATCCTGATGCTATCAAAGATTTAAAATTGTATAAAGGTGGTATTCCTGCAAAATACGGCGGACGTGTGTCATCAGTTTTAGATATTTATCAAAAAGAAGGTAATAGCAATGCGTTTAAAATGAACGGTGGTATAGGGCTGGTATCGAGTAGACTCTTAGCAGAGGGTCCTATAAAGAAAGGTAAGGGCTCATTTCTTTTCGGTGGTAGAAGCAGTTATGCCCATTTATTCTTACCTCTTTTTGATTTAGATAACACCGCCTATTTTTATGATCTCAATACCAAATTAAGTTACAAAACCAATGACAACAACAGTTTTTATTTGTCCGGTTATTTTGGTAGAGATGTGTTTGAAATTTCTGATAGCTTTGAAAACAGTTATGGCAACGCGGTTTTGAACTTCCGGTGGAATCACTTATTCTCAGACAAATTATTTTCTAATTTATCTTTAATTTATTCAGACTACGATTATGATTTAGAACTTAGTTTTGTTGGTTTCGATTGGGAATCTGGCATAAGAAATTTTAATGTAAAATATGATCTTAAACATTATATAAGCAATAATTTTAGATTAGAATATGGGCTTAACAGCATTTACTATAAATTCAATCCTGGCGAAATTATTCCTTTAGGTCCAGATTCAGGTATAAATCGATTTAAACTTATTGATAAATACGCTTTTGAAAACGCCATTTACATAGATGCCAATCATGATATTTCAAATAAATTATCTCTTAGCTACGGGCTCCGTCTAAGTGCTTTTCATAGACTAGGACAAGAGGAATTAAATACCTATGAAAACAACGAACCTGTCGTATTTAATGAAGACCTTGGCATTTACCAAAAAGCAGAACCTATCGGTGTAGATACTTTTAGTCGCGGAGATGTCATTGAATCATTTGCCAATTTAGAGCCGCGCTTATCTTTGGCCTACCAGCTTAATCAAAATAGTTCTGTGAAAGCTAGCTATAACAGAATGGCGCAGTACCTACATCTTTTATCTAATACCAATTCACCAACTCCTTTAGATGTATGGACGCCCAGCGGACGCTATATAAAACCCCAAATTTTAGACCAGTTTGCTATTGGCTATTTTAGAAATTTAAACGAACGCTTATTATCTCTTGAGATAGAAGGGTTTTACAAAACCATTCAGAACCGAATTGATTACATTGACGGTGCAGACTTAATTGCTAATAACGCCATAGAACAAGTTATATTAAATGGTGAAGCCAGAGCTTATGGTGCAGAATTTCTACTTAGAAAGAATAAAGGACGCCTTCAGGGGTGGTTATCTTACACCTGGTCACGATCAGAGCAAAGAACACCAGGAAGAACCCTAAATGAACCTGGTATTAATAATGGACAATGGTACAAAACACCTTGGGATAAAACTCATGATGTTTCATTAACACTCTCTTACAATTTAAACAAAAAGCTAAGCCTAAGCAGTAATTTTTTATACCAAACAGGTATTCCAGCTACTTTTCCTAACGGACAATATGAATATAATGGTGTTGTAGTACCTAGTTATGAAAGTCGCAATTCAAGCCGACTTCCAGCTTATCACAGACTAGATTTTGCTTTAAACTACACTCCTAATCCAGACAGTAGAAAACGCTTCAAGGGTAATTGGGTCTTTAGCGTTTACAATATATATAACCGTCGAAATGCAGCGAGTATAACATTTAGAGAAAATAGATTTAGTGGTGCCAATGAAGCTATAAGGCTCTCCATCTTTGGTATCGTTCCTTCTGTTACTTATAATTTTAAATTTTAAGACATGAAATTAAAATACATTATATACGTCTTTGCTCTAGCGCTTCTTTCTTGTGAAGATGTGATTGAAGTAGATTTAAACAGCTCAGAACCACGTTTGGTTGTTGAAGCTTCTATAGATTGGCTCAATAATACTCCAGGAAATTTACAAGAAGTAAAATTAAGTTTAAGCGCACCGTTTTTTAATGAGGAGATTCCTCCAGCCACTGGTGCTAATGTAACTGTTACAAAAGGAGACGGTACAGTTTTTACGTTTTTAGAAGGTGATAATCCAGGCCTTTATAATTGTGTCGATTTTATTCCAGAGATTAATGAAAACTATACTTTAACTATAATTTACGAGGGTGAGATTTACAGCGCCTCCGAGACATTAAAGCCAGTGGCTCCAATAGATTATATAGAGCAAAACAACGATGGTGGTTTTTCTGGTGAAGACATAGAGATTAAAGCCTTTTACACAGATCCGGCGGATGAAGACAATTATTATTTCTTTGAATTCTTAAGTGATCTTACTCCAGTTCCTAGCCTTGAAGTCTATGAAGACAGATTCACAAATGGAAATCAAATTTTTGGTTTCTATACTGAAGAAGATTTAGAAGCAGGAAACACAATAAGAATAAGAAATCATGGGGTCTCACAGGAATTTTACGATTTTATGTTTTTACTCTTACAGCAAGGCAGTGAAGATTCTGGTGGACCTTTTGAAACTCAACCAGCAACCGTAAGAGGTAATTGTGTCAACCTTACTAATCCAGACAATTTTCCATTTGGGTTTTTTAGACTTTCTCAAGTAGATGAAGTTACTTATATTGTAGAATAAATCTCAGTGCGTGACATTTAAAAAAATAACAGAGCAAGATTCTAGTTACGATAAGCTTGAAAGTATGAGCATACAAGAGCTCACCAAGTCCATAAACAATGAGGATAAGACCGTGCCTCAGGCCGTAGAACGGGTATTACCAGAAATCAATAGATTAATTGAAGTCATTATCAAAAAACTTAAAATTGGGGGAAGACTATTTTACATCGGTGCAGGCACGTCGGGCAGACTAGGTATTTTAGATGCCTCTGAATGTCCGCCAACTTTTGGAGTGCCAGACGATTTGGTTATAGGATTAATTGCCGGTGGAGATAAAGCTATAAGAAAAGCCCAAGAGTTTTCTGAAGATTCAAAAAATCAGGGCTGGAAAGACTTACAAGACCATGGCATATGTAGTAATGATGTAGTAGTAGGTATTGCAGCATCTGGTACCACACCCTATGTTGTACATGCTTTAAAACAATGCCAATCTAACCAAATAGTTACAGGCTGTATAACCTGCAATCCTGAAAGCCCAATAACCGAAAATGCTGATTTTCCTATTGAAGTCGTTGTAGGACCAGAATTTGTGACTGGAAGTTCACGAATGAAAGCTGGTACCGCTCAAAAACTCATATTAAATATGATTAGTACTTGTTCAATGATAAGCATAGGCAAGGTAAAGGGCAATAAAATGGTAGATATGCAATTGAGTAATGATAAACTCATTGAAAGAGGTACACGTATGATAATGGATACTCTAAACGTGCCTGTAGACGTAGCCTCAGAATTATTAAACCAACACAAAAATGTTCGTAGGGCTATAGAAACGTACCATGAAAACAAAAAAAACCAATAAAGAATTACTTTACAAAGGTATTCAACGTTTAGTGATCTGTTTAGTCCTCATGTTTGCGGGTCCAAGTTTTTTATACTTTATCCTATCCAATCAAGATAAACCCTATTCTACTGTTTTACTTGTAGTATCTATTTTGGTATGCATTGCTGCTATCTTCTTCTTATTCTACGCCATACTCACCTTAGTCAGGGCGGTATTTGACGGTAAGGAGGTGACGGATAAGGATTAGGGATAAAAAAAAAGCACCTATCGTTAGATAAGTGCTTTCAAAAAAGGCGGCGACCTACTCTTCCACAATGCTGCAGTACCATCGGCGCTAACGGGCTTAACTACTCTGTTCGGAATGGTAAGAGGTGAGCCCCGTTGCTATAACCACCTTAAATTTTCATCCTGAACTTGATTCAGGATCTCTTTGGTCTTAGCCAAAGACTAATATCTTAACATATTGAAAAAGATTAAACATGATTTGTACTCTTAAAAAAACGGCTGTACAATAAGCCTACGGGTTATTAGTACTACTCGGCTATGACATTACTGCCTTTACACCTGTAGCCTATCAACGTGGTCATCTTCCACGACCCTTTAAAGAAATCTCATCTTGTGGTGGGTTTCGCGCTTATATGCTTTCAGCGCTTATCCCTTCCGAACGTAGCTACCCTGCAATGCCACTGGCGTGACAACAGGTACACTAGAGGTTCGTCCAACTCGGTCCTCTCGTACTAGAGTCAGATCCACTCAAATTTCTAACGCCCACAGTAGATAGAGACCGAACTGTCTCACGACGTTCTGAACCCAGCTCGCGTGCCACTTTAATGGGCGAACAGCCCAACCCTTGGGACCTTCTCC
>Ga0207419_1000868_pt1 | contig 25075 bp, 19 predicted proteins | sample ElkSloMetagenome_4_FD_184723 | JGI IMG/M metagenome (GOLD analysis project Ga0207419, IMG submission 184723) | Hot spring microbial communities from Elkhorn Slough, Monterey Bay, USA - MD2A (version 2) | ecosystem: Environmental > Aquatic > Marine > Intertidal zone > Estuary: Microbial mat ... | reverse complement strand
TGTTGATTTAGTGGTTTTTAATGGAAAGTTTGTAGTAGCTGAAAACGGGGCTGTTTGGTTAAGCGAAAGAGAATTGATCCACAGGGCTGCAGGTTTTATTACCCAACACATGGCACTTATAGTAAACCGAAACGATATGGTTTGGAACATGCATGAGGCTTATCAGAAAATGCAGTTAGACAGACCGGGCTATGGGGTTTTTGTTTCAGGTCCTTCAAAAACCGCAGATATAGAACAGTCTTTGGTTATAGGAGCCCACGGCGCGAGGAGCATGACTTTGTATTTGGTTGGGTAAAAATTGAAGAGGTATTTTACTGCTGTCTCTTTGAGTGGCTTTAAGAAATCTCTATTTTCTCAACAGGTTTGCCAACCAGTGGCATTTCTATGTAAAAAGCCGTGCCTTTACCCACTTCAGATTCAAACCAAATATTCCCTCCCGAGTGTTCTATGCCTCTTTTGGCAATGGCCAAGCCTATACCAGAGCCCGTAGATTTTGTGCTAAAATTAGGAATGAATATCTTGTTTTGGATGTGTTCGGGGATTCCAGCACCATTGTCTTGAAATTCTATCAAAATCCTATTTGGCGAGGTGTTTATTAGCCTAATTTTTATAATGGGCGTTTCGTCAGCAGGTACAGCTTGTATGCCATTTAAGATCAAGTTGGTGAAAATACGACCCATAAGTTTTGAGTCGCCATTTACAAAAAATTCCCCTTCGGGTATTTTACTGATGACCTGAGACTTTGTAGTGTTGGCATGCAAGGCAATAGTCTGTTTCAGCACCGCCGAAATTTCAAAGAGTTCTTCTTGTGGAAGCGGCATTTTAGCAAAAGAAGAAAAGGAAGTGGTGATGTCGTTGAGCGTTTCCATTTGATCGAGCAGCATCTTAATTACTCGCTTGGCTCTTTCGTCATTGCCATTTAAAACCCTATCTAATTGTTGTAGGGAAAGTTTCATGGGAGTGAGCGGATTTTTTATTTCGTGTGCCACTTGCTTGGCCATTTCTCGCCATGCTGTTTCCTTCTCACTTCTGGCCAAAGCTGCCCGACTTTCTTCTAATTTTTGTATCATCTTGTTGTACTCGCCTACGAGCAAACCGATTTCATCATCTGAGTGATAATCCAATGGATCGTTTAAGCCTGTTAAGCTTACTTTTTTGATTTTTTGTGTAATCAAAACCAAAGGTCTGGTCAGCGATTTTACAGAGAAAAAGGAGAGCAAGAAAAGTACGATAAAAATGGAGGTAAACACCTGCATAATGTTGGAGATGACCTCTATGATCTGCTGTTCTAGTTTGTCTTTAGAACCAAAGAATGGCACACTTACTATGCCGAGCGTTTCACCGGTTTCAGGCGATTTAATACCCACATAAGCGGAGTTGAAATTAAATTCACCTACTTTTTCTTCTAACATCATCTTAGCTTGATTCTTTTCTATTATGTTGGCATAGGCCCTAGGATTTACCAAGTTAGCCAAAAGATGATTGTCAAAAATATAGCCTTGAGATGGCGCCAACAACCTACCCGAACGATCATAAAGGTTAATGTCAGATTGGGTGAGCTTGGCTATTTCAATCAGCCTATCTTTAAGCACGTCTTTGTCAATAATACCGCGATTAAACTCCATTATGTCTTCTACGATGTTGGCGCTTACCGTTTGTGCTTTTTCTATATAGAAACTTTCTGTTTCACTTTGGTTTCCGCTACTTAAAATACTGATAATGATGGCACTTACAATAATCAGAGGCAAGAAGAAAGCAAAGTTGAGGTATAGCTGAATACGCGTAGAAAAATTTAAGCTGATGGCATCGTTTTTATCGGGTTCGTAGCTCAGGTACAAAATGAGAAACATCATGATGAAAACGAGCACCAAGAAAAGGAATGAAAAGTTAGAAAGTATGTTCTTGGTTGGATACTTTTCTGAGGAGATTACAATGTTTTTGTTTTTTTCGCCGGGAACCCTAAAGTGCTTGTGGTCTTCGGTTTCCAACTCTTTTTTCATGTAGCCTTTTTCATGCCTAAAAAGCGTTAAGAATTTATTGTCGTAATTGTACTCGCCATAGCTGTACATCAAACGCTCATCTAGGTAAATGGCATAGCTGTAGTCTTTATACTGCCGAAGTGCCTCAAACTTTTTATCTACAAAAGGCGGATAAATACTGTTGGCTATACTTTTCTTAAGCTCAAAATCTAATACAATCCTGCCAACAATGGTATCTTGCTTTTGCATTGGAACCAAGCATACGTATTTGTTATTACCTGTAGCCAATTCATTTACAAAGTATACGTGGTCATACTCAGTTAAAAACCTGTTATTGTTGTAAATTCTGCTCAATACTTCGTATTTCACGTTTCCTGCCAACGGAATCCCCAAACTATCGAATAGGCGTATTTCTAAATCGTATCTATCGAAATATCTGGTTATAAAATCCCTTTTTATTTTTCTTCGAATAAAGTCATCGTCTATAGGATTTTGGGCAAAGGTCTTGGTCATGCTCGTATCCTCCTTAATGCGCTCTACGATTTGGCTCAAAAAGTTCTCGCCCAAAGGATCATTCTCAACAAGTAGCAGATTGGCGTATTTATTTTTGTTTTCTAAGTCCCTCGATTGGTTGAAGTTATAGATGGCATAAGCGCCAATGATTGCTGCACAGAGTGAGCAGTAAAACAAATAGATAAATGTATTGTAGTTGGTTTTGTTGAGAAAAGCAGGAAAATTAAAGTAGGTAATGCTCGCAAAGTAAATGGCATTTACATTAAAGATAAGGATGTTTTCTATCTCTAGGACCAAAGAGAAGAAATAGAAAAGCAAACTGCCAATTACAAATACAATGGTAATCTTGTAAAGGCTTTGACCTAATTTTAAGAGCAGCTTTGAAAATACATTGCAGGTTAAAAAGTAAATGATGACAGCAATTACAAAGGTAAACAGACATAGTAGTTTTACCGGCTCTAAATAATTGAAAGCCGAAGTGATATCTAATGTGATTTCTGAATGGAAATAGATATTTTGGAATACTAAAAAAATACCATAACAGGCAAAGTAAGTGCCTACCACGAACAATACCGAAATGCCATCTCTTAAAATCTCTGTGAGACTTAAAAGAAATTTTACGTTAATCAATTTCTTGATGTGCTTAGAGACAAACCCAACGATTATTCCTAAAGAAAGGATGTTTAAGAACAAATCACCAATGCTCGGAAAAAGTTGGTTGAAACGATAGTTTTCACCTGAAAAAACATCGATTTCGATTACGCTCATTGGTAAATTGAAGTAGAGCATGATGCCCCTTAGCGTTACCACAGAGAAAAGTAGAAAGAAGAAAGCGGTTTTGTATCTGTTCCGATGGTTGAAGTAAAAGACTTGTTCTTTTAAGTAAAGCAGTAAGAATATGATAATAGCCGAAGAGATAAAGAATATAATCCATTCTTTTTCGGCAAAATACGAAAAGTCGTCGTCAAATTCTACAGAAAAAAGATAGGTATCGTAACTATTGAAGATTTTGTAACTATCGTTGTTTTCTTTTAAGCTAATGTCAATTTCTTGAGAGGGAAAAATATCTGGATTAAGCTCAGATTTTAAATACTTGTTCTCAATATCGAAAGAAAAATTGATAGGAATCAAAGAGACAATCTCGTACTCTTTATCATTGATATTGTCTATGGATTTTTTAGCTAGGTATATGGCATTTTCTGTCTGTATACATTTCTCCAAAAAATAGCCTTCAATGTCATCGTGTTCGATATCGAACTGGTGATCAGACCAAAAGAGCAATTCTCCTTGGGCGTATAGAAACAGCGGATACTTTTCCTCAGAAAGCAGCTTAGCAAAGGCAATTTGGCCATCAGAAGCTAGCTTACTTTTGAGGTTAAAAATGGCTTCATCGGCTATACCGGATTCTCTCGCGTAGTTTTCTTTTACTTTTTTAATGTAAAGTTCTTTATCGCCCGAAGTAAGATAAAGATATTTAAAAGCAAAGGCCAACAAGAGAGAAAAGCCGGCCAATAGAAGATATGTAAATCTTTTGGCTGGCATATTTTCTTAAAAAAATTGTCTAGCTATAAAAAATAAAAGTACAGCAAAAATTGTTCGCTAAGACAATTTCGACTTCAATATATTTTCTAATCGGGTGCGCTGTGCTGTTTCTTTCTTGCTCTGCTTAAACCAAAAATAAGCGATAACTGCTAACATAAGGTACGGCATTACCATCAAATAAAGAATGCCGGTATTTAAACCAGAACCTAGAGAAGTCTCTCCAGCGGCAATATTGTTTTCGACCGAAACCCTACACATAGCGCATTGTGCCAACGTCTGGTTGACCAAGCCTACTACAAAAACTATAAACAATATCAAAAATTTCTTCATCACTTCTAATTTAATAAAAATTCAGTTTAAAACTGATAGTAAGGACTGATCATTAAATAAACGATTACCCCTGTAACGGAAACATACAACCAAATCGGGAAAGTATATTTAACCGTTTTTTTATGCTTTTCAAAATTTTTGTTCCAAGCATGATAAACTGCTAGTAGCACGAACGGAACCACTACTATGGCCAATAAGATATGTGTGATCAGTAAGGTAAAGTAAACGTATCTTATGAAGCCTTCGCCGCCAAAAGGCGTTGCTTCTACTGAAGCATGATATATAACATAAGAAACCAAGAAAATACTCCCAAGAATGAAAGCAACCGTCATAAAAAGCTGATGCATTTTTGGGTTGCCTTTCTTGATAAAAACTACACCAAGTACCAAAAATATGCTGGTAGTCGTGTTGATCACTCCATTTAAATGTGGTAAAAGGTACACCCAATTGCCATCAAACTCGATAAGTGAGCTTGGCTTAAACAGTAGTACGGCTACTGCTATAGGAATTACAACCGATAATACTCCAATGATCCAATAGTATTTACTGTCGTTAGAATTTGTTATTGTCTCCATTATTAATAGCTGATTGTGGTTTGTGAAATTCTTTAAGAAAAAGCGTATTCTTGCAAAAGAACTTGTATTTCAGTTATAAGTCTGTCTACATCTTCTCTTTTGGTAGCGTTGTAATAACCTCTGATATTTCTTTCCTTATCTATGAGCACCACTTTATCGGTGTGTATAAATCCTGTTGGGTTAGAGTCGTCTGTGCGGGCCACCACATAATAGCCGCACTTAGCAATGTCATATATCTCTTCTTTCTCACCTGTTACTAATTTCCAAAAATCGGTGTTTATTCCATAGCTTTTTGCATACTCATTTAATACAGATGGCGTATCGTACTCAGGGTTTACAGAATGGAATACAACTTTGATTTGTTCATTATCTGCAAAGAAATCTTGTAATCTTAAAATCTCGGAGGTCATTTGCACACAAGTAGTGGGGCACGTGGAGAAAAAGAAGCCTGCTACGTAAATCTTATCGTCTAAATCTTTTTCGGTAATTTTTGTACTGTCTTGTGTGAGCAAAGAAAAAGGAGGTATTTGATGTTCTTCATTTTGACCTTGCTCACATCCTGAAACTACAGGCAGTTCAACAGGCTCAAGTTGATAATAGTTTTTACCTGTGTATTTCATTGTAATAAATATTATAGCTGGTAAAGCTATTAAGGCGCCTAAAATCGCTATCTTCTTCATTTCATCTTTTCTGTTAATGCCTATTTAATAAAAATAATTTGAAGTAATTTGTTTCTAAATACAACACTTTTTGCAAAAGTATATACTAAATATTAGCAAGATTTTTTTTGGTAGATTTTCTTCACGGTTTTTTACTAAAAATCTGCTGCCAAATAATATCAAATACTTCAACAGCTTCTATAGAAGATTGATCAGCAATGTTACCTATTAAAATAGGTTGGTCTTTAGGGTCTTCGGTTAGTCTTCCATGTGAACCTTTAATAAGCTCGGGGGTGAGTGGAATTACATCCATTAAATATCTAAAACCGAGTTTCTTTTTAAGTAAAATACCACCGACTTTAAGTAATGGAAATGTAATCTTAGGATTAACAAACATTTCTACAGGATCATAACCTGGTTTTCTATGGATATCAACCGTTCTGGCAAAATCAGGGGCTTTGTTGTCGTCTAGCCAATAATAGTACGTAAACCACGAGTTGTTGTCTGCCACCACCACAAAGTCGCCACTTCTTTCATGATCTATGTGGTATTTTTCTTTACTTGCTTTGTCTAACACCAACTCAATACCCTCAGTATTTTCTAAAAGTTCTTTTACTTCTTGGTAAATGGATTGTTCGTTTAAGTAGACGTGGGCGATTTGGTGATCGGCAACTGCAAAAGCCTTAGAGGTACCCGCATCAAGATACTCTAAACCTAGGTCTTGTTTAATGGAAAGGTAACCTTTCTTTCTAAAGATTCTATTAATATTGATTGGATGATCGGCATTGGTAATTCCGTATTCGGAAAGAATCAATACATTGGCTCCCTTTTCTTCATAGTATTGAACTAGATCTTTGCAAACCCCATCTATTTCCGCTAAGTCTTTCTTTACAGAATCGTGCTGTTGTCCGTATCGTTGCATGTTGTAGTCGAGATGGGGCAGGTATATGAGCGTTAGAGTAGGATTGTGCCATTGGTCAACCATTTTAGATGCTTCCGCAATCCATTTGCTCGAATTGATTGTGGTTTTTGGCCCCCAAAACTCGAAAAGTGGAAATTGTCCCAATTCTTTCTGAAGCCTGTCGCGCATATCCATGGGTTTGCTGTAAACATCAGGTAACTTTTTTCCATCCGCAAGGTACAAGGGTCTTGGGGTTACGCTGTAGTCTACAGAAGAGTACATATTGTACCACCAAAACATATTGGCACAGGTAAAATCTTGGTTTTCTTCTTTGGCCAATTCCCAAATTTTTTTGGCTTGTACCAAATGGTTGGATTGCCTCCAAAATTTGATTTCGCATTCATCTTTGAAGTACCAGCCGTTGCCTACAATACCGTGCTCAGTAGGCCATTTTCCTGTAAGATAAGTATATTGAGAAGTACAAGTGACCGCAGGCAATACTGGTTTAATGCTACTGTGTTTCTTCGATTCGGTCCATTTTTTTAAAAAAGGTGTGTGTGCTCCGATAAGCCCTGCGGTTAAACCAACTACATCTATTACGACAGTTTTTTTCACAATTTGAGATGTTATATTCTTTTATCTAAAAAATTTGCCTTATTGAATGAGCATGCAAAATTAGCATAGAACGGGACAATAACAATTTGTTTAAGACTCTCATAAACAAGTACTTAGCTTTCTTGTGTATTTTTGGATTGATTTGAAATGTGCCTCAAGTTAACATTTGTTTGCACATTGTGCATGTAATATTTTCTAACCTAATTAAAACTTCTCCGTAAATGGTCTTAACAATATTTTTTCAGTAAAGAATTTCAACGATGAAAAAAATAGTAATTATTGCACTCGGGCTTTTATTGTCTAATTATGCTTTTAGCCAGTTCACTATAAATCCGCAGGCAGGTCTTACAGCTTCTATGCTTACTACTGATCCTGAAGGCACAGAAGCGAGTGGAAGAGTTGGCTACACTTTCGGCGCAAGCGTCCGGATGGGAGATAAAATATACTTCAACCCTGGATTGTTCTGGGTAAGGTCTAGCAATGAGTTAACCTCAAAGAGTAACTTAGAAACAGGCATCAACTTTGGGGATATTAGAGACAATGCTTCTATTAATATGATACATATACCTTTGCAAGCAGGTGTAAAAGTGATCAACACTAAGCCTTTTGCTTTAAGGTTGGCAGCAGGCCCTTCATTGTCTTGGGTAACTGATGTGAAGGATAATGCTTTCGGTTTAACTAAAGAAGCTTACAACGAACGCATTTGGGGAGCAAAGTTTGGTGCTGGTGTAGACTTACTTTTTCTCACGGTAGACTTAAATTATGAGTTAGGAATCACTGAACTATACAAAACTTCTGACGCCAAGAACAATATGCTAAGCTTAACGGCTGGTATAAAGTTCTAGAGTAAAAAATGATAATTTCTCTGTGTACAATTCAATTTATTTAAAGCCCTGTCAAAAAACTGATAGGGTTTTTTCTTTATAGCTTTTCCAAAACCCATTGCATCTCTCTAATGATAGATTCTGATAAAGGCAACTGATGCCTTTTAGGCAACACATCCCAAGTATAGGTTTCTATTTCAAGATGTTTTACTAGATTTTTATCCTTCAGGTATTCTAGCGTCTTTATAATTTCTTTATTGGTAGATTGAAGTGGCTCATAATTCTCTAAGAATAAAGGTACATGAAAATGTATTCGCCAAGTTTCAGGGTCATTTCTGTATTCTTTTAAAGCTTGTGGTAAATCTTGGTATTGCCTAAGCCCGTTTTTTCCCTTTACAATTACTTGATGCAGGTAAGTAGATTCTTCAAATTTTTTAAGCGCTTCTAGCCTTTGTTTGTTGTGGGTGGCTACATTGTCAAAATCAGCTTGCAAAGCTGCACTAATTTGTATTTTGCCTAGTTTAATACCAACCTCATTCATTTTTTCTATGGCCTCCTCAGGCGATTCAAATTCTATGGCATAATGGCAAACGTCATAACAGATTCTGATGTGATCTAAAATGATTTGTCTCGCTGTTGAAGAAAAAACGTTTAAATCGTTGGCCAACATTTTTTCTCCAATAGGCAATAAATAATCGCAGTAATATTTTATGACCTCTTTTGTGTTTTCTAGCAATCCGTCTGGCTCTGGTTCTAGGTCTAAGTGGAGTAGGCGTCCAGTTTTTTGCTTAATTTTATAGAGCTTTTGAGCAATCTGTATAAGGTGGATAGTAGCCGTAGAAAATATTTCCTTTTTATCGGTATGCCAATATTTATAAGATAGGGGTGAGGTAGAGATGCTGCCCTCATGCAGTCCGGTAGGCATTACTTTGTTGAGTATTTCGAAGAGACGAAGGGTGTAATCAAATCTCTCTTGGGTCGTCCAGTCGGGGGAATGCACGTTGTCTTTTACCACGGTACCGTGAAAATCTCCATAGGGGAAACCGTTCATGGTAAAAACGTAGAGATGCTCTGATTTGAGCCATTGAATGAAATTGGCCAGTATTTCTTTGTCTGCTAATTCCACACTGGCTTGGTTAGAAAGCCGAAGACCTATGCCCATTGGGGCTTCAGGTGAGCAGGCTTCTTTAACTTTAGGAAGATATTCTTTCAATTGCTTAAAAGTGTCTTGCCAAGTTTCGCCAGGGTGGATATTGGTACAATAACTTAAATGATAAGATGTGTAAGGTACTTCCATAATAAATTAGGCTATCGTTCTAAGTTAGAACGGGTAACCTAAGTTAGACTAAAAAACAGTAATGATCAAACAGTAACGTACATATTTTCTAGATAAGCCACTGATTTTTCAATAATTGCAGCCTCCATTTCATGAACCTCAACACCTTTGCCTAAATCCTCTAGAAGCATAATGGTCAACTCACCGCCTAGGTGCTCTCTAAATTCATTTAAGCCAGCAATTATTTTTAGCTCATTTTCGGTATTTCTTTGCGATACCACAGGATGATGCAGTTTGAATCCAAGATTTTTGAACAGGTTAATGACTCTGTTTAAGTCTACTTTGGAAATCATGCCTTTGTGAAAAGAGTAAACTACATCGAGACAGATTCCTATGGCTACGGCCTCGCCATGCCTTAATTTATAATCGCTCAATTGCTCCATTTTATGTGCTGCCCAATGGCCAAAATCTAAAGGCCTAGAAGAGCCCATCTCAAAAGGATCTCCATTGGCAATGTGTTCCATATGTAATTCGGCGCACTTATAAATCAGCGATTCCATGGCAGGTAAATCTCTTTCTGCTAGCATGTCACATTGGGCTTCGATTTCTTCGAAAAAGGCAAGGTCTTTTATCAAGGCAACTTTTATGGCTTCTGAAATGCCAGACCGCCAGTCTCTATCGCCCAATGTCTTTAAGTAAAGACTGTCATTGAAAACAGCAAAAGGGGGGGCAAAACTTCCTAAGTAATTTTTCTTCCCAAATGCATTTATACCGTTTTTTACGCCAATACCAGAATCGTTTTGAGAAAGAACTGTGGTAGGTATCCGAACATGTCTGATTCCTCTATGCGCGATGGCTGCTGCAAAACCCACCATGTCAAGCACGGCGCCACCACCTATAGCTACTATGTAAGAATGCCTGTCTATGTGAAATTCTTCTGTGGCTTTAAGTATCCTCTCAAGATGTTTATTGTCGTTTTTGGCAGCCTCCCCTCCGGGCACCGACAAAGGTTCACCTAGCAGGATCAACTCGTTTTTATATGCTTTAAAATACAGCTCAATTTCTTGTAAAAGATTGGGCCACGCCTCTAAAACGCCATCATCAATTACAAAATAAATTTTGGATAGCTCATTTTTAGATGCAAAAAACTCAGCGAAACTGTTGTTTTTAGGATTGAATAAGTCTTGAGTAAAGATTACTTTATAGGTGAATGGTACTTCAAACCTTTGTATAATTTCCTTCATCAATATGTTTGTAAGTTTGGTGCGAATTTATAATAAATAACGATTGTGCTATATATCTGTTCCTCTGTGTAAAAACTTTATTACGCTGAATTGTGGTAATTGATATTTGAGCATAAAAAAAGCTGGCTTTTAGCCAGCTCCATTTTATATTTTCTTTAAAAAGACTATTCGTCGAATACGATGGTGTAACCTCTTATGCCGTGTTCGTGGCTATCTAAGCCTTCACGTTCGTGTTCTTCGGTAACCCTTATTCCTAATGTCTTCTTTAATACAAAGAAGATAATGAGAGCAGAGGCAAAAGCAGCGCCCCCGCAAGTAAGTACACCTACTAACTGTACAATAAATTGGGCAAAGCCTGCTTTTGCACCGAACATGCCCACGGCTAAAGTGCCAAAGATACCACAAGTCAAGTGTACAGAAACAGCTCCAACGCAATCGTCTAATTTCAGTCTATCTAGCGTTACTGCTGAGATTACTACCAACAATCCACTGATACCGCCGATAATTAATGCGTCTAAAAAACCCATTTGGTCAGCTCCTGCAGTGATGCCTACCAAGCCTGCTAAGATACCATTAAGCGCCATGCCCAAATCTAATCTCTTAAAGGCGAAAAAGCCCATTACAGTACCTCCTAAAGCGCCTGCTGCCGCTGCCAGAGAAGTGGTAACAAGTACTAAAGATACCGCTGCTGGATCGGCAGAGAGTACAGAGCCTCCGTTAAATCCAAACCATCCTAACCAGAGCAGGAATACACCGATAACCGCCAAAGGCACACTAGAGCCGGGGAAATCATTTATTTTACCATCTACATATTTACCAAGCCGAGGCCCTAAGATGATGATCCCTGCCAGCGCTCCCCAGCCACCAACTGAGTGTACAAGGGTAGAACCTGCAAAGTCATAGAACCCATAATTATCCAATGCGCCGCCGCCCCATTTCCAGCTGCCTATTACGGGATATACCAATCCTACAAAGAACACTGTAAAAATAAAGTAGCTTGAGATTTTTATCCTTTCAGCTACAGCGCCAGAAACAATAGTGGCCGCGGTGGCAGCAAACATTCCTTGAAAAAGAAAATCGGTCCAATAGGTATAGCCAGCATTATAGCTCAAATCTAAAGCACCGCCGTCTGCTAATGGAGCGGGAAGTCCAAAACCAGCAAATGCAAACCAACCTGGTGTTTCAAAACCAGGGTACATTAAGTTAAAACCAAAAAGTGCATAAGTAATCAAACCGATAGCAGGAGTAAGGGTATTCTTAAAAAGAATATTTACCGTGTTTTTGGCTTGTGTAAAACCAGCCTCAACGCCAGCAAAGCCCAAATGCATGATAAATACCAAAGCGGTAGATACCATCATCCAAACATTATTGGCTAAAAGTGAAAGTGCATTGATTTGCTGAGCGGTACTTACAGCGGTCTCTGAGCTTGCTTCATTAACCGATGTATTGGCAACAAGCTCCATTCCCATTCCAGCATCAAGCAACAAGCCTGATAAGTATAAATCCATAGCTTATAGAATTTTTGTTTACAATGAATTGATAGGGTAGTAGTTCCAAATGAAATTTATACTCATTTGAAATGACATGTGGATGCTTATTGGATTTTCAAATATAAATTGAAAATTTTAAAGTCGAGCATCTATTATTGCGAAATTTATTAGAAATTAGGATTATTTTAGTAGGGTGTACAACAAAACAAGATAAATCCTTTCCAAAATGTTAATAGAGGGCTATTATAATAGAGGACAAAAGGAGAGGTATTGGTTTTATTTGATGTAGGCTGTTTGCAGCTTTTCCTCAAATTCAGCGTTAAATGTGAATACTTTAATATTGCCATTGGTATAATTGCAGACCCATGTCTCTACTATACTATCTTGCTGAAAAACATCTACGCCAACGGGTTTACCTTTTGATTCCCAAGATCCTAAGAGGTTTAAGCTGTCCTTGCCAAAGATCTGTATTTTGTCATCAGCATAGCAAGTAGCGACAATTAGGCTGCTATCATTGCTAAAGGAAATGGTTCGAGGATCATCTAACGTTTTTACACTATTTATTAGGGTGAGGCTATCTTGGTTTAGTTTTAATATTTTTTCTGGACTACTAAGGGAAACATATAAAAATTGATTGTCTACAAGAAGATGTCTAGGCGTTGCACCGACGTATTTTTTAATGTCTAGTTCTAAGGTTTTTATATCGAATACTGAAATAAAGCCTTTGCCCATGTGGGCCACATATAATTTCTCATTGTTATGTGAAACGGCCAAACCCCTAGGTACCCCACTCGCTTTAAGTTGTTTAACTACTTTCCATAAAATTGGATTTTCATTTTGAGTATCTATTACAGAAACCGTATGATCATGCCAATTAGAGACAAACACGTATTTGTTGTCTGTAGTACTAGCTATAAATTTGGGCGTTTTACCGGTTGCTATAAAGGGAAGTTGTACTTGGTAGCTTGAATCAGCCAAATAATCCGTGATTTTAGCTGATATTTTTTCTTTACCATTTAGCTGCTTTTGTTTTTTTAGGTCCCAAAGCACTACACCACCCGCATTGTGCAAAGAGATCCATAGGTATCTACCTTCATGTGTAAGGCATGCTTCTACTGGTTTTTCGGCGTAGGAATCAAACCATTTGTTTTTTTGGTAATCGTAACCCTTGGCTCTGGTAGGTTTAAATTTTAAGGTTTTTACCAGAGATTTTTCATTACGGTCAAAAACCTTTATGCTCATGCCTTCTAGATTCATGGCATAGAGATATTTTCGTTGCCGATCAAATACAACGGACTTGGTGCCAAGTCCGGTTTTTAGTTTCTGACTTGTTTTCAGCCTGATGCCCTTCAGAATCTTTATGGTTTTAGGCTCTTTTTCTTTCAGTTTTGGCTTTTCCTTATCCGAGGGAAGTTTCGCGTATAATGTACTTTCTACTTTTTCATCTTCTTTATTGCGCTGCTTTTGCAAGTACAAAGTGGCAATCAAAAAAATGGAGTTGATCAGCCAAAATACAAATATCAGTTGGGTTATTACACGCTTGGTAAAAAATGTGGTTTGCATCTTAATAAGTTGAAAAAGTAGTGATTGGATTTCCCCATATTTCAGGGTTCTGTTCTCTACTGTGCAATCTTCTTGCCCAATAAGGTACTTCTTCTGATAAATATTTATCAATTTCAGCTATTGTGATCATTTGATCTTTATTAGAGTCTGCAGCACCTTGCATAGCTTTCAAAAGAAAATAGCTTAACAAGCTGTGTTGTTTTTCTGGGTACCAAGAAGCTACCTGATCACTAGCCGAGGCAGAAATCACCACTGCTTTTTCATCTAGTTTTATTTTGTTTTCTGTATCTATAAATATAGGAGAAATATTTTTTAATAAAGCGCCTCCTTCAGAAACGCCACTAAAGCAAGCATCTATTACTACCGTTATCGATTTGTAGGGAAGCAAAGAAAGGTTTTTATAGAAAGTATTGAGACTATAGCCATTTAAAGATAATTGTGCTGGATCACAATCTGTAGGCACAAAATAGGCTTCTTTGGTTTCAGGGTCAGGTCCGCCGTGGCCATTGTAATAAATGAAAACCTCAGACTCATTGGGCCTCAAATAATCGTAAAGCTTTCCCTTATGTGTGCTTTCATTTCCGAAGAAGCTGAAAAAATTTGCTTGGGTGGCATCTTCTACATAAATGATATTGCCTTCATCGTAACCAAGTGTATTAATGAGGTACTTTTTAAATAGCTGAGCATCTTTGTGTGCATAACTAACCTCGGGCACATCTTTGGCAGAGTAATTCTTATTGCCAATAATAACCGCAACAGCATTAGGTTTCTTTACTTTTGCTTTAGGGATGTCAACTTCAATATCGCTGAGTATAGCTTCATTATCTTTTTTGGCTATAGAAACCATCTCTTCTTGGTCTGAGTCTGAAATTTCCTTGTTATTCTCTTCAATTGTGATTTCGGTGCCTTCTTTAAAATCTAAATCTTGGGAAGCCATCTTCCTTTTTAACTTTGCTTCTGTAATGCCCAATTTTTTAGCTATAATTTTGGCGTTATCGCCTTTTTGGATTTTGTATAGCCTAATGGCCTTTTTTACCTGTTCTTTTGAGGCATACCTAATTAGCAATTTGGTGCCGGCCTTAATTTTGCGAACAGGAATCGATTTGTTCAACTTTAAAATGGCTTTTGGCGTGGTTTTATACTGTTGCGAAATCTGTCTAATATTTTCTCCTCTTTTAACTGTGTGGTAAATGGCTACACCATTTTGTGCAAAGGTCCATACACTAAGCAAACTGAAGAGTAAAAGGGTAAAAACGGCTGATTTCATATTGCAAATTTTTTTTTGTTAGATGCTCCAAGCAGATAAAAGTTTAATTCAGTTTTTTTATTGCCTGCATACTTTTGGATATCTTGGTTTTATAGAGCGGGGAGGACAACTTTTGAAGGTACCCCAACCATTGGGCATCCAACCGTTTGGGTACTGGTCAGTGGGCTGCTAACCACGGTATAGATCTGTCGTTTTTGAGCTCTTTATTGACAATTTGCTGAATCAGTTGCTTGTATTATAGAAAAGTCGGGTGCCTTCTAGCCGAGTAATTAGTTCTTGCGGGATGTTTAGAAAGCGTTTAGCTCTTAAAAATCTGTTTAGTTCGTATTCGTTGTAGTTTGGAGCATTGGGGTCAAATGAATTGATTCTTACCCTACCTGAGGCATGGATAAATTCATTATTGCCCAGCCACATGGCAACATGTACTACCTTTTCAGCTTGTTCTTTGGTAGCTTTTCTCCCGAAAAACAAAAGGTCCCCAGGCTCTAATGCCTCAAAGCCATTAGATGTATCGATTTCTTCTCCAGCGTGCACCTGCTGTGAAGCATCTCTTGGAATGACCATTCCATTCATAAAATAAATGGTTTTGGTAAATCCACTACAATCTACTCCTTTAAATGAGGTTCCTCCCCATAAATATGGCACCCCCAACATTTGCTTACTTACCTTTACCAAGCTTTCTTTAGACGTACCCAAGTTCGATATCCAATCTTTATAAACTTGAGCAATTTCAGTAGGTACATATCCTTGTCTTTTATCTGGAAACTCCACCTCATAAAAGCCATTTTTCTCACCTATCAACTTTAGTACATTGCCACCTGTTAAATCAGAGACCAATTGGGTTTTGGTATCGGGCTCAGTGTACACATATCCAATTTGTTCGGTTACTACTATTTTATCCTGCTTGAGCCAATCGTTAAATTCACTTGGAGTAAATCGGATAATGCCACCTTCATCTACCCAAGAAATGTACTTATCGGGGGTTTGTACGCGGTACCAGCTCCCTTTTTTCTCGAGGACTTTTAATGGTGTGCCCAAGGTGGCCTGTGTGGCCAATTCTGCAGAGTGTTTTGGTTGCGAACGTATGTTTGCCACAGAAATGTTGACAACTGCATCTGTTTTACCCTCCAGCGCTTTGTTGTCGGGCAACAAAGAAAATGAGGTACTCACAGGATATGGTAGTTGACCAACATAATCTTTGGTAGAATCGATGACTTCTTGTAGGTTACTTTTAATAACAATGCTTAGAGAGTCGCTTTTGTCATCTTGCTGTACAGCAGCTTCTGCAATAGCGACCCTTTTATCTGGTACAAAAGCCTTGTTTATGTTTTCAAGTTCGGTTTCTATTTTTTGAGCATCATAGATTTTTTTATTCTCACATCCCAATATTATTGATAGGAAAATGACCAAATAGGCTAGACGTTGCTTCATTTGCTAAAAAATCTTTCTTTATAAAATTATTTGAGCTGCTAACTTAGAACAAATATATGAACATAAAAAAGGATTTATCCGATTGCTAGAGTTAGGTAATTCATGTTCTCGCTGTATATCAAAATAAGTTGTCATCTTGCTGCTTGGCTTCTAAATTGGCTAACTTTTATCCAAAAGGTAGAAATTCAATTTAAATGGTGCATCTTCTCAATCTAATATGTGTCTTTTTGTAGAAACTAAATATATAAAAATGAAAAATACATTTATTGTTACTTGTCTTTTGGCCTTGTTTTTTACTTTAAACGCCAAGGCACAAGAGGAAAAACGCATACAGAGTTCTAAGGGTAAAAAGCTTGAAGTAGACTCTGAAATAGGTGGAAACGTAATTGTTGAAGGTTGGGAAAATTCTGAGGTTTATGTAAGCATAGACCATAATATGGATGATTCTGATGCGAGATTTTCGATCACTGAGAACAATGGGAATGTCTATGTTAGAGGTAAGAAAAGAGGCTTAGGAAATTGGGGTTGGGGAAATAGAAAGTTAGAGTACAAGATATATGTTCCTTCTAGTTTTGATACTGAGTTAAAAACTTCGGGAGGGAACGTAGAGGTAAAAGGAGTAGAGGGCGATTTAAGAGGAAGTACTTCGGGCGGCAATATTGATGCGATAAACCTTGCTGGTGACATGAAGTTTTCTACTAGCGGGGGTAGCATAGATGTGGATAATGTTAGCGGAGAAGGTAACTTTGCAACCAGCGGGGGCAATGTAACTGTTAAAATGTTAAAAGGCGAATTTAACCTTGCTACGAGCGGAGGTAATATCTCAGTAGAAGACTCTGAAATTGAGGGAAAAGCTGCAACTAGTGGAGGAAGCATTACTGTTGATGGTACCAAAGGAGCACTTTCTGTGGCCACAAGCGGTGGCAATATCTCTTTCAATAATTCAGAAACAAGTGGAACAGCACGAACCAGTGGTGGCAATATAAAAGTAGACCGAGCCAATGAGGGGACTGATGTAGCTACTAGTGGTGGTAACATTACAATTAACTCAGCTAGAAAGTTTGCAATTGCCAAAACCAGCGGTGGCAATATTGTAATTAAAGAGATTGATGGGAAGGTGGAAGCTAAGACCAGTGGCGGTAATATTGAAGTAAAAATGCTCAATAATTGGGATGGTGCCCACGATGCAGAATTGGCCACAGCAGGTGGCGAGGTCACGCTTTATGTTCCTGCCGATATGGGGATGGACTTTGATGTAAGACTAGAGATCACCAAAAACGGCAGAGAAGATTATAAAATCAACAGTGATTTTGATATAGACATCTCTGAAGGTGATTGGGCCACTTCTGAAAGCAGTAGAAATTCGAGGAAGAAAATCACTGGAACGGGTAAAGTTGGAAATGGAAAAAGCAGAATCAACATCAAAACAGTGAATGGTGATATTAATATCAAAAAATTATAGGCTTCTATGTTTAAAAAAAAAGCGTTCCTGACAAAAGGAACGCTTTTTTTGCAAAATATGAAAATACTAGTTTTCTTGTATTTGAGGGAGGTTTGCACCAGTTTCTGCAGCAAAAGACTCTATTAAACTTTGCATTTCAGCAACCTTTTCAGGATGCCTATCCACGATGTTGTACATCTCAGATGGATCGGTTTCTAGGTTAAACAACTCGGGGTTTTCAGGTGTTCTTATCGAGTATTTCAAATCTTTTATCCTTACGGCTTCTAGCCTTTTTCCTCTAAAATAAAATAGCGTATCTCTAGGGGTTGTATTTGAAGTTCCGTTTAAAAAGCTCCTCGCGTTTTTGCCGTCTATGGTTTTGGCCTTGCTTACATCTGCTTGGGCCACATCTGCAATGGTGGCGAACAAATCCATAGTGGTGAGCATTTGTTCTGAAACCACTCCCGCCGGAAATTCAGCAGGCCAACGCAGTAGGGCAGGTACTCTAAAACCACCTTCAAAAGAAGTGGCCTTGGCGCCTCTGAGCGGACCAACCGAGCCACTGTGCCAGCGCTCATTTCCTTTTTGCAACATCCTATCGGGCAAATTGTGCCATGGGCCATTATCGCTCGTGAAAATCAACAAAGTGTTATCGGCCAAACCTAAAGCATCTAATTTATCCATGATTTCGCCTACGCCATGATCTATATTCTCAATAACCGCTCGGTAGAGATTTTGGTCCGCCTTCTCTAAAAAGTTATCTGGAGCGGCTATGGGCAAATGAGGCATACTGTAAGGCAAATAAATAAAAAATGGTTTTTGTTGATTGTTTTCTATAAAATTGAGCGCTTTTTGGGTAAACTCATTGGTCAGTTCCTGTTGCTCGTATTGTACTTCTTTTACTGTTTTTTCATCTTCATACATCATTAAAGGTACTTCTGTCTGTACCCAAGGTTTGATCATATCATTGCTGTAGGGTAGTCCGTAGTAAGTATCAAAACCTCGGCCTGTTGGCAATACTTCGGGTGTTGCATGACCCAAGTGCCACTTGCCAAATGCTGCTGTAGCGTAACCCTGTTCTTTGAGCAGGTTGGCTATGGTAACTTCATCTAATGGTAAGCCGTTTTTAGACTCTGGGCCTAAGTTGCCAGGCAAATGCCGAATAGGATACCTGCCTGTTAACAGTGCAGCCCTTGAGGGTGTACAGACCGAGGCTGCTACATAAAATGAGGTTAGCTTGATACCTTGCGAAGCCATTTTGTCTAGATGAGGTGTTTTGTTTACAGGACTTCCGTAACAACTCAAGTCGCCGTAGCCCAAATCATCGGCGAAAATGAGAATGACATTGGGTTTTTGATAATTTTCTTGCTTGGCGCTTTCTGTGCAGTTGGTAAGTAATGCTAGGCTTAGTAAAAAGGTAATTATTCTCATAGAGTTTCAATTAAATTTAATTTGGCTTTATAGTTAATCAAAATCTTCAAATTGGCCTAAAGCTTTTTATTGAAATTGGCTAAATTGAAGCACAAAGGCGAAAAAAAAATTATTTTAAGATATGAAAATAGTTGAGTGTCCTAGAGATGCCATGCAAGGGCTTTCTGAATTTATACCCACAGATAATAAAATTTCCTATATCAATGCTTTACTAAAAGTGGGGTTTGATACCATAGATTTTGGCAGTTTTGTTTCGCCCAGGGCCATACCTCAAATGCGAGATACTGCCGAAGTACTAGCAGGACTAGATTTGCATGATGCCTCATCAAAGTTATTGGCCATTATAGCAAATGTGCGTGGAGCTCAAGATGCTTTACAATTTACTGAGATCGATTACTTAGGTTTTCCACTTTCCATTTCTGAAACCTTTCAACAAAGAAATACCAATCGGTCTATAGAAGAAGCATTAAAAACTGTAGAGGAAATACAAAAACTTACCATAGAAGCCAATAAAGTATTGGTGGTCTACATTTCTATGGGTTTCGGTAATCCTTATGGAGAAACTTACAATGCTGACAAGGTAGAAGAATTTGTAGCGAAGTTGGTAGATATGGGCATTTCCACGATTTCTTTGGCAGATACTATTGGAGTTGCTGAAAAAAAAGTAATACATCAAATTTTTGAAAAAGTACTATCGCGTTTTCCAGATGTTGAGATAGGAGCGCATTTTCATTCTACACCTCAAACAGCCCTCGGAAAAATAAAAGCTGCGTTTGAGGCTGGCTGTATGCGTTTTGACGCTGCCATAGGCGGTATGGGCGGTTGCCCCATGGCTAAAGATAATTTAACTGGAAACATCGACACTACTTTATTGATAGATTTTTGTAGAAATGCAAATGTGCCGCTTTCTCTAAATTTAGATGCTTATGCCAAAGCCTCTGAACTAAAGCGTAGTTTTTTTGGGTAAAAATACGAGTAAGCACTCTATAAAACTTTTTAGGCTAACTAAACATAAAAGGCTCACTTTATAGCGAGCCTTTATTTAAATCATACAAACAAACACTTAGGTTTTTTGCTTCTTTTTCTTCGCTGCCGGAAATAATATGTTATTCAAAATCAATCTGTACCCGGGAGAGTTTGGGTGTAGATTTAAGTCGGTTGGTTCTTCTCCAACAAAATGGCGGTAGTCCTCAGGATCATGCCCACCGAAAAACGTCCATGTACCTTTGCCGAAAGTACCATGGATGTACCTTGCCTCGTTGGCTTCTTTGGTTTCACCCATAATTACTACATCAGATTTTATCAATGGCTTTTTAAAAGCTGTGGTTTGTCCCATAAACCCTTTAATCAATAGCTCATGGTTTTGAGATAGCATAGTAGGTATAGGGTCCCACTTTGCAGAAAACTGGAACAGCTTAAAGAAATCGTTACTTTCGTTTAATCCTCTTTCATGTGACTGATTGTCTATATTGGAGTACTCATATTCGTAAGCATTTAATTTCAACTTAAAATCCTTAAAAGCGAAAGTATTGTTATAATTAAGTTTACTCTGTGCATTTTTATCGAAAGGGTCTCCATCGTACATTTCATCGCAAATGTCAACGCCTTCGGCTGAAAGGGCGATATCATAAGTATCGGTAGCAGAACACATGGCAAAGAGAAAACCGCCACCTGCGCAAAAATCCCTGATTTTCTTTACTACAGCCAGTTTCAATTCAGATACTTTATTAAAACCGTGGTTTTTTGCAGACTTTTCAAATTCTCGTTGCTGTTCTATGTACCATTGCTGCCTGCCATAAGTTGCATAAAATTTACCGTACTGTCCTGTAAAGTCTTCATGGTGCAAGTGTAACCAATCGTATTCAGGTAATTTTCCTAGCATTACTTCATCATCAAAGACCACATCGTAGGGTATCTCAGCGTAGGTTAAAACCAATGTTACTGCATCGTCCCAAGGTTGTTTAGATTTGGGTGAATAAACGGCTATCTTGGGGGCGACCTCCAACTTCATTACATCCATATTTGCTTCAGGGCTGGCTATCTGTTGCTTTATCTGCAAGGCCTCTGCATCAGAAATCACATTATAAGTTACACCTCTTATAATCAATTCGTTTTCAAACGATTGCAAATATTTGAACATGAAGCTACCACCTTTGTAATTCAATAACCACTCAGCCTCAACCTCTTTCTCCAAAACCCAAAAGGTAACTCCATAGGCTTTCAAGTGATTGGCCTGGGTTTCATCCATTGGTAATAAAAGGTAAGCGGCTTTGCTAATGCTGGTTGCTGCAAATAAGCTAATTATCAGAAATATTGTTCTCATATCAGTTATTAAGAGTTAAAAAAATGATATTTATATCTTTTGGTTTAAAATGAAGAGTAATTTAAAAAATGTAGGCAAAAATTAGAAGTTCTAGCTTATAAACTTGCTGTATCCTTATTAAGTTTCATGGCTTTCTTTATTCAAGTAACCTAGGTTATTAGTTTTTATTGAGTGTTTGCTACTTAACACCAAGGTTGTTTTGGTTTGGGCAAAAAAAAATGCTGGCTATTTCTAAGCCAACATTTTTTTTAGTAGTAAACAGAGTTGTAATTTATATTACAATGGCCACTTTTTTTAGCTGATTGGCCACTTTAAGCCCTCTTTTTTCAATTTCGTCCATATTGATTTCAAATTTTAATTTGTCGCCTACTTCCCTAAAGTTGATGCCACTACCTTTACTTGCCAAACCATTTCTGTCTGTAACTAATAAAAGGTTGTATTTACTTGTTTTTTCTTTTATGTCTTTAAGTAACTTGCTGCTGTTTCTAGAGATGTAAACCAATTGATACTCATCAAGGGCTGCATTTTCATCTATTTTTTCGATTACTATTTTTTTGCCTCTCCGCTTTGCTCCGTTAAGTTGCTTATCTAGTACTTCGTACATTTTATCGTCATTAAGTACTGCAATCTTAAAATTATTATTTTCCGCTTCATCTGGCCATTCTATATAATTTATAAAGTGATAGATAAACATGCGTCTAACATCTTTATCACTTCTTTGCTGTGCTGAAGCAGTTAAGGAAACTTGGAAAATTGATATGACGAGAAAGGAAAAAAGTAAGAATTTGAAGTTTTTGCTCATTATTATTGAATGTTTAGTTCCTTATATTAAATGTAAAAACCCCAGCTAAATTCTAGCTGGGGCAAAAAATTTTACATTAATTAATAAAAATCTCATAAGGCTGGGAAAAACTACAGTTACTTTAACCTTTTCTGGAATACAACTTAAGTAAGTTGAAATGAAATACTCGTGACAGACCTACAGAAAGAGTTGTAATGAGATTTATTCTGTTTTAATATCTATCTATCAATAATCCGGTTTGTTCTTTCTTAAATAAATGGTATCACCGGGGCTAATTTTTGAGGCATACCACATATTATTCCTTTTGAGTAGTTTCTCGTATCTGATACCATAGTTTTGGGAAATATCATACATGTTCTCGCCTTCTTGCACTGTATGAAAGTCATTACCTCTGGTTGCTCTGCCTCTTTTCTTTTGAAGATAAAGAATTTGACCTGGGTAAAGTTCGTCACCTTCTCCTAGTTCGTTGTATTTTTCTATTTGCTTTACCTTCATATCAAGAGAGGTTGCTAGGCTTAATTTCGTGTCGCCCTCTCTTACAACAATAGATTTTAGCTTATTTATTTTCTTTACGTCTGCTTCTCTGCTAATGGCGTAAACACCCCCGCCTTTGCTCTTGGCATTATCGTATTTATGCAATTTGTAGCGCTCAATAATGTTTATAAGCTTCTTGGCGTAAGTAGGACTGGTCGCATAGCCTGCTTTTTTTAGGCCCTTTGCCCAACCTTTGTAATCATTCAAATCTAAATTAAACAAATCAGCATAGCGACCTCTATTGCTTAAGAACTCGGCGTGGTCGCGATAAGAGTCTAGCACTTCATTGTATTTTCTAAAGCATTCGTTTCTTCTGTCGTCGTTCATTCTTACCGATTTTCCATTCCAATCTGAGTGGCACTTGATACCAAAATGATTGTTGGCTTTGCGTGCCAATTTACTATTTCCATTACCAGACTCTAACATACCTTGGGCAAGTGTGATACTTGCAGGAATCCGCTTTTCCACCATATTTTGAATAGCTGCATCTTTATACATATTGATATAGTCCTCAGGGGTAAAGTTTCTCTGTGGGCGCTGGGCCATAGAAAAAAGAGGTATTATCAGTAAGAGATACAAAAAATGGTTCTTAAACAGGAAAGATACTTTCTTGAAGTTCATAACAGAATATCGATTATTTGGATTAAATGTAGCTAGCAGTTGTTCAATTTCTGCTCACTCGCTTGGTAATTACGCTGCAACGATTGATTTACTGTTTTAGATTGATTTGTATTAACAAATTGAATTTTACCTTCAAACGTAAATAAATAAAAATGGATGCAACTTTTTACAATTGCATCCGAGAGTTTATTGGAGTATCTTCTAGTTTTAAAGATTTTATTTCTTAAAGAAGGTCTTTGATAATATCTTCTAAAGAGATATTTTCTGCCTCAGCCTTAAAGTTCCTTACGATTCTGTGGCGCAAAACAGGTATGGCCATTGCTTGTATGTCCTCCATGTCTGGAGAATATTTGCCATTGAGCAATGCGTTACATTTAGCACCCAATACCAAATATTGCGAAGCTCTTGGGCCCGCGCCCCATTCTAAATAGTTATTGGTAATTTCAGCAGCATAATCTGTAAAAGGTCTGGTTTTTCTCACTAATTTCACCGCGTATTCTACAACATTATCTGCAATGGGTACCTTTCTTACAAGATTTTGGAAATACAATATTTCTTCTGCAGAAGTTATCTTATCCACACTGGCCTTGTTTTCGGCTGTTGTTCCTTTTACTACCTCAACCTCAGATTCGTAAGAGGGGTAATCTAAAAGGATGTTGAACATAAACCTATCTAACTGGGCTTCTGGTAGGGGATAAGTACCTTCTTGCTCAATTGGGTTTTGTGTAGCAAGCACAAAAAATGGTTTTTCAAGTTTGTAGTGTTTACCTCCGATGGTTACAGAAAATTCTTGCATAGACTCTAACAAGGCAGCCTGGGTCTTAGGCGGTGTTCTGTTGATCTCATCGGCCAAAATTATATTGGCAAAAATAGGCCCTTTTATAAACTTAAAGTTACGGTCTTTGTCCATGGTCTCAGAACCGACTATATCAGAGGGCATTAAATCTGGAGTAAATTGTATTCTGTTGAAGTTTAGGTTTAAAACGGCAGCGGTATTTTGGATCAAAAGTGTTTTTGCCAAGCCAGGCACACCTACCAACAGGCAGTGACCTTGGCAAAAAATCGAAGTTAAAATGAGTCTTACCACCTCTTTTTGCCCTATGATTACTTTAGCGATTTCCTTAGAAAGGTTATCGTAAGTAGTTTTCATTGCATCGGCGGCTTCCTTGTCTGAACTATAATTGATAGACATGTATTTATTGGATTAAAAAATTAAAAAAATTGAGCTACGTAGCAGCGCTAATTAGCTAAAAAAATCCTTTTGAAATGATATTTAATTATAACAACTAACGATGTAATTGCCTATTCGTTCGCGAAATAAAACAAAAAAAATGTGTCAAAAACCAATATCTGACACATTTTCTATAATTACCACTTAAGGCCTGTTAAATCAGTGCAAATTTATAGGTTCCTCACGATATTACATTTATCGTAATCGGGGTCTATTTCTATAAAAACATCATTTTTGGCAGACTGCAACCATTCTTCTAAAATCTCTCCTTTCTTATTATTCATGGTAGCTGCATAAAGTTTCTGATAGTCATTCTTAAGATTGGCATAGTGCGGTGGAATGTAGTCATTGTAATAGATGATTCTCACTGCGGTTTTGCCGTCTTCGGTCCTAAACTTTTGGGGTGGTGTAACCTTGCCGACTTTCATAGTATCGATTGTAAAGAAAATTACAGGATCCAAAGTTTCTGTAGATACATAGCTG
>Ga0207419_1000867_pt1 | contig 25081 bp, 21 predicted proteins | sample ElkSloMetagenome_4_FD_184723 | JGI IMG/M metagenome (GOLD analysis project Ga0207419, IMG submission 184723) | Hot spring microbial communities from Elkhorn Slough, Monterey Bay, USA - MD2A (version 2) | ecosystem: Environmental > Aquatic > Marine > Intertidal zone > Estuary: Microbial mat ... | reverse complement strand
CGGCTGCGGATTATGGCAACCATAGAATAATACTAGAGAAATTAAAATTAATCTAAACTGCTGCACCAGAATCCTTTTTATAATTTGGCAGCAAAGCTACAAATTTTTCTATCGTCTCGTTGAGCGATAAATCACTTCGACCTCCAGCTGCATTTTTGTGTCCACCACCATGAAAATATTCCCGAGCAAGTTGATTTACATCAAAATCACCCTTTGAGCGAAACGAAATTTTGACCATATTCTGATGTAAATCCTCTTTGAAAATAACCGCCAAGACAACATCCTTTATAGACAAACCATAATTCACAAAACCTTCTGTATCTCCTTTTTGAAAATTATAATCATCAAGTTCTTTTTGTGATAAGTGAATGTATGCGGTTTGAAATTCTGGTAAATATTCTAAATTTTGCATGGCTTTACCTAAAAGTTTCAATCGGTTGATAGAACTGGAGTCAAAAGTTTTTTGTTGAATTTCATGAGATTTGGCTCCTTTTTTTAATAAAACCGAAACAATCTCGTGCGTGCGAGATGTGGTTGAAGGAAATCTAAACGACCCGGTATCCGTCATTATCCCTAAATAAAGGCAAGAGGCGATATCTTTATCAATATCTTTAACTAATCCCAAACCTTGGATGGTTTCAAAGATCAATTCTGCGGTAGAACCATATTCCGGATAAGACAGACAAACTTCGGCGTAATCATCTGGTTGCTCGTGATGATCTATCATGACGAATGGTATTTTGCATTCTGTTAATAAATCAGAAAAACCATCGCCGACTCTTGAAAAATGATTGAAATCCAAAGTGAAAATTAAATCAGAATTATGAACCAGCTGCTCAACTTCTTCTTTTTGGTCTGCATATATGAAAATGTCTTCATGACCCGGAACCCAATGTAAAAACTCTGGATAAGCGTTAGGCATAACTACATTAACGTGATGTCCTTGTTTTTTTAGAAATAGTCCTAATCCTACACAACTCCCGATGGCATCTCCATCTGGGTTTTTATGCCCTATGATTAGTATATTATCAGATTTTTTAATAAGCGCTTTAAGCGCCTCTATTTTTTCTTTTTGCATCGCACAAAAATAGCTTTTAGTCTTGTGCCTTACAACTCAAATCTAACATCTTTCGAAGTTTGTTGGTTTTGTTCATCCAAATAAAAATCAATTCGACCAAGATTTAATCCTGCCCAGCCAACCTGATTGACCAATGTAATTTTACCAGATTTATTAATGATCTTGGTAGGTTTGTCTAGAAAAGTATGGGTATGTCCTCCAATGATTAAATCTATATGTGAAGTGTTTTTAGCTAATTTGATATCATCAACTTTTTCAGAGTCATATTGATAACCTAAATGTGAGAGACAAATTACAAGGTCGCATTTTTCTTCTTCTTTCAGTATTTTAATTTGATCCTGAGCTATTTCAAGAGGATTGATATACTCAGTTTCTTTATACAGATTTTTTGAAACCAAGCCTTTGAGTTCTATTCCTAACCCAAATACTCCAATTTTTATTTTATCAACTTCATATATTTGATACGGTTTGACCATGCCGTCCAGAATAGTGTTGGACAAATCATAGTTTGCATTCAGCATATCAAATTCGGCATGTTGAAGTTGAGCCGCAATATTGTCTATCCCATTATCGAATTCGTGATTTCCAATGGTTGAGGCGTGATAACCCATTTTATTCATCAGTTTAAACTCTAATTCACCTCCATAAAAATTAAAAAAAGGCGTGCCCTGAAAAGAATCTCCGGCGTCTAGGACTAATGTGTTTGGGTTTTCAGCTTTGATTTGATTAATTAAGGTATATCGTTTACTCACACCACCTCGGCCAGGATTTCTATGGTGACTTTCAGGGAAAGGTTCTATATGACTGTGTACATCGTTGGTGTGTAAAATAGTGATGTGTTTTTTAAATTTTCTATCAGAAATTGAACTAGATAGAGTTTCAAAAGGCAATGCTAATGCTGTACCTACCATTAAACTTTGTTGAATAAAATCTCTTCTTTTCATCCTTATAATTTTTTGAATCTATCGTCTGAGGTGGCCTTAATGGTATCGTTTTTATCAAAATAATCGATAAAAAGATTTCTCATCTTGTAGTCTATTTGGTAAATGGTATCTGCTTTTTGAAAAAAATTCATGTTATCTCCGCCGTTTACCAAAAAATCTGAAGTCGAGATGTAGTATGTTTTTTCTTTGTTGACCTTTTCACCATTTATGGTGTAAGATACTAAATTCCAATCCTCATCTACTTCAATGGTCATATTAGAGATAGGATGTGCTTTTTTTGATCTAGATAAGTAGTCAAACATTTCGAGAATGTATTCCCCTTTCAATTTTGCAATCACAACCATATTTTCAAAAGGCATGATGTTGTAAGCTGTTCTGGTTGTAATTTCGCCTTCATTTATTCCTGCTCGTATGCCACCATGATTTATCAAAACGCCATCCAGAGACTCCTTGTATCTTTTCTGAAACACAGGATTGGCCAATTCAAAAATTGCATCAGCCATCATGTTTCCGATTGCCGTATTATAAGGCGTATCATTTTTGAACATAGATTGAGGAGAATAGCTCAAGACTTTGTTCATTTCATCTTCGATAGAAGTTTTGTAAGGTTCAATAAATTTGTCAATTTCTGGATTATTATGAATCTCGTTTTCGACGAGAATGTTTTCTCCTTTTATTTTTTGTACATCTACATTAGGTTTATCAATACTATCCTTACAACTGAACAGGCCAATACAAAGAAATAAAAGCGTAATTGAAAATGATTTTTTCATAATTAATTTTTATTTTCAAGAAGAGGAACAAATCGAAATTCGCCATAAGTGTGTTTATCAAATTTAGCTTTATCCGTCCTTATAAATAATGTCATAATTTGAGGATCTTCACCCACAGGAATGACTAATCTACCGCCTATTTTGAGCTGAGCCATAAGTGGCTTAGGTACAAATGGTGCGCCAGCAGTCACAATTATTTTATCGAAAGGTGCGTATTCAAGCAAACCTTTGTAACCGTCTCCAAAACTCAAATATTTCGGACGATAGCCTAGTTTTTCAAGAAATCTTTTGGTTGACTTGTACAATTTTTGCTGCCTTTCTATACTAAAAACCTGAGCACCAAGTTCGCATAAGACTGCGGTTTGATACCCACTTCCGGTTCCGACCTCTAAAATTTTATCATCCTTTTCGACTTCGAGCAATTGGGTTTGAAACGCTACGGTAAATGGTTGAGAAATGGTTTGACCTTCGGCAATAGGGAAAGCTTTGTCCTGATAGGCAAAATCTTCAAAACTGCTGTCCATAAAAAGATGACGCGGAATTTGATTGACAGCGTTTAAGACAGATTCAGACCTGATCCCTTTTCTCTTTAGTTTCTCAATCAGTTGTTTACGTTTGCCTTGATGTTTGTATGAATCCTTCAATTTAAGCCTAATCTTTTGTTGTAAATGTAAAACTTAAAAGTGAAATGAAATTAAATTTTAAATAAGAAAATATACTCATCTGTAAGCAATTGTTAGTCTGTAATTATTTTCTCTACCAACAACCTATCACAGACTTTTTGACTAAAAATTTCCAATCTATTTTCACTGTAATGAACTGTAACACTATCGTCGAAGTCTTCAATATGCTTGATCTCAAAAATGGTGTTTAAAGAAATTTTTTTTTGATCAAGAAAGTTCAAAAAAACTTTAGATGTATGGTTCAATGATTTTAAAATAACTTTGTCGTCAACTTTACAATCTGTCAATTTTAAATAAGATTTATCTTCAATTTGACCGGATTTATCGGGGATTGGCGAGCCATGCGGATCAAATTTTGGAAAGTCTAGTAATTCATCCATCCTATCAAAAAAAAGCGGAGAATTAATGTGTTCTATTTGCTCAGCAACCTCATGAACTTCATCCCAAGCAAATCCCATTTTTTTGACTAAAAACATTTCTGTCAACCTATGTTTTCTAATGATTTTAGAAGCTTCAATTCGCCCTTTTTCAGTAATTTTCAATGGTTTATATTTTTCATACTTTATTAGTCCTTCTTGACTTAAAGTTTTTACCATGCTATTTACACTGGGCTTACTTACCTCAAGCTGATTGCTCAATTCTGAAATACTCACTTCATCATTTTTATCACAGAGATAAAAAAGAGCTTTCAAATAATTTTCAACAGTTTGTGAAGCCATTTAATTTAATTTAAGTCAAAATTAAAATATTTCCTTAAATTATTTGTTAGAATTGTCTAACAATTTAATTTTGTTGTCTTAAAATTTAAGGTTAATCATGAAAAATTTTATATCAATTTCATTCATATTATTAACGTTTTTATTTTCAAAAAGCCAGTTAATGGCTCAAAATGGTACGATTAAAGGTGTTGTGACAACCAAAGACTCACCTGTTGCATTTGCTGATGTCATTTTAAAAAACACCGAATTTTATAGCGCTACAGACAAAAGTGGTGCGTATGAATTCAATAATATTCCTAATGGGACTTATACATTATCAATTAAATATTTGGGATATATCACCATTAATGAGGTGATATCTATTGAAAACGGTGAAACTATTAAAAGAAATTTCGAATTACAGGAAGATGCTCTTAATCTGGATGGCGTTGTGATTTCAGGTACCAGATATTCCCAGGATCGAGTGAACAACCCAATTGTGGTAGGTGTTGTTGACGCCAAATTATTTAATGCAACTCAATCTATGGCGATCGCTGAAGGCCTTAACTTCAATCCCGGAGTTAGAGTAGAAACCAACTGTCAGAACTGCGGATTTACTCAAGTCAGATTGAATGGTCTTGAAGGCGCTTATTCTCAGATTTTGATTAACAGCCGACCAATTTTTAGTGCTTTGAATAGTGTTTATGGTTTAGAACAAATCCCAACCAATATAGTTGACCGTGTTGAAGTTGTAAGAAGTGGCGGTTCGGCCTTGTATGGTTCTAACGCCATTGCCGGTACCGTAAATATTATCACCAAAGATCCCGTGGTGAACTCTTGGGAATTGAGTTCTAACACAGCGTTGATAGATGGCGACGCTGTAGATCAAACTTTCAACATTAACGCTTCACTCGTCAATGAAGAATTAACAAGTGGTGTCACAGTTTATGGAATGAGTCGGAACAGAGACAGCTACGATGCCAATGGAGATGGTTTTACAGAATTAGTTAAACTTGAAAATACAGTTCTTGGGGCTAAAGCCTTTTTAAAACCTACAGATTTAAGTAAAATCACTCTAGATTTCAGTGCTTTGGAAGAATACAGAAGAGGTGGAGACAGATTAGACCTGGCTCCTCATTTTACAGACATTACTGAAGAACTTGACCATAACACAATTTTTGGTGCTTTAAATTATGAACAATGGAGTAAGGATTATAAAAATAAATATACTGTTTATGCTTCATCTCAAATCACTAACAGAGATAGTTATTATGGTGGATTAGGTGGCGGCAGAACAGCTGCGGATAGCACCTTGGCCTTAAATGCTTATGGTATTACAGACGATATTGCTGTAGTCGCCGGAGTACAGTATAATCGTTATTTTGAAAATAAGGATGTTTTGACTGCTGGTGTTGAAAACCAAACCAATGACACTCAAGATGAAATTGCCGGATATAATCGATTGGTAGATCAGAATGTAAACACTACTGGAATATATGCCCAGTACGAATGGAAACCTTCAAAAAAAATCACTGCCCTTTTAGGAGGTCGATATGATATTACCAATGTGGATGGTATCTATAGCGTAGGAAATTTGAATAGAACTTCAGATGTAAATTTTGGAGTATTTAGCCCAAGGCTTACCTTGTTATATAAGTTTACGGACAATTTGAGGTTTAGAGGTGGATATGCCAGAGGTTTCCGCGCTCCGCAAGCTTTTAATGAGGATTTACATATTTCATCAGCTGGTGGAGACCAAGTTTTTACAATTCTATCAGACAATTTAGATAAAGAAACTTCAGATGCATTTACCGCATCTCTTAATTACACAAAAAGCATGGGATTATCCCAAATAAATTTTCTTTTGGAGGGATTTTATACCCAACTTAATGATCCTTTTACACAAGTCAATACGGGAACACAACCAGGTGGAATTATAATAGAAGAAGTCGTCAATGGTGAAGGCGCAACGGTTGCAGGAGTTAATTTTGAAGCAGGATATTCTCCTAATGAGAAATTTACTTTTCAGCTTGGAGGTACTTTACAACAAACTGAATTTGATGAACCACAGGAGTTTTCGAATGTCGATGGAAACGTGATCACTATCACAGAATTTACCAGAAACCCAAATGTCTATGGCTATTTCACCTCTTTTTATAAAGTGAACGAAAATTTCCAAATTGATTTTACAGGAACTTATACAGGTAGTATGATTGTGCCAAGGTTGGTTGGTGGTGAGGATTTTTTCAGCTTAATTGATTCAGATCCATTTTTTGATGCGAATTTGAAATTGAGTTATGAATTTGAATTGACAAATAATTTTGTGATGGAGCTTAGCGGTGGAATGAGAAACTTATTTAATTCCTACCAGGATGAATTTGATGTTGGTCCTGAAAGAGATTCAGATTTTATTTTTGGCCCGGCAGCGCCTAGGTCTGTATTTATTGGGGTAAAGATTGGTGGGTAAACGCCCCTCTATCCCGATAGCTATAGGGATTTTCCTAAGGGAGACTTTTTAATTTTATTTGGACAAAATGCTTTTGACTATTAATAATGAATAAATGTATAAAGGAGTATTAGTTTTATTAATTTCTCTGTTTTCTTTTAATCTGATTAGTCAGGAAAATGACTCTATTGATTGGTTATCTTTTGAGGAATTAGAAGTGGCTTTGAATGGAAACCCAAAACCCGTATTTATAGATTTTTATACTGACTGGTGTGTGTACTGTAAAAAAATGGACAAGAAAGTATTTACTAAAACAGAAGTGATTAAAGTTCTAAATGAAAATTATTACGCTGTTCGTTTTGATGCTGAATCTGAAGAGAAATTTAAATTTGGGGGACGAATTTTTGTAAATGATCAAATTGGAAGAACAAGAAATCCCATTCATCAAATCGTTCAATTTTTAGCTTTAAGAAACGGACAATTTGTGGCGCCAACACTTGTTATATTGGATAAAGATTTTAAAGTCAAGTCCAGGCATTTTGAGTATAAGAGTAGTGGCAAGCTTATAGAAGTTTTGAAAAATTAAATTTTGAAGAAACCAATGGTAGAAGTTTGTAAAAAACTCGAAATAGACGTAAGTAATTCTTCCAGAGAAAACCAATTCAAAAAACTTTCTCAATATTTAGATGAATTAATCCAAACTGATTTTAATAAGCTCATAAACATATTATACAGGATAGATGTATCCGAGGATAAAGCTAAAAGGGCTTTAGTAAATAAGAAAGATAGTCAATCAAATGGTGATGTCCTTGCTTATCTTATAATTGAAAGAGAAACCGAAAAGCTGAAATGGAGGAATAAATACAATTCGAAATCATGACTACTTTAAATTTAAATAGTCAAAATCTTTAGTTAATTAGTTTCAAATATTACGATACTTATTTTGTCAATGAACTAATAATTAATCTTAAAGCTTAGTTCATATTAAATCTTATTCAAAAAAGAAATCTTATTTTTGAAAAAAACGTAAATATGCTTAAAATTGGTGTTGTTGGAGCAGGCCATTTAGGAAGAATTCATCTTAGGCTTGCCGAAGCTTCAGAGGCTTATAAACTCGTTGGTTTTTATGACACAAACGAATTCGACGCAAAAACCATTATGCGTCAAAATGGTTATAAATTCTACGATAATTATCAAGATTTAATTAACGATGTAGACGTAATTGACATCGTAACACCAACGCTTTCACATTTTGATATGGCAAAGCAAGCCATAGAAGCTGGAAAACATACCTTTATAGAAAAACCAATTACAAACAGCATTGAAGAAGCAGAAGCATTAATTGAGCTTTTAAAAAAACATAACGTCAAAGGACAAGTTGGTCATGTGGAGCGATTCAATCCTGCGTTTATTGCCAGCGCTCCTAAGATTGAAAACCCAATGTTTATAGAAGCGCACAGACTGGCGGAATTCAACCCCAGAGGAACAGACGTTCCTGTAGTGTTGGATTTGATGATTCACGATATAGATGCCATCCTAAGTGTTGTAAATTCTGAAGTAAAATCCATCGATGCCAGTGGAGTTTCCGTGATAAGCGAAACACCAGATATTGCTAATGCCAGAATTCAATTTGAAAATGGATGTGTGGCTAATTTAACAGCAAGTCGAATTTCACTGAAAAACATGCGAAAGGCAAGATTTTTTCAAAGAGACGCCTATATTTCGGTTGATTTCCTTGAGAAAAAGTCAGAAGTCGTCAAAATGAAAGATGCACCAGAAACGCCTGGTGATTTTGATATGATTCTTCAGAATGCAGAAGGTATAAAAAAGCAAATCTATTTTGATAATCCCAAAGTTGAAGAAAATAATGCCATTCTAGATGAATTGGAAAGCTTCGCAAAGAGCATAAACGAAAATACAGAACCTGAAGTTACTTATTCTGACGCGACTAAAGCGTTGAAGGTTGCAAAATCAATAATTCAAAATTTTTAAAATATTATACAATGGAAAATATAGCAGTCATTGGTGCTGGAACCATGGGTAATGGTATAGCTCACACTTTTGCACAATTTGGTTACAATGTAAGTCTTATAGACATTTCACAAGATAGTCTGGATCGAGGAATTGCAACGATTAGCAAAAATTTAGACAGAATGGTCGCCAAAGAAAATATTTCTGATGAAGACAAAAACAATACCTTAAATAATATAACGACTTATACACTTCTTGAAGATGGTGCCTCAAAAGCAAATTTAGTTATCGAAGCAGCAACCGAGAATGAAAAAATCAAATTGGAGCTTTTTAAACAATTAGACAAAATTTGCGATAAAGACACAATACTAGCAACCAATACAAGTTCAATCCCTATTACTAAAATCGCTGCTGTCACAAACAGACCAACTCAGGTTATCGGTATGCATTTTATGAATCCCGTGCCAATTATGAAATTAGTTGAAGTGATTAGAGGTTACAATACCTCTGATGAAACCACAACTACGATTCTAGAACTTTCAAAAAAGCTCAATAAGGTACCAACTGAAGTAAATGACTATCCAGGTTTCGTAGCAAATAGAATATTAATGCCAATGATAAACGAAGCAGTAGAAACGCTTTACAATAATGTAGCAGGTGTACAAGAAATTGATACTGTCATGAAATTAGGAATGGCGCATCCTATGGGACCTTTACAGTTGGCTGACTTTATTGGTCTTGATGTATGTTTATCTATTTTAGAAGTTATGTACGAAGGCTTTAAAAATCCAAAATACGCTCCTTGCCCTCTACTTGTAAATATGGTAAGAGCTGGAAAATTAGGGGTTAAATCTGGAGAAGGCTTTTACGATTATTCAGAAAGTAGAAAAGCGGAGAAAGTTTCCTCTCAATTTGAGTCATAATATATGTCAATAGTAAAGGCATTTCAGGCGACGAGACCTACACGAGATATGGTAAGTCTATTGTCCTCACGTCCTTATGAAAGTTATTCTAAAGAAGAACGTGATTCTCGATTGGAGTATAATCCCTTTTCATTTCTGCAAATTGTAAACCCTGGGTATCGATTTAATAAGGAAATATCAGGACCACAACGTTTTAAACTTGTCAAAAATAGATTCTTAGAATTTAAGGAAGACAATATTTTTATTAAAGATGAAAAACCCATGTTTTACATCCATAAAATAGTTGTACGAAATAAAATCACATTTACGGGTTTAATTGCAAAAAGTAGTTGTCAGGAATACATAAATGGAAAAATAAAAAAACACGAAGACACCATCTCAGAGAAAGAAAATCTCTTCTCAGAATATTTGAAAACTGTGAAATTTAATGCAGATCCTGTATTACTGACTTATCCGGAAGATAAATCCATTAACCATATCATCGAAAAACATACTCAGGGACGAGCAGAATTCGAATTTACCACAACCTCAAGAGAAACACATTATTTGTGGCTTTTGGAAGACCAAAAAGATATCGAAAGTATTGAAGAAGCGTTTGCCAAAATGCAAAGTATTTATATAGCCGATGGGCACCACAGATGTGCTTCTTCTGCACTACTTTCAGAGAAGCTGAAAGCTGAAAACCCTCAACATACAGGAAGCGAAGACTATAATTATTTCATGAGCTTCTTGATATCTGAAAGTCAATTAGAGATACACGAATTTAATCGCTTAATAAAGGATTTGAATGGATTACATAAAGACGAATTCCTAATAAAGCTGGATGAATTTTTTAAAATTGAGAATAGAGGCGATACATACTATAAACCACACAGAAAACATCACTTTAGCATGTATCTGGATGGAGAATTCTACTCACTGTACTTAAGAAAAACGGAGTACACATTTGAAAATTCGCTGGAAGAACTTGATGCTCAAATTTTATACAGAACGATATTAAAACCGATTTTAAATATTACCGATCTCAAAAATGACAACCGTATAAACTATATTAAAGGGCAAAAGGATATGGCCTACGTGAAAAGCGCAATTGATGAGGATGATTTTCAGGTAGGTTTTGGAATGCTCCCACCAAAAATAGAAGACATAAAAAAGATTGCAGATGAAGGTTTGGTAATGCCTCCAAAAACAACTTATATTGAACCTAAACTAAGAAGTGGAGTGACGATTTATGAATTTTAAATTTTAAAATGTAGATGACAGAAATAAGGAAAAATTTAGAAACGTTACAAGAGAAATTAGGAAGTGACGTGACCCTCGTTGCGGTTTCTAAAACCAAACCAAACAGCGATATTTTAGAAGCATATGAAAGTGGTCATAGGGATTTTGGTGAAAACAAAATTCAGGAGATGACAGACAAATACGAATCTTTACCAAAAGATATACGCTGGCACATGATAGGTCATGTACAATCCAATAAGGTGAAGTACATGGCAAAATATGTACATTTAATTCACGCTGTCGACAGTTTAAAACTTTTGAAGGAAATTAATAAGCGAGCAAAAAATGAAGAAAGGGTCATTAATTGCCTGTTACAACTTAAGATTGCTGAAGAAGATTCAAAATTCGGATTAGATAAAGATAGTTTACTTGAAATACTGGAAAGTGAAAAGTTCAAAGAATTTAAAAATGTAAAAGTCGTTGGGCTTATGGGCATGGCGACGTTTACAGATGATAAAGATCAAATTCACAGAGAGTTTTCTCAACTTGAAACTTTATATTTTCAGCTGAAGGAAAAGTATAGTTTTACAATATTATCAATGGGAATGAGCGGAGATTATGAATTAGCTCAGGAACACCAGACCAATATGGTGAGAATAGGCAGCAAGATTTTTGGAAAAAGAGATTATAACAACTGGTAAATTAGCATTGACATTTCTTCGATTCATTAGAGCAACAATTAAATATCATTTATACCTGTTATAAAATTCTTCAATTTATATAATTATTAAGTCTAATTGTTTTTTTCCCTTTAGATTTGCCTAAGACTAAATACTCATATCATTTACGCTGTTCTTGACATAGAATCCACTGGAGGTAAGTTTAACGAAGAAGGAATCACGGAAATTTCCATCTTTAAATTTGATGGACATGAAATCGTAGATAAGTTCTCAAGTCTTATCAACCCTGAAAGAAGAATTCAATCGTTTGTGGTTAAGTTGACCGGGATTGATCAGGAGATGTTAAGATATGCGCCGAAGTTCTATGAGGTCGCCAAAAGAATCACAGAAATTACCGAAGACTGTATAATCGTAGCTCATAATGCTAAATTTGATTACAGATTACTTAAAACTGAATTTGACAGATTAGGTTTTGACTATCAAAGACAATCGCTTTGTACGGTAGAATTATCAAAAAAACTTTTACCAGACCTACCTTCTTATAGCCTGGGAAAACTCACCAAATCTTTAGGCATTCCATTAAGCAAAAGACATCGTGCGGAAGGTGACGCAAGGGCAACCGTTGCTTTGCTTAAAATTCTATTAGAAAAAGACAAAGAAAAAAACATCCTGAATGACTACATCAGAGTTAAACCTAAAAAGCAAGTAGACACGAAATTACTCAGTCTACTTGAAGATTTACCGAGGTCTATAGGTGTCTATTTTTTTTACAATGAAAAAAATGAATTACTCTACGTAGGTAAAAGCAAGAACATTTATAAAAGAGTAAATCAACACTTCACAAATACAAGTTCTAAATCTAAAGCCCTTCAAAAGCTCACAGAAGAGGTAAGGTTTGAAATCACCGGAAACGAATTAGCTGCTCTGCTTAAAGAAAATGAATACATTAAAAATTTAAAACCAAAATATAATCGCGCCTTGACAAAAACCAAGTTTACTCATGGCATTACGGTTTCCGAAGACAAATTAGGATATCTTAATCTAAAAATCAGAAAAGTAAATGACAAGCATGATTTTTTGACTACTTGTTCAAGTTTGCAAGCGGCGAGAAGTTTTTTAGAAAGTATGGTTGAAAAGCATGAACTCTGCTTAAACAAAACTGCGCTTAAAACCAGTCAAAACGCTTGTTTCAATTATGGCATAAAACGCTGTCATGGTGCTTGCCTTGAAAAAGAACCAGTTGAAGATTACAATTTGCGGGTGAATGACATCATTAACAAATATAGTTTTAAAGAAGAAAATTTCATCTTGGTTGGAAAGGGAAGAGAAGCCAGTGAAAAATCCTTGGTTTATGTCAAACAAGGTCAGATTTACGGAATTGGCTATTTTAGTCTAAATTTACAAGTCACAGACCCAAAGATATTAGAAAGAATTATCACACCTATTGAACATCAAAGAGATGCAAAGCACATTGTGCAAAGTTATATGCGCCAATATCCAAATCATTTCAAGACCATAAAATTATGAAATGGCGAGAGAAATTACATGAGGTAATTTATGAAGCGGATACACCTGCCGGAAAGCTTTTTGATATTATTCTTTTAATTGCCATTATTCTCAGTTTAATATTAGTAATGCTTGACAGCGTCTCTAGTATTCATAATAAGTACATAAATTTCTTTCTTACAGCAGAATGGATTATAACGATATTATTTACCATAGAATATTTTTTAAGAATTATCTGTACAAACAAACCCTTCAAATATATTTTTAGCTTTTATGGTATTGTTGATTTATTATCGACGCTTCCATTGTACTTGAGCCTAATTTTAGTTGGGAATTCACCCTTATTAACCTTGAGAGCTCTAAGACTTTTAAGAGTTTTTCGTATTTTGAAGACAACAAAATATATTGGTGCCGGAAATAGACTTGCCGTTGCAATTCGGTCTAGCATACCAAAAATCTTTGTGTTTTTATATAGTGTGATCATCGTATCCTTTATCGTTGGCACTTTAATGTATCTAGTAGAAGGACCAGAAAATGGTTTTACCTCAATCCCAATAAGTATTTATTGGACAATTGTGACGCTGACTACTGTAGGCTTTGGTGATATACATCCGGTAACACCTCTTGGTCAACTCATAGCTACTTTTGTTATGATTTTGGGTTATGGAATTATTGCAGTCCCTACAGGTATTGTTGGTGCAGAATATGCAACATCTAAAAGCGAAAAAAGAAATAACACACAACACTGTTTTAATTGTGGCGAAAAAAACCACCCAGATAATGCAAAAGTTTGTCACCAATGCGGCTACTCATTGAATAAAGATAAATGAGAAAAACATTGATTAGTATCGTAGGGCCAACAGCGATTGGCAAGACTAGCCTCAGTATAGAAATAGCTAAAGCTTTTGAGACTGAAATCATCTCATGCGATTCCAGACAATTTTACAAAGAAATGAGCATTGGCACAGCTGTTCCTTCAAAAGAAGAATTAAATGAAGTAAAACATCATTTTATACAAAATATCTCAATCTTTGAAATCTATAGTGTTGGCAAGTTTGAAAAAGAAGCTATAGAACTTATTGAAAATAAATTCAAAAAGTATGATATTTTATGTTTAACTGGAGGAAGTGGTTTATATCAAAAAGCTGTTCTAGAGGGTTTGGATGACTTTCCTAAAGTAAATCCTGAAATTCGAAAAAAACTGAATAAACGTTATAATAATAATGGAATTGAAGATTTACAAAAGCAACTTAAAAGATTAGATCCTGAATATTTTAAGGCGGTTGATACACAAAATCCTCACCGACTAATTAGAGCTTTAGAAATTTGCCTGGGCACAGGCAAACCTTTTAGCTATTATTTGAAACAAAGAAAAAATTATAAAAGAGATTTTAATTCAATCAAAATAGGATTAACGGCAGGACGAGAAATAATTTATGAAAGAATTGAAAAGAGGGTTGAACTTATGTTTGACAACGGCCTGCTTGAAGAAGCAAAATCACTTTTTAAACACAAACATCTTAATGCTTTAAAGACCGTTGGCTATAAAGAAATATTCGATTTTATAGAAGGTAATATCAGCTTAGAACAAGCCAAATCTGAAATTAAAAAGAATACGAGACGATATGCCAAAAGACAACTTACTTGGTATAGAAAGGAAGCTGATATCAGATGGTTTCAATTTGATTGCGATAGAAATCAAATTGTAGAATATATAAACCAAAACTTGCCCAAATAACGGTTATCGTAAAATGGGCAACTTTAAGTTTATAATGTATTTATGCCTTGTCGTTGTCTTTACCGTGTACAACAAGTCTAAAGCCTTCACCGTGGATATTTAAAATCTCCACAGTGTCATCTTTTTTAAGGTACTTTCTCAATTTGGCAATATAAACATCCATACTCCTTGACGTGAAGTAATTGTCGTCTCTCCAAATTTTTGTCAATGCTAATTCTCTAGGCATTAAGTCATTTTCATGCAATGCAAGTAGCCTTAGCAATTCATTTTCTTTTGGAGATAGCTTAATTGGTTCTTCTTCTTTGTACGTTAAGAATCGTAATTTGGAATTTAGATGGAAATTTCCGATTTCAAATTCGAATTGTTTAGAATCTGCAAGACTATCTACAGTTTTTCTCTGCATGATAGCTTTTATTTTCATCAGCAACACTTCGCTATCAAAAGGTTTGTTTAGATAGTCATCTGCTCCGACTTTATAACCTTTCAACACATCTTCTTTCATTGCTTTTGCAGTTAAGAAGATAATTGGAATATTCTCATTTTTTTCTCTAATTTCTTTAGCTAATGTAAAGCCATCTTTATATGGCATCATTACATCCAATATGCAAAGGTCAAAATTATCTTTTTTAAATTTTTCAAAACCTTCCATACCGTTTTTGGCATGAGTTACGTCATAGTCGTTCATACCTAGGTAATCTTTAAGTACGATTCCAAAATTTGGATCGTCTTCTACTAATAGGATTTTTTTGTTTTCAGTTTCCATGATTTTAAGATATTAGTGGTAATTTAATTATAAATGTGCTTCCTTTTCCTTTTTCACTTTCTACAGTGATTTCACCATGATGATCGTCCACGATCTGCTTAACATAAGCCAGACCAAGACCATGGCCTTTTACATTGTGAACATCACCGGTGTGCTCTCTGTAAAACTTTTCAAAAATGTGTTTTTGAACCGTTTTAGACATACCATTACCCTGGTCTTTTATTTTTAAGATAATGAAGTTTTTAATATTTTCTGTATAAACGTCGATCTTAGGTTCTCCGGTAGAATATTTGATAGCATTGTCTAATATGTTGACTACCACGTTTGTAAAATGAGAATCATTAGCAAGAATAGACGATTTTTTTGCATCAAGATGCGTTTTAATAAAACCCTGCCTATTTTGAACTATAAGATCAACATGAGAAATAGCCTGACTGATTATATCGTGTAATTTTAATCTTTCTTTAGAGATATCAAGTTCATTTCTTTCTAGCTTAGACATTCTCAAGACGTTTTCAACCTGGGCGTGCATTCGTTTATTTTCATCTCTTATCATTTTGTGATAACGCTGAAGAATATCTGGCTTATCAAATATTTTGGGGTTATTCATTGAATCTAATGCCAAATTGATAGTCGCAATTGGCGTTTTAAACTCGTGCGTCATATTATTTATAAAATCTGTTTTGATTTGAGATATCTGTCTTTGTTTGATAAGTTGCGATATAGCGGATGCGAATGCCAGTAAAATGATCAAAGTAAATACAATAGACATGCCTCCCATAAAAGCTATTGATGATAAAATTTGAGACTTTTTTCCTTTAAAACTTACATATAATGTATAATCTAAACTATTCTCATTATAGTCATAAATTGGAATACCATACGTTGAATCCTGGTCTAAACTAAAATCCTCAGATTTAATTTTAGTTGGCAGTGAATCATTAAAAATACCAAATTCAAAATTAGAATCTATCTCTCTTTTATCAATTTCAGATTCTAATAAATCGTTTATATTTTGCTGATCAATCCGTTGATGTATAGGAATATCATTAGCTGCATCCATGACATAGTCAGATATCAGCATTCGGTCTAGGTCACTTAAGCTATTTATTTTCTCATAGCCTTTTTCTAAGCTGTTAGGTTTTCCATCGACATACTTATTTCTAACAAGCTTTGTGACTTTTTTATTAACAAATTTTTTAAACTCTATACTATCCTTATTTCCAGGCATAAATGGAGAAACCATTTTATAATCCTCTCGAAGAATGCTATTGGTATATATAAGATAATCTGTAGGATAATTCTCATCTTCTACCTTAAACATTTCACTTATTTGCCTTCTTGTGGGCGTAAGAGTGTCTGAAATTGATAAATATTTATAATAATAGCTGTCTAATTCATCCTTTTCAATCTGATTAGCTACGTTTATTAATACTTGCTTTGCACTTAAGGAGAATTGTTTTGAGCTATTTACAACAGTATTTTGAATCCAATAGCCTTGAACTAATATAATTCCAATGAGCGAAACACTCATTAAAATAACTATAAACCTGAAGTAAGAATGTTTCATAAATTAACCTAACACTTTCAAATTTATTGCTTTGTTATTGAGTTTTACTAGGTTTAACCTATTGTTAACATGATATCATTTATGTTATTTTTTAATTATTATTCAATATATTATTCAATATATTATGATTAATATCTAATATATTATCTTTTAATTGTCTTTTATTTATATTTTCTATAATATAGTTAACATATTTGCTTTTCGAGTTGTCGGATATTTGTTTGTTTATTCTTCTTTTTATCTCATTTTCTGACAAGTTGCTTCTTTTTTTTACTCTTTCTATTCTAGTCTTTTTAGGAGCTGTAACCAATATGATCTCATCAAAAACTTCTTGTTGATTGTATTCTATAATTAAAGCAGATTCGTAAACTACGTACTTAGAATTTTGATTTTCAGCCCAGTTCTTAAAATCTTTTCTGACAGCTGGATGAACAAGTGCATTTAATTCTTCTAATTTTTGTTTATCCTTAAAAACCGTATCTGACAGATATTTGGTATTGAGTTGACAATCGATGTAAGACTGATCACCAAACTTTTCTTTTATTTTTGATATTAATTCGGCATCTTTGTTCATTAATCTTTTAGCTTCCTTGTCAGCTTCATAGGCTGGTATTCCCAATGCCATGAAATGCTTTAATACAGTCGTTTTACCACTACCTATTCCTCCTGTTATGCCAACTAAATAAGGCTTGTTCATTTTATTTTTTAATTAAGTAATCTATTTTTTTGATATTTAATTTGGGGTTGATGATATTTTCAGGATGGGTTCTTATAGCAGGAATCATTACGCCAGTTTCTTTAAAGCGTAATTTATAATCGCAGATTACTTCAAAATCTAATTTTGAAATTTTGTCATAATTCTTTAATGAAACCAAGAAGGATACTTTTGCTTTCTGAGGGAAAATATTTAATTCTAAACTATCAGGCTTATTAATCACCTTCACATCGACAGATATGGAATTTTCTGAGAATTTTTCAATCTGCTGAAACAGTCTTACCCTTTCACTTTCAACTTCTAATCCATCCTCGGGTAGAATAATTTTTGCTATAATATCAATGTCTTTATTTACATCTTTTAATCTTATCTTTTCAGTTTTAAGAAAACTTAAGCTGCTCAATAAATTATCTGGACCTGTAAGCATGACTGAATCTGGCTCTACATTAATTTTAGTTACAGTATTGTATCCTGAACTAAACTGTACCTGAATATCAGGCCTTACAGGAATATATTTAAAATCTCTTTTCCTGTAAGTAATACTTAAGTCTTCATCTATCTTAATATTTGTATTATCAATATCTAACTTTTTTGAAAATAATTGAACCAGGGCATTTTTGCTAAGAAATACACGCATAGAATCATTTCTTAGTTGTTTGTATTTGACATTAACAGAATGATCTGAAATATTGTACTTCCAGGCTTTTAGCCCCGGAGCAGTTATGGTGACGATGTTTTTCCTATCCAAAGAATCTAAAATGATATGTTTTGGAACCTCATCAATATTTATAGTTACTTCACTTTGTAAGGTATAAGTTTTGGTCATTTGAATGACAAACCAAAGTATAAAGGTTAGTGATAGAAACAGAGAAAACGCTTTATAGTTTTTGGCTCTTAGATCGGTTAATATGTTTTTTAATTTCATCATGTTATTTTGTAAAAAACAAATTAGGATAAGTTTTCATTGGATCTTGTTTTAGAAAGATAATATTATAAGTACTGATCAAGTAAGCAATGCCATAACTAAAAAATTGAATAATGACTGCATAAAGAACTAAAATAGAAACATTGATATTTTTTGTTTTAAACATACAATCTATGAAAATAATTAGAAAATATAATAGGTAAATCATAGATAGGGAAAAGTAACCAATTATCAACAACGTGGCTGATAATAACAGACCCAAACTAAAAAATGATGGAAAATAAAAAGACAGTTTATGAGATTCTGGGTGCCAGGAATTTAGAATTGGTCTTACAAGACCAAATTTCTTCATCTGCAGAGAAAAGGATTTCCAACTAATCCTTCGCTTATGATACACATAGCAATCCTCGTATAGATCAATTTTAAAATTTTGCTTCTTCAATCTTAAGGCAAGATCAGGATCTTCACCTGGATGTATGTGAGAAAATCCTCCAGATGCTTTAAATGCCTTTTTTGAAATACCCATATTGAAACTTCGCGGCTGGAAACCTTTCCTCCCTTCTTTACGACCTCTAATACCACCAGTTGTCCACAGAGACGTCATTGAATAATCTATAGCTTTTTGGACATCAGAAAAATTTTCATGAGCCTTATCTGGACCTCCATAACAATCAACGTAATTATTTTTTTGATAATTTTTGAGATTAATCAAATAGTCTTTTGGTAAAATAGCATCACTATCCAGTATAACAAAATAATCTGAATTTGCTCTTTTCATTCCATAATTTCTAGAATCACCAGGTCCAGAGTTTGGTTTATAAAAATATTTGAGATTTAAAGCACGGCCATTCTCTTTCACTATTTCCTTACAATCTTGATCCGATCCATCTTCTATGATTAAAATTTCACATTTTTCTATTTCAGAGACTTTAGTTAAGGACTCTAATAACTCCTTTATCTCCATCGGCCGATTATAAACAGGTATAATAAATGAATACTCATACTTCATAATCGTAAAGATAATTGAATAAAAAAATCCCAAGGCTCTACACCTTGGGATTTCATAAAATTTATGAGCTAAAAACTATTCTTTGATAAACTTAAAGCTTTTAGATGCACCATTGATTGTAACATTCATCAAGTAAGTTCCAGCTTGTAAGCCTTCAACATTTACTGACGGTGATACCGTATTTGGTGATACTACTTTTACTTCCTGGCCCAGAATATTGAATATTCTTACCTCTTCAACTTGATTTAAAGTTTCTAAATTAAGCATGTTGGATGCCGGGTTAGGATAAAAAGAGAAGTTACCAAGTTCAAAGCCTGTAGTAGAAATGTTAGTTAATGGTAATTCTACTAATGGACCTCCTGTTGGTACAGCGGCCCATAGACCAAATGCTGGTCCATTCTGATTATTAACCGGATCTAAGAAACCACTTGCTAAAACTGTTATTGCAAGATCAGATAAGTTACCACCTACGAATGAATCTAAGTTTGCTTCATAAGAGGCTACCACAGCAGAATTATCTGCTAATTCTACATTTATCACATAGTCAGCATTAGGCACATCAACATATCCCTGAAATTCTGAATAAGAAATATCATCAGCAACTGTACCAAGTGGTACACTAGTTTCTACAACATCAACTGTTGGGGCATCTGTAGACCCATGATGTACTAGTATACTATTTTCACCAGCATTTGTTGACGCTTGCTGAGCTCCAGCAAATACGCTCAATTCAAAATCGATTGTATTAACGGAGGCATCGAACTGCGTAGGATCTAATACACCGTTTGCAACAACAATATAAGACTCGCCTGGAACTAAAGTTGTTGTTAAGTTAAAGATGCTATCACCTACATCTACACTAGATGATGGTGCTACATCAATACTTACTGGTGTTCCCGCTGGCACATCTACAAACGGAGATGCTGTTCTAAATGCGAAATCATCAAGAGTATTTACCCCATTAACATAAACATCTACTAATTGAGCAGAAGGGTCTGCAGAATTGTGAATTACCTGTACACTCGCTGGACTTGCAGGAGTACCGACAAAGAAATCATCAAAATATACCCAATGATCACTGTCAGTAGATGAACTTGAAATAGCATATATACCAAATTGTACTTCACCTGAATAGGCTGATAAATCTATTGACTCTACCTGTCCTGTATTAGATGGCGTGTTTGAAGCACTATAATTAATTAAATCTGTCCAAGAAGCACCACCGTCTGTACTTATAGCTACACCAACATTATCATCTTCTGAAAAGGTCGTTGGGTCTGGAGTATTCCATACAGTTGCTGCAATATTGTAGCTCAAAACAAAATCTGGACTTCCAGCACCTAAGTCTATTGTCTGCGACACCAACCATTGGGCTTCTGTAATTGTATACATATTATAACGTGCAGCGCCAGAATTAGTTTGAGGTGAGGACGCACCAGACCAAAGAGAGGATCCAAAATCAACCGGACCTGCTGCTGTACCAGTTGCCTCGTCCCAACATGGATTTAAAAAATTTTCAAAATCTTCTTCATAATCTACAGAAGCTGTTGCACATGGTGTTGTAAATGTAACAGGTCCAGCTAAAGAACTTGGGCCATCATCGCAATCAGCACTTAAATAAACGTCGTAATCAGTTTGTGGCATAAGCAAAGTACTCTGTGCCATAGTCTCCCCAGCTGCTGTCGTACCAGAATCTACCGGAGTGTCTACGGAAAGATCACTTGGAGAAGTATAAATGCTCCATGCATACCCATTTGTTGCCAGAGCGTCATCTGTCCAATTTATATCCACAGATGAAGTGGTTAAATTAGAAACGGTTAAGTCCGTTGGTTCTGGACAAGTTGGAGCAGTACCTACAAAGAAATCATCAAAATATACCCAATGATCACTGTCAGTAGATGCACTTGAAATAGCATATATACCAAATTGTACTTCTCCCGAATAAGCTGATAAATCTATTGACTCTACCTGTCCTGTATTAGATGGCGTGTTTGACGCACTATAATTAATTAAATCTGTCCAAGAAGCTCCATCATCAGTGCTTATAGCAACACCAACATTATCATCTTCTGAAAAGGTCGTTGGGTCTGTAGTATTCCATACAGTTGCTGCTATATTATAGCTCAAAATAAAATCTGGACTTCCAGCACCTAAGTCTATTGTCTGCGACACCAACCATTGAGCATCTGTATTTATATACATATTATAACGTGCAGCGTCAGAATTAGTTTGAGGTGAGGACGCACCAACCCAACTCGACGAACCAAAATCATCTGGGGCTGCTGCCGTTCCAGTTGCCTCGTCCCAACATGGATTTAGAAAGTTTTCAAAATCCTCCTCATAATCAACAGTAGCCGCAAAACATTCTGTAAAAAATGATTCAGGTCCAGCTAAAACACTTTGACCCTCAGTATCACAGTCTGAAGAAACATAAAAGTCATATTCAGTTCCTGCCATTAATCCAGTAACCGGAACAGAAGTCTCTCCTGCTGACGTCAGTCCTGATGAAATAGCTGTATCGACAGATGGATCACTAGGTGATTCATAAACACTCCACTCATAGCCCAAAGTTGCTTCTGTTATATCATCCCAGTTAAGCGTTGCAGAATCAGTTGTAATATCAGTTACATTTAAATTTGTAGGATCTGGACATGTTTCAAAAGAGACACATAATTCACCTGTTCCAAAATCATTTTGACCAAAATCCCATATTCTAATGTAAACAATTTCTCCAGGCGTAAGACCTGCTACCGTTTTAGCTGCACCTGAGTTATTACAAGGGGCTGATGGTACTGGTGTTAAATCACCACAAGAACCAGTGTAGAATTCTGTAACGTTAGAAAAACCAGGAGTGGTAATATCATCAAATGTGAATTGTCCTGTTGATGGTACTGTCACTGTAAACCAAATGTCTGGTGGTGCAGTATCAGCATCTGCATTTGTACAGGTTGAGGATTGTGGACCTTCTTCAGCTGAAAAAGTTGCACCAGTATTATCGTAAGTTTCAGTTAAGGTACAAGTACCGTTACTATTTAATACGGCATCAAGACTAATTGCGTTAGCACACTCGTCATTAGCTGGCGCTTGTGCGTTTGAATGCCAGCCTAGGACTAAAAGCCCTAAAAAAAGTATAAATCTTTTCATATTTATAAGGTTTTGTGAATATGAGGTTAATAAAATTGTTAATAGACCTTAAAACTATACAAATATTATGAGAACGAAAAACAAAAGAGGGTTTAATTTTTGCGTTTTCATTTAATTACTTGCAAATAATAAATTCCAAAAAAAGAAAATCGCCTAATTGCTTAGGCGATTTCTATTGTTTACCAAATATATTGAAATTATTCTTTTATAAATTTAAAGTTTTGAGTTACCCCATCAATGGTAACATTCATCAAATATGTCCCCGATTGAAGGGCTTCAACATTTATAGATGGCGAAACTGTATTTGGTGTTTCGTGAATTACACTTTGACCTACAATATTGAACACCTGGATATCTTCAACTCTATTTGTGGTTTCAAGATTCAGCAAATTACTAGCCGGGTTTGGATAGAAGCTAAAATTACCTAAATCAAACTGATCTGTAGAGAAAGTACCCGCAAAAATGTCAAAATCAAATGGTACTTCCACATCAACGCCCGGACTCGCACATGAACCAAATATATCAGCCTCCATAATTACGTAAGCAGTACCTGAATTTGCAGTAAGAGTTACACCTGCCATATCGGTGCCATCAACATCAGAATCATATAATAAAGGTGCAGTATCGTCAAAACCATCAAATATTCTACATCTGTCACCGGAACCTGTTCCGTCTTCAATGGTACCTGAATTGAACACTAATTCAACAGGAGTTGTGCCATCTGAAGAAGTGTATAAAAATTCAAGAACTTGATTATTATCATAACAGAATGTTTCATTAATTGGTGGAGCATCAACTGTTACAATTGTTGGCGTAAATGTAGTTAAAAAATTAACTGCATCAGATAAGGTACTTGGTCCCTGAGCTCCACAATTTGTAGTGATGTACGCATCATAACTTGTTTGCTGTGTCAACCCGGTAATTAATACAGAATTACTATCGGAAGGTGCATTACCAGATTGTACAGGCTGATCGTTTAAAGGATCATCGCCGGCATTAAATATTGCCCAATCGTAACCGTCGGATGCATTAGGGATTGATGACCAAGTTAGCTCTGCAGTTACATCTGAAACATTGATAACGTCAAACGTTGCAGGCAACGCACAAACCACGGTTGTTGTGAAGCTTGTTGGTCCTGTAAAATCACTTTGCCCGTCTACAGCTCCACAATCTGAAGCAATATAAATATCATAATCGGTCGCAGGTGAAAGTCCGTCTGCAATACCTTGTGTACTTCCAGCAGGGAAGGTTCCAGATGAAACTGGAGTTGTAGTTGCTGGATCGTCTCCTGCAAGATAAACTTCCCAGATATATCCGGAGGTTGCATTTCCTACTGGACCCCATGAAACTTCAACCGAATCAAAAAATACTTCTACCGCAGTTAAATTAACAGGTTTCAAACAAGAAGGCGCTTCGTCAACAGCAAAATCGTCTATAGCCATATCACTCGTAAAGCCATCTCCTTTAATACTTCTAAATCTAATTTGAATGGTTTGACCAGCATACGCAGATAAATCTATAATCTGCTCTATCCAAGGGTCAGTATCTGCAGCCTGTTGTGGACCGCTAACTGAAAATATATCTAAATCAATACCATTTGAAGTAATAACATCTACAGTTAATGTACCCATGTCAGCACCATTTAAATGATACCAGAAGAAAAGTGCTGGATCATTTAAGTTTGATAAGTCTAATAAAGGTGAGTCAAAAGTTGCCTCATCTCCTGCTAAACCATTTGAAGATTCTGTAAATACATAGTTTGCCGGACTATTTGCTGCACTTGGCCCAGTATTACCTGATCCTGTTGCTCCTGTCCTGGTTCCCCAGAAGTAATCAGGACCAACTGTGTTTCTACTCCAACAATTATCGATAGCGTCATCAGCGTTGCCAAATCCTGTACCTGAAATCCACGTTGCACCATCGAATGTTTCAACATAAGGTGTTGAGAATACAGTACACTGAGTTGCAAATGTTGTTGGATTACTTAAAATACTTAAACCATCTGTAGCACCACAATTTGCCTGAACGTAAAAATCATAAGTTGTGCTTGCAGCAAGTCCGTTTACAGTAACTGATGTAACATCTGCCCCAACATTACCAGAAAATAAAGGTGTTGCGGTTTGAGTGTTATCTCCGGCGTTGTAAACAAACCAATTGTAACCATCTGTTTCTTCCACAACATCATCCCACGTAAAACTTGCTGAATCTGTAGTGGATGAAACGAATTGAACATTCTCCGGATTTGGACATGGTGGATTTGAATCAATAACATAAATACCAAATGTACCTGGTGC
>Ga0207419_1000866_pt1 | contig 25096 bp, 16 predicted proteins | sample ElkSloMetagenome_4_FD_184723 | JGI IMG/M metagenome (GOLD analysis project Ga0207419, IMG submission 184723) | Hot spring microbial communities from Elkhorn Slough, Monterey Bay, USA - MD2A (version 2) | ecosystem: Environmental > Aquatic > Marine > Intertidal zone > Estuary: Microbial mat ... | reverse complement strand
ATTTAATAGAGCAAAGCGATAAATATCACCTTGGTCCAAACACTGCCAGAATTACCTGCAAAAAAGAAATTGTTCCTAAGTTTCTTTTTCTTTACTTTAAAAGTTCCTTCTTGCAGTTGGAAATAGACGAAAAAGTTAGCGTGGGCGCACAGCCAAGCTTATCAATGGCAAAAATTAGAAGTTTTAGAATCATCAAGCCACCACTTCCCGAACAAAAAGCGATCGCCACCATCCTCTCCAACCAAGACGAAGAAATAACAGCCTTAGAAAAACGCCTAGCCAAAACAAAAGCCATTAAGCAGGGAATGATGCAAGAACTTCTAACAGGAAAAACGAGACTAATTAATAATTAATAATGGATAATGGATAAGTAGAAAGGCACAAAAAAAACAACTATCTAACAAAAAATAAAGTTGCTCAAGAACCTCTTCCCTTCTGCCTTCTGCCTTCTGCCTTCTGCCTTATCCTGACGATAAATTTTAATGCCAACCTACTTAACTGAAAAAAATGATTGGAGAAAAAGAAATTGTCACTCAAAAGCGAGTTATTGAACTCTTTCAAAACCAACTCGGTTATACCTACCTTGGTAACTGGCAATATCGGCAAAATAACCGCAATATTGAAACAGAATTATTAACCCAATGGTTAACTAAACGAGGTATTAATAAAACCCTAATTAATAAAACTTTGCGGGAACTTGGCCAAGCTGCTGCCCTGGGAGATATCCAAAATTTATATGATGCAAATAAAGCTGTTTATAGTCTGCTGCGTTACGGCGTGAAAGTAAAAGAGGGAAAGGGCAAACAAACAGAGACCGTCTGGCTCATTGACTGGAAACACCCCGAAAATAATCACTTTGCCATTGCTGAGGAGGTGACACTCCAAGGCAAAAACAAGAAACGCCCGGATATTGTGATCTATGTTAATGGTATTGCCCTTGGTGTTTTAGAACTGAAACGGTCTAGCGTCTCCCTGAGTGAAGGTATCCGTCAAAATTTAGACAACCAAACAAAAGAGTTTATCCGCCCCTTTTTTACCACCCAACAATTATTAATGGCGGGCAACAATTCCGAGGGACTCCGTTACGGCACTATTGAGACTCCAGAAAAGTATTATTTGGAGTGGAAAGAATTAGAGGAAGGCAGAAGCCAGAAGTCAGAAGTTAGAAGTTTGGAGTCGGAAGTTAGTAAGTTGGATTGGCATCTTAGTCTGCTGTGCAATAAAGACAGATTTTTAGAGATTATCCATAACTTTACCATATTTGATAAGGGAACTAAAAAGATTTGTCGCCATAACCAATATTTTGGTATTAAGAAAGCTCAAGAATTTCTACAACGGCGGGAAGGGGGCATTATTTGGCATACCCAAGGCTCCGGTAAAAGTCTGACAATGGTATGGCTGGCAAAATGGATCAGGGAAAATATTACAGGGGCGCGAGTTTTAATTATTACAGACCGCATTGAATTAGACGAACAGATAGAGGGCATATTTTTAGGAGTAGAGGAGAATATTTACAAAACCCAAAACGGAGACGATCTAATAACTACCCTCAACCAAAGCGCACCCTGGTTAATATGCTCCCTCATTCATAAATTCGGTAGTCGGGAAGAAAAGGAAAGAAAAAAAGCCACAGACCAATTTATCCGAGACTTGCAAAGCCAGCACTTCACCCCCAAAGGCAACATTTTTGTATTTGTGGATGAATGTCACCGCACCCAGTCGGGGAAACTACACGGTGCGATGAAGAAAATATTACCCGATGCGGTATTTATTGGTTTTACTGGCACCCCGTTGTTAAAGCAAGACAAACAAAAAAGCGTCGAAGTCTTTGGTCAATATATCCATACCTACAAATTTGATGAAGCCATAACCGACGGCGTAGTGTTAGACCTCCGTTATGAAGCGCGGGATATTGACCAATATTTGACATCCCAGGAGAAAGTAGACCAATGGTTTGAAATGAAAACGCGGGGGTTGTCGGAGTCAGCTAAAACTCAAATTAAAAAGAAATGGGGCACGATGCAAAATGTATTGTCTAGCAAGTCGCGCCTGGAGCAAATAGTTAGTGATATTCTCCTAGATATGGAAGAAAAACCCCGTCTAATGGATGGGCGTGGGAATGCCATGTTAGTTTGCTCTAGTATATACCAAGCTTGTAAGGTTTATGAACTATTTGCTGTTACTGACTTGGCTGGCAAATGTGCCATTATTACTAGCTATCAGCCATCGGTTCAAAGTATTAAAGGGGAGGCAACGGGAGCAGGAGACACAGAAAAATTACATCAGTATCGCATTTACCGTCAAATGCTGGCTAACTATTTTAATGTGTCGGAAGATGAGGCTATTAAGCGGGCGGATAAATTTGAGGAACAGGTAAGGGAACGTTTTGTCAAGGAACCCGGTCAAATGCGTTTGTTGATAGTAGTAGATAAATTATTGACTGGTTTTGACGCTCCCTCCGCTACCTATCTCTATATTGACAAAAAGATGCGGGACCACAATTTATTTCAAGCTGTTTGTCGGGTTAACCGTTTAGATGGAGAAGACAAGGAATATGGCTATATTGTGGATTATAAAGACCTGTTCCAACAATTACAAGGAGCCGTTACAAACTACACAAATGAAGCTCTAGATGGTTATGATGCTGCTGATGTGAAGGGGTTATTGAGCGATCGCCTGGAAAAAGGAAAGGAACGTCTAGAGGAAACTTTAGAAATAGTAAGAGCGTTATGCGAACCCGTATCACCGCCCCGCGACTTTAGAGAATATCAGCGTTATTTTTGTGCAGAAGACACCGGGGATAAAACTGCCCTAGCTAATAATGCAGGCAAACGGGTTCATCTCTATAAGTCTGTTAATGCTCTAGTTCGTGCTTATGCTAATATTGCCAACGACACGATCAAAATTGGCTATACTGCTGCCGAAGCTAATGATATTAAAGCAGAAGTAAAACATTATCAATATATGCGAGATGAAATCAAACTGGCAAGTGGGGATAGTGTGGACATGAAAGCCTACGAGCCAGCAATGCGACATTTATTAGATACCTACATCCGCGCCGAACATACCGAGGTAGTCTCTAATTTTGCCGACTTAGGTCTCATCGAGCTAATAGTTAAAAACGGACTGGGAATATTAGAAAAACTGCCCGATAACATGAAAAAAGACCCAGAGGCAATGGCTGAAACCATAGAAAATAATATGCGGAAAATTATTATAGACGAAACTCCAGTCAACCCTAAATATTACGAAGAAATGTCAGAACTATTAGACGCTCTGATTCAAGAACGACGACAAGCAGCCAGTAACTATCAAGAGTATTTAGCAAAAATTCAACGATTAGCGACACAGATAGTCAGTCCCGAAACCGCCTCAGAATCTAACTATCCTCCTGACTTAAATACTCCCGGTAAGCGATCGCTCTACGATAACTTAGGAAAAGATGAAGATTTAGCAATTAGAGTAGATAAAACTATACTCTCGACTAAAAAAGAAAGCTGGATCGGCAACCGCTTTAAGGAACGGGAAATTAAGAACGCTATTAAGAAAATTATAGGTAATTGCGATATTGATGTCAAGGATCTTCTGGAGTTAATCAAAAACCATGACGAATACAAATAACCAAACAACCGAAACCAATATAATAGTTAGTGACATTCCGGTGCTAGTAGTACAGAAATCTATCAAACACTTAAACCTGGGAGTTTACCCTCCTGACGGTCGCGTTCGTGTTGCTGCCCCCCTACATTTCACAGCCGATAATATTCGTCTGGCAGTAGTATCCAAACTATCTTGGATAAAAAAACAACAAGCCAAATTTCAAGCCCAACCCCGCCAGTCAAAACGAGAAATGGTTTCCGGTGAAACTCATTATATATTTGGTCGTCCGTATCAGTTAGAAGTTATCGAACGTTGTGGTAGTGATGAAATTATGCTCACAAATAATCACATTCTACAGCTATTTATTAAGCCAGGCACATCTACCGAAAAACGCGCCAAAGTGTTAAATGAATGGTATCGCCACCAACTCAAATCTAGAGTACCAGAATTATTAAACAAATGGCAAGAAATTATCGGCGAAGAAGTTAATGATTGGGGTATTAAGAAAATGAAAACCAAGTGGGGAAGCTGCAATATAACCAAGCGTCGTATTTGGCTTAACCTAGAACTTGCAAAGAAACCCATTGAATGCCTGGAATATGTGTTAGTGCATGAGTTAGTACATCTGTTAGAACGATATCATAACCAACGTTTTATAGCATACATGGATAGATACTTACCCCAGTGGCAAAAATGTCGCGATATTTTGAATAGTGAACCGTTGGGGGAGTTGTAAAATAGTTTGGGCGAATGATTAAAGTCTTTGGTTTTAATAGTGATTAAAAATTCATTTCCCAAAATTGTCAAAGATATTGTGAAAGGACTGCCAAAAAGTAATTATTCAGTCTTGAACAAACGACACAGTGACTTAATAATCGGTTTGAATAGCAGAATTTAAGCTCAACTCCCTGGCGTTTTTCTCCTATTTAAAAAAATGTTTAATTAAAACACACACGTTTATTATAGTGACAATGACAGTTAATGTGTTAACGGGAGATGACAACCTGAAAAATAGGACTTTCACCGATAATGACATCTAATTTGTTAAATCACGATAATCGCCTGCGATCGCATAAAACCTATTAAAAAAACGCTATAATCACTATTATAGTTTGACTACAGCGTTTTGATTTTTCGATCACACTAATTTGTTAAGACGACAGATAATTAGTTAATGTACAGTTTTTATCTAATAAAAAAAATCAATAACCTTTTATCCCTTATTGTTGTTGATGTGTAATTTCTAGGACATAAGGATGATAACTATCGGGATCATAGGAACCGACCCAAATTTCATAAGTTCCCGAAAGCCACTGACCCTCAATTCCGGGGTTCATATCTAGATAATCATCATTACACCAACTTCCTCCTGGCCCTCGAACAACTAACACCGTATCTTCACTACTTTGAACTCGCAAACTGAGATACTTAAAAAAATCCGTTAACACAATTTTGTGATCCGGTTTTTCATCCACAAAACCCATACAAGCCCCTGTCGGAGTTTCTTCTCGCCCTGCGGTATTTTGAGCAGAAATAGGCCCTCCACTTAAACCTCTAACCGTTAACGGATCGGGTGCAAAATCAGGAGTCAGCTTGACATTTTCAAACATCGGTGTCGTTTTATATTGCAGGGGTTGCGCCTGTGTGGGTGCCGGAAGTAACAACCCTGTTACCGTAAAAATCGCTCCAAACGCTAGTAAATTTAATTTTTGATCTTTTGTCATTGATCAGCAGTTGAGGGTAAGTTTGAGGAGAATTTTAACGAAGTAGAATTTGACCTAAATCTATTTCAGCTAAACCCTGATTCCTGAGAGTCCAAACTCCCCTAACCAAAGCTAGGGGAATCAATTCTTACTTCGAGTCGATGGGTTCTCACTTTTTAGTCAGAGCCATCTGGAGATCCATCTTGATTGTCTCCATTGTCTCTATTGAAATTAGAAACGTCAACTGAAAAATTTTCAATTTTTTTGGAGACTGAAAACCCGTTTAAGAATCTTCTCGACCCAAAAATTCTGCTTTCCAAGATTGAAACTTAGCTAGCAATTCTTGACGATTTTCTGAACGCAATAGATAGCGATAAACAAACCATCCTGAGTATCCCATCCCGACAATTTCTAGGGTAGACTCAACCAAAGGAACATCATTGATCGAATCCAATACACCGACTAATGCTTTGATCGTAACAATAATCAGAACAAGTCCAACCACTGTCCAGAGAGGACGTTGATACTCTCCAAAGAAATTACTGAACGTTTCAGGTAAATCCGAAATAAAATGGAGAACTTTCTCTTTAACGGCTTGGACATCAAGTTGAGAAGTTTCTACGGTTTCAGGTGCTTCTGAAATCACAGGTACAGTCGGTGCTGTCGTTGGAGGTTCGGCTTTAGTTTCTGCCGGAGGCTTGACAACATTAATCGGTTCGGGTTTAACTTCGGGAGGATTCATGGGCGCACTCATTTGTTCGGGTTTAACTTCAGGAGGATGCATCGAAGCACTAATAGGTTCAGCTTTGGTTTCTGCCGGAGGCTTCACCACATTAACAGGTTCCGGCTTGGGTTCAACAGCAGGCTGAGTTGCACTCACAGGTTCCGACTGGGGTGCAGGCGGCTTGGGTGTTGGTGCCACTTCCGGTTTTGTTTCCGCCTTTGCAGGTTCCTCGGAAGTGACGGGAGAGATTGAAATCGACTCAGTGGGAACTTCTGGTTCCGGCTTTTTATTCGCATCCGTCGGTTCTGCGGACTTTTCTGAATTAGAGGACTCAGATGTTTTTGAATCTGCCTCATTATCCGATTTTTGGAATCCGACACCAGATGTTTTTGAATCAGGTTTTTTGGATTTGGAAGAATCTGTCATAATATTAGCCTCTGAAAAAATTAACCATTCAAGATGTTTTCAAAGCGAACCCGATCAACTCCTTTTTGATGAAGAAGTATCCACGACTCAATTAAATCCGGGCCATGAACTGCTCCCGTTAAAGCAGCTCTTAGCGATCGCATAATTAGCCCTTTCTTCAACTTTGTTTCTTTGGTGACTACTTTAATCACTTCTTTGATGCCATCAGTCGTCAGGGGTTGATCAAAATCTACTTTGTCATAAATCGCTTGCAGAACTGTTAAAGCTCCCTCTTGTTGGATTTGAGCTTGAGCGTCTTCGTCTGGTTCTACAGTGGGAGAAAAGAACAATTTTCCTTCTTTGATCGCATCTTTAAGACGAGTCAAACTCGGGCCAATCAAAGTCGTCAGTTGTTCTAACCAAGGGCGATCCGTTTTAGGATCAAACTCATATCCCGCCTCAAGCCATTGGGGAATCAGCAAATCTGTGAGTTCTCCCACAGGCATTTGATGGATATATTGGCTATTCAACCAATCCAACTTATCCCAGTCAAATTTGGCGCCGGCTTTGTTCACCCGATCAAAACCAAACTGTTGAGCCGCTTCACTGAGGGAGAAAATTTCTTGAGTCGAGTCGGGTGGAGTCCAACCCAACAAACTCATATAGTTCGCTAACGCAGGGGCGGTGAAACCCATCTCTTGAAAATCAGAAATAGAAGTTACACCGTCTCGTTTTGAGAGTTTACGCCCGTCTTGATTTAAAATCAGCGGTGTATGGGAAAATTCCGGGATTTTAGCCTCAAACGCTTCATAGAGCAGAATTTGTTTAGCTGTATTAGCAATGTGGTCTTCTCCGCGAATCACATGAGTAATTCCCATATCAATATCATCCGCGACAACCGCCAAGTTATAAAGGGGTTGACCGATTTTACTCGTACCCGATGCTCTGGCGACGACCATATCACCCCCGAGATCGTTCCCTTTCCAGACCACTCGACCTCGAACTAAGTCATTCCAAGCAATTTCGCGCTCATCGTCTATTTTGAAACGAATCACCGCTTGGCGCCCTTCTGCTTCAAATGCAGCTTGTTGTTCGGGGGTGAGGTTCCGATGACGGTTATCATAACGAGGGGCTTGGTTTTTGGCTTTTTGAGCCTCTCGCATTTGATCTAGTTCTTCTGATGTGCAGTAGCAGCGATAAGCTAATCCTTTATCGAGTAAAGTTTGAATCGTTTCGGCGTAGAGTTCCAGACGTTTAGACTGAAAAAACGGGCCTTCATCCCAGTCTAGTCCTAACCACTGGAGTCCATCGAGGATGTTTTGGGTGTATTCCCGACGCGATCGCTCGATATCGGTGTCTTCTATTCGCAAGATAAACTTACCGCCCTGGTTGCGAGCAAACAGCCAATTAAATACAGCCGTTCTCGCTGTACCAATATGAAGATTTCCGGTTGGACTGGGGGCAAGACGAACTCTGACACTCATACTAATTTAATGACGTAAATTCTAGATTTAGGCGCAATTCAATCGATAAAACGGCAAAAATGACGGAGACTAAGCCGATTGGGGAGCAACCGTCCTGCTTGGGTGCGACTGGAGTGATCGCTTCGATCTCCATCTCATTTTACCAACTCAGGGGGCGAGTTCTGGCTGAAGATTGTTGAGTTGAGGTCAATTTCGACAAAACCTGTCTAACGGTAGATTTAACCTGAATCTGCTCTGTAACTCTGTGATCTAATTTGTAGTTCGACGACAGCAGAAAATTGAAGGGCAATTCTGCCACACAAAACCTAACCTCTGCTTACACAACAGAAGGCGTTATTGATCTTTCAAAAGACTCTTTTGTTTACGGGACTGACGGGGCTCGAACCCGCAACTTCCGCCGTGACAGGGCGGTGCTCTAACCAATTGAACTACAGTCCCAATTTTTTGACCAAGTTCTATTATGCACAATATCTCTGAAGATGTCAAGAGGTTGAGCGAATTTTTTTGCAGCCCGACTCTGAAGTTAGAAAGTCTATGGTTGAGGACTCGATCTATTCTCGAACTACTCTAACTGCTTGTTTGCCCATGTTCTTAACTGTTCATCGGGGTCATTCTCGGCTCTATCGCGCAACAGCGGCAACGTTTGAGGATGATTGGGATAGTTTTTAACAATAGTTTTCAGCGCGAATTCTCTGGGGCTATTTTGGAATCCATGTCCATGTTTAAAGGGATCATGGAGAGCGCGATCTTGTAGAAATTCAAACATCGAGGGTTCATCTTTCCAGCCTTGGGCTAATTCCTGCACCGCCGCATATCGCACAGACGAACTTTCATCATTCTCAGCGCAGGATTTGAGGATGTTTAGAGTCTCGGGGTGATCGGTGTAACCTTGGCCGAGTTCCTCCACCGCCACATATCGCACAGACGAACTTTCATCATTCTCAGCGCAGGATTTGAGGATGTTCAGAGTCTCGGGGTGATCGGTGTAACCTTGGCCGAGTTCCTCCACCGCCGCACATCGCACGGACGGATTTTTATCGTTCTCAGCGCGAGATTTGAGGATTTTGTAAGCACAGCCCGTTGTATCGAGGCTTTCTAACTTGAGGTTTCCATATTGTTCTAGAATACCTTCTTGATATTTTATTAGATCAAATTCTGGCTGAACGGGAACAGCCTCGGCTAATTTTTCCAAGTTCTGAGAATTCAGAATTTCTCTAAGTTCGGGTGTTTCTTGAATAATTGCTTTAACCTTTTTCTGATATCGCTTGGCGACTTGTTCCCAGTTAAACGCATTGGGTAAAAATGTTTTTCCGACTTCTAACTTTTGCCAACGTTCTTTGAGTAGTTTTGTATTCAGGGAATTTTGATCAATAAAGACTTGTCCTAATGCTTCTGCAACCTGCTGATCTTTGATGAATTCTTCTAACGATAAGTTGTATTGTTGAATTTGTATGTATTCTAAATCTGCGTCTTCGAGTTCTTGTTGAATCAGTTTGAGAAATTCGGTAATCGCCTTTCCGGTGACGATCTTTAGTGTTTCTTGCTGTTTTTCTGTTTGCTGACTATTGGGTAAGGGTAAGACGTTTGACAGACAACTTTTGAAAAAGTCTTTAACGTAGTCTTTGGCTGTATCTTTTGCTAAGTATTCTAAAATGGGTTTGAATACAAAGCCAACCGCCTGAGTCACTCCCCACAACGCTAACCAATCTATCATCGTTGAGAATTTTGAGCATGGGTTCGCTTCTTATGATAACTCCTACTATTGATATCGCGTTTGTCCCCGTGACCCCCAGGGCTGTTTCATTCTCAACAAAAAATTGTCGGGGTTAATGGGGTGAGGGTTTTTTTAAACATGAAAAATAGCTTTTTATTAATAAAAATCCTCCCCATCTCCCAACCTCCCTATCTCCCAACCTCCCAACCTCCCAACCTCCCTATCTCCCAACCTCCCAACCTCCCTATCTCCCTATCTCCCAACCTCCCTATCTCCCAACCTCCCAACCTCCCTATCTCCCTATCTCCCAACCTCCCTATCTCCCAACCTCCCAACCTCCCAACCTCCCAACCTCCCAACCTCCCAACCTCCCTATCTCCCAACCTCCCAACCTCCCTACAAATCAAAATTTCGTCCGACTTTGAAACAGCCCTGGAGATTTGAGAGTAGATGTCTCCAGAAAGGCTTATAGAGGGAAAAAAACTCAAATTTCAGGGATCGCTGACTTCCTGTGTCATCTCTGCACCCAAATTCTGATACAATTCACAATAACTTAAGATTTTGTCTTAAGATTATCTCAAGAAAGACGGTCTAAGAGAAAACTCACCGACAAAACAGTTTAGGAGGAGACTATATATGGCGCTCGTACCCATGCGGTTGCTGCTCGATCACGCGGCAGAAAATAATTACGGCATCCCTGCATACAACGTCAACAACATGGAGCAAATCATTGCGATCATGCAGGCGGCTGATGAAACCAATAGCCCCGTGATTTTACAAGCTTCTCGCGGCGCTCGCAAGTACGCGGGTGAAAATTTCCTGCGCCACTTAATTTTGGCGGCTATCGAAACCTATCCCCACATTCCCATTGCCATGCACCAAGATCATGGTAACTCTCCGGCAACTTGCTACTCCGCCATGCGTAATGGCTTCACTAGCGTAATGATGGATGGGTCTCTCGAAGCAGATGCAAAGACTCCCGCTAGCTTTGAGTACAACGTTGATGTCACTGGTGAAGTTGTTAAAGTCGCTCATTCCATTGGTGTCAGTGTTGAAGGAGAACTCGGTTGCTTAGGTTCTCTGGAAACTGGAATGGGTGAAGCAGAAGATGGTCATGGTGCAGAAGGAAAGCTTTCCCATGATCAATTGTTGACTGATCCTGATGAAGCGGTTGAGTTCGTTGAGAAAACTCAAGTTGACGCTTTAGCCGTTGCAATTGGAACCAGTCACGGCGCTTACAAATTCACTCGCAAACCGACTGGCGAAGTTTTGGCAATCAGCCGTATTGAAGAAATTCACCGCCGCTTACCCAATACTCACTTAGTGATGCACGGTTCTTCTTCTGTTCCTGAAGATCTGATTGCAATTATCAACCAATATGGCGGTAAGATCCCTGAAACCTACGGTGTACCCGTCGAAGAAATCCAAAAAGGAATTAAGAGTGGTGTTCGTAAGGTCAATATTGATACCGATAACCGTTTAGCAATTACGGCTGCTTTCCGTGAAGCCGCAGCTAAAGATCCCGCTAACTTTGACCCTCGCCACTTCCTGAAGCCTTCCATTGCGAAGATGAAAGCAGTGTGTGCTGATCGTTATCAGCAATTCTGGGCGGCTGGAAATGCAAGCAAGATCAAAGCGATTACTCTTGATGACTTTGCAGCTAAGTACGCTAAAGGCGAACTCGATGCTTCCACTAAGTCTGCGGTTGCAGTTTAGTATCTCAAGTAAAAATCGCCTTTGTTGGGTGAAGCGATAGCCCAACCCAACCTATAGCAAAAAGCCTGGTTTCTCGATGAAACTGGGCTTTTTATTGACAAGGTTTCACGTCAAAACCCCGATTATTATTCACCTCAACCGAACAAGTATGTTCGATTTTTCCACCATTCCCCACATTTCCTTGAATGAGATTTTCATTTCCCCCTGCACTTGCTTTCGCAATAATATTACCACCCACTTGATTATTCAAAACTTTCACGGCTTTCATCGCGTAGGGACTGTTATTCGTATCGGCGAGAACTAAAATATCTGCGTTGTTACTTAACTGATTATTTTCAATGGTGACATTTTGCATCTCTTGAACTTTATAAAAGCCAATATAAGCATTACCTTGATTATTGCGAATTGTCGCCCCCTTGACGATCGTTCCGCCACAACATTCTTGAATTAAGATTCCTTCGCCATCTACGCTTAAATACCCTGTCTCTCCGACAATATGACGATAAACTTCATAATTATTCCCTTCGACTAAAACATCCCATCCTGACCAATCAATTCCCCTATTTTCAAGGGTTACAGCCCCCGTTGCTTCTCTTGTTCCGGTCGGATATATCCACCACTTTTTATTTGCTTGGTCTTTAATTTGATTATCTTTAATCATTAAACCTTGACCTGAAGCATGAATCGCAACTCTCATCGTATGATAAACCCAATTATCTCGAATAACCACTCCAGGGCGAAATAATCCGGGTTCGGTTTGGGGAGTTCCAGCTAATTGAAATCCTTCTCCATCTTTACCAAAACGGTTAACAACAATGCCATAATGATTCCCATAGTGAAAGACTGCTTTTTTGCCATCTGAATAAGTTAAAACTGATTTTTTATCCGAGGTTTTTAGTTTATATCCAGGCTGTTCAAAATTATCGGTAATTTGATCATTAACGCGATTATTAGCGGCTAAAATATTCTCAGAAGCCGTAAGTTCAATATTGGCTGCGAAGCGATAACTGTATCTTTGCCAGGGTTCTTGAAAGGAAAGATCGGGAACGTTTGGATCGGGTTGGGCGACATTATTACTGCGAATTCCAAACACCACAATATTTTTATTTTTCTGGTTATTCATCTCTGCTAAAATCGAAATAGCCGCCCGGTTAATATCCAAATTAACCAGCCCAATATTACTGTCTTCTAGAGGATTTTCTGTTGAGATTTTTTTAAAAGCCGTTTCGTTCGGTGTTCCATTTCCTGATAGTTTTGGTTCATATTTAGGAAAGACTAACTTAGAAGCTGGAGAATAATTAGCCGATTTTGCATCTTTTACAGAAGGAGTTTCACCCCGTAAGATTACGCCGTCTTTGAGTTTAATATTATCTGTAAATGTATAAGTTCCAGCCGGGAAGTAAACAACTCCGCCTCCATTGGCTGCGGCGGTATCTCTAGCTTGATTGAATTTATCGATTAAATTTGAACCCGAAAAGTTATTAATATTATAAACACAATCCCAACGAATTTGATTACTCCAAGGATAAGCTTCTTTTCCGTAAAAAGACGCAATCACATTATCGATAGGTTCACCCTGGGAAGCGCTACAACCTGACGAACGATTAGCCTGAGAAAATAGAGTGGGTTGATTTTGTTTAGGTTGATTTTGTGTAGATTTATTTTGTTTAGGTTGATTTTGAGAGATTGACTCAGAAGATTTAGAGGAGACAACGGTTTCAACCGAATTTTGAATCGAGGGAGAATGAATAGTAGATTCAGGGGTTTTAACCGTAAAAATTCCAATCAAAGCATAACTAGAAACTGCAAATCCAATCATCGCAACAGTTCCCAGAAAAACTATCCAGAACTTTTTCCATCGAGAGTGAATTGTTCTTCGTTTATTCATTGAGATTGAGGTATTGTAACTCAGCCTAATTATATTTTAGATTCGGATGACGCTTTTGTAAGTGTTCCCTCAACGCTGGAAGCATCAGACGAGAAGACGCAGAATCTAGGGAAATTGGGACTTTTGACAAATGTGACGGATAACAAACTGTCACACGATAATTTTAGTTCTCCGGAAGTTAATAAAATTGTCTGTAGTTAGGGTTGGGTGTTGGAAGGTAGAACTTTCAGAGTCGGGTTTATCGCTTGACTTCAGGAAGTCTGAGAAACGTTTCAACAGGAGAGTGAGTCGGTATCTGACTAATTCTTGTTGGGGGTTGCTGAAAATTTGTCGTTAACAATCACAGAAGGTGATTTAAAAGATGAAAACCAACAACCAATTTTTTATGCGATTTGGCTTCAACATTGTTAAATTTGTCATTAATCGATTTAATGACTGTCAAGCTTTAATTGGAGTCCGAGAATACTTTACTGTTTTTTGAATAGAGAAAAAATCAGAATTTAATGAATGAATTCTGTAAAAGCCATCTATGTCGCTACTGAAACTCTATAGGGGTTTTATTCTCTATGTTCTGAAAAAGTACAGTATTTTTTGATTTGTCCAATCTGTTAATAAGACTCTGTTGTTTTTCTCGCTAGAAGAACGACTAAAACACTGTGGCTTACAAAAACATGAACAATTAATCTAAACATATCACGAGTGAAAACAAACTTTAATACTCACTCGTTAGGATTTTTGTTATTTTTTAAAGTATTTCCTATGGAGGTACTAACAGCAAATAATGTGACTTTTTTTAAGGGATCACAGCTATTTTTGTGTCAAAAAAACCGAATATGACAGCCGAATAAGTGGCACAACAAAGAGTAGTAAAAACTGTAAATATTAGGTTAGAATGAGCGTGTTCTTAAAAAACAAATCGAATCTTTCCTGTTTCAAACGTTTGATATATAGAGATATTGTCTCTACAGGATAAATTGATTGATGGACAAAGTTTTAGTGAGTGAGTGGAACGGTAATTCTCTGGCTATACAAGGTGTAATCTTGATCGATTTAACTCAAGATAGCCTTGACAACCAAAGAAACACTTGAAGCCCGAGCCTCAAGTCACAAATCTTGAATTCGATGCACTGCAATTGACTCAATTGTTTGAAATTGAGCAAACAAAAATTATCCAATCCTCTAAAAACTGACCGAACTTTGCACTGTTTTAACAACTTGTGTAGACTCGCAATGTTTAGAAAGATTTGGCAATTCAAATATCAGGGAAGTTTCTACCAATTTTTGAGACCACATCAGAAATTAATTACTCACAGAAATCAAGTAGAGGTTCCACAATGACTGAACAACATCAATTTCATCCTAACGATCCCAGTAAGCAGAAAGAACATATGGCTTTATTAGATTTAGTTCCAGATTCTAAAGCCACTCATGTCGCCGTTAATAACGGTTCATGGTTCGATGCAAACACTTGGAAAAATGGTCAAATTCCTGATAATCAAGCCAACGTCGTTATTACAGATGGAGTTCAAGTCACTTATGACGGAGAAAGTGAAGCCAGTTTACAAACCTTACGAGTAGATGGTCAGCTTGACTTTGCTCCTGATAAAAATACAAAAATGGAGGTTGATACTTTCGTCGTTTCACCAGAAGGTACACTCACCATTGGAACAGAAACAAATCCCATTCAAGCTAATAAAACGGCTCGGATTATCATTGCCGATAATGGTGCGATTGATACCACATGGGACCCCGAACAATTGAGTCGAGGGATTATTTCTCACGGTAAAATTTCAATTCACGGCCAAGAAAAAGACTCTCACTTGAAACTCGCTCAAGATGCGATGACAGGTGATCAAGAACTGGTTTTAGCAGAGCAACCGCTGAATTGGACAGTCGGAGATACCCTCGTTTTAACAGGTACAAACTATGTTCCGAGTACACGAACGGATTGGAAAGGAACCGAAGATGAAGAAGTTAAAATTGCCGGAATAGAAGGGAATCGAATTATTCTTGATCGCCCCTTAGAATACGACCATGATACACCCCAAGACAGTTTAAAAGCCTCCGTCGCTAACTACACTCGTAATGTTGTCATCGAAACGGAAAACGCCGAGTCACTACCCGCAAACCAACGGGGTCATGTGATGTTCATGCACTCCGATAACGTCGATGTTCGCTATGCAGAATTTCACGAATTGGGTCGTACTGATAAATCTGAACTACTCGATGATTTTGCACTCGATAATAACGGCAGTCGGATAATAGATGCAAACGGTGAGCCAAAAGATGGCGCTCGCACAAATGTTCGGGGTCGTTATGCGGTTCACTTTCATAAGACTGGAGTTGATCAACCCGACAGTCCACCTGCGATCGCAGTCGGTAACGCCGTTTGGGGATCTCCGGGTTGGGGTTACGTTCACCACGATAGCCATGTTGTTCTTGAAGACAACGCTGCTTATAATGTCTTCGGTGCGGCTTTTGTCACCGAAACGGGGAATGAAACCGGATCTTGGGTGAATAATATTGCGATCAAGTCGGAAGGAAGGATCGGTATTTCTAAAGGGGGTACCCGAAACCATGATATTGCTGCCAATGGTACCGCGTTCTGGCTTCAGGGAAGGTTGGTTGAAAACGAGAATAATATCGCCGCAGGTCAGCGTCATGGAGGGATGACTTATATGCTGCGGGGAGTCGATCAGATGGATGTCCTCGCTGACAATCTCACGCACCCAGAAATTGCTCGTTATCAGTCTAGTCTTGACCCCGATAAACCCGAAATTAATGGCTTCAAAAATGGAGAAGTCTTTGCTTCGGGAATGGGACTGGAAGTGATCAAAGCCAACCCTCGACAAGAACATGATGTTCGCAGTGTTTTAGACGGGTTCAAGGCTTGGGAAGTTCGCACAGGAACTCATCTGGAATACACCAGTAAATACACCCTAAATGACTTTAGCGTTATTGCTACAGAGTTTAAGCCCAGGGATGGAATTAGCATTGGGAATAATGCTGAAGATATGGTGATTAACAATGCCTATGCTGAAGGTTTTGATACGGGGATAACATTCGCCAAAAACCGCACTTTTGACAGTAACGCTCCTTGGAATTTTGTGGTGATTGATCCAGAGCTAGTTAATAATGATGAGGATTTTGAGAATTTTGACCCACAAAAAGATCAACTTCTGACTCAAGCTGACCTCAAACCCGGAACTCTCAAACTTGAACTCTCTCCTCAAGCTGACTTTGTATTTAAGCCGGATGCTAGCGATCGCCAATCAGTAATTCTGGGGACAAAAATAGATAGTATTGGTGAAATTGAGTATCCAAGTGGAAATGATTCTGCTAAATTCAAGCTTGGAAGTCTCAAAAATCGCCTCTTAGAAGGGCATTATGAGGATGCTTTAGGTACGAAGTTTATTACGGTTGAAGAACTGATTGCAGATCGAGTCACAGGCGAACTTATAAAACTCAATTTTGTTGTAACTCTCGATGACAGTTGGAATGAGTTTACATTGGGTGGTATTTTAGGAGATTCGCCGTTATTGGGAGTTTATGAGGGGAATGTTGAACCGGGTTTTGTTGACGATGATTTACAACAATTTCTCAATTCAACACCTAGCAATACTGACACGACTTCAGATTCTGATACTGATTCTGATGAAATCACAGATGATTCTACTGATGAGTCTGACACTTCTGATGAAACTACAGATGATTCTGATGATGATGAGTCTGACACTTTTGATGAAACTACAGATGATTCTGATGATGATGAGTCTGACACTTCTGAGGAAACTACAGATGATTCTACCGATGATTCTGAAACTTCTGAACCCGATGACGGAGTAACAGACAACCTAGATGCCATTCGGATAGAAGCAGAAGATATGGAACTAGATACTTATCGTCTGGAGTCTAGCGAAGTTGCATCTAATGATTCTCTGATTCGTTTGCCAGGAGGTTCGCAGAATGACACAGGTAAAGCCGTTACCCGTTTTGAAGGGCCTTCAGGGAAGTATGATGTTGTGGTAGGCTATTTTGATGAAAATGATGGTAAAGCCCAACTAGAAGTGAACCTAGATGGCGTATCTTTAGAGAGTTGGACGCTCGACCAAAAGTTAGGAAGTAATTACATCAGTGAGAACAACTTTTTAACCCGCACGGTTGCTGAAGGTATATCTATTGAACCGGGAGAAGTCGTTGAAATTACAGGAACAAAACAAGCCGGAGAATTTGCTCGGGTAGATTATCTGGAATTTGTTCCTTCTGATGTTGCAACTGATCCGTTAACGGGTGAAGTTTTTGATGAAGCCACTAACAGTTCTATGACATCAGATGTCGATGCTTCTGATGAATTGATTCTCAATCGCAATTCTGATAGTTTGTTAGTGTCAGATTTTGTAGACGGTCAAGACATCATTAAGTTAACTGAAAATCTGACTTTTGAACATTTGGAGTTTGTGCAGTCGGGTGACAATACCTTGATTCAAATGGCGCAAACCGATCAACTTTTAGCCACTCTTGAAGGGGTATCTGCAAGTTCTCTCGATAGTCAGGATTTTGCAGTATAACTTCAATCTGCAAGCTCTAATTTAGTCTCAGAGCAAAGTCGAAAGGGGTGTACTATTAATTTATTGCACAGATGGATTACGCTCAAACTAACCCATCTCACCATTTGCAAAGTTCTGTAAAGTTGTGCAATAATAAAAACGCCCTCCCTGGGGAGAGCGCCGATTAACTAGCTATTCGGATGGAACACTGGCATTAGCCATTGATGGAAGGAGCCACGAGTGCAACAGGCTCAGACTCACCAGAGGCTAAGTCTAATGGGAAATTATGAGCATTGCGCTCGTGCATAACTTCCATACCCAAGTTGGCACGGTTGATCACATCAGCCCAAGTATTGATCACACGACCGCTAGAGTCGAGGACGGACTGATTGAAGTTGAAACCGTTGAGGTTAAACGCCATAGTGGAAACCCCTAAAGCGGTAAACCAAATCCCAACTACAGGCCATGCACCTAAGAAGAAATGCAGTGCGCGAGAATTGTTAAAGGAAGCATATTGGAAGATAAGCCTCCCAAAGTAACCGTGAGCGGCTACAATATTGTAGGTTTCTTCTTCTTGACCGAATTTATAACCGTAGTTTTGAGATTCGGTTTCAGTGGTTTCCCGAACCAAAGAAGATGTTACCAAACTTCCGTGCATCGCGCTAAATAAAGCGCCTCCGAACACACCTGCAACACCTAACATATGGAAGGGGTGCATGAGAATATTGTGTTCAGCCTGGAAAACAATCATAAAGTTGAACGTTCCAGAAATCCCCAAAGGCATACCATCAGAGAAGCTACCTTGTCCAATGGGATAAATCAGGAATACTGCGGTTGCAGCAGACAGAGGGGCGGAGTAAGCGACACAAATCCAAGGACGCATCCCCAGACGGTAGGATAACTCCCACTGACGACCCATGTAGCAGCAGATACCGATAAAGAAGTGGAAAATAATCAACTGGTAAGGGCCACCGTTATAGAGCCACTCATCAAGAGATGCAGCTTCCCAAATGGGGTAGAAGTGCAAACCAATCGCATTAGAAGACGGAACAACAGCACCCGAGATGATATTGTTACCGTATAACAGAGAACCCGCCACAGGTTCGCGAATACCGTCAATGTCCACCGGAGGTGCAGCTACAAATGCGATAATGTAGCAAATCGTTGCGGTCAGCAAGGTCGGGATCATCAAAACACCAAACCAACCGATATAGATGCGGTTGTCGGTAGAAGTGATCCAGTTGCAGAACCTTTCCCACGGGTTAGCGCCTTCGCGCTGTTGTAGTGTTGTGGTCATGCTCAAATAATTGCTAAATTTCAGTTTTCAAGGCTTGTTTAGCCTGTTTGATAGCCAATCAGCTACCTTGAACCCGATTTTACCAGACAAGCACACAAATTGTAGTTTTGTAAAGCATTTTTGATAAAACTTAGTTTACCTTCACATAAGTCACGCTTATTAAAAGTATAGCGTTTTAGGTAGGCAAAAGGGAACACCGGAATAGGCAAGAGGCAAGAGGCAAAAGGTAATTCTAAACTCCCGAACTCCTGTCTCCCCACCTCCCTACCTCCCCATATCCCCATCTCCCTACCTCCCCATCTCCCCATCTCCCTACCTCCCCATCTCCCCATATCCCCATCTCCCTACCTCCCCATCTCCCCATCTCCCCATCTCCCTACCTCCCTACCTCCCCATCTCCCTACCTCCCCATATCCCCATCTCCCTACCTCCCCATCTCTTTCTAACCGGGTGGCCACTGCATCTGACGACCTCCCATAATATGAACATGGAGATGAAAAACGGTTTGACCCCCATCTGGCCCGTTATTAATCACGACTCGAAAACCATTATCAAGTCCAGCTTCAGCGGCGACTTGTTTCGCTTTTAACAACAAATGTCCCATAAGAGCATGGTCTTCTGGCGTCGCATCGGCTAACTTAGGAATAGGCTTCTTTGGAATCAGAATAATATGGACAGGTGCTTGGGGGGCAATGTCCTTGAAGGCTAAAACCAACTCATCCTCGTAAACAATATCAGCCGAAATTTCACGACGGATGATTTTACTAAATACTGTATCTTGATCAGTCATTGGTCTGATTGGGTTTGACTTCAACTCTTGCATCTGATGGACAACGAAAAGCTCTAATTATTTAGTTTTTCCGTTGTTTGATCAATCATACGAGATTAACCCTATTATTATCCATTCAAATCATCATGTTAGCCAGAGTTTGGAGTGCATCTGTTGTCGGAATTGATGCCGTTAAAGTGGGAGTCGAAGTTGACATTTCTGGAGGACTCCCCAAAATCGTAGTCTTAGGCTTACCGGATACTGCTGTACAAGAATCCCGTGAACGAGTCAAAGCGACATTAAAAAACGCCGGATATGCCTTTCCGATGCGGAGTATTGTGATTAATCTAACTCCGGCTGATTTGCGGAAAGAAGGGCCAAGTTTTGATTTGCCCATTAGTATTGGAATTTTAGCCGCTTCTGAACAAGTGAATCCCAATTTGTTAGGGGATTTTTTATTTCTCGGTGAAGTTTCATTAGATGGTAGTTTGCGGGCAGTTGCCGGGGTTTTACCCATTGCGACGGCGGCTTCTAAAATGGGAATTACCGGGTTAGTTGTACCGGAAGATAATGCTCAAGAAGCTGCAATTGTTGAAGATGTTTCGGTTTATGGGTTTAAAACAATTTTTGAGGTGGCTGATTTTTTAGAACGTCCTGATGCCTATCAACCTGTGAAATTAGATCGCTCAAAAGTGTTATCTCAAACTCAAGCAATTGGTTTAGATTTAAAGGACGTTAAAGGACAAATTCATGCTCGACGTGCCTTAGAAATTGCCGCAACAGGCGGACATAATCTGATTTTTGTCGGGCCTCCTGGCAGTGGAAAAACAATGCTAGCTCGACGTTTACCGGGGATTTTACCTGCTTTAATCTTTGAAGAAGCCTTAGAAGTCACTCGCATTTATTCTGTTGCTGGACTGTTAAAAAATCGAGGTCGTTTAATCTGCGATCGCCCTTTTCGTAGTCCCCATCATTCAGCATCAGGGCCGTCTTTAGTTGGAGGAGGAAGTTTCCCAAAACCTGGTGAAATTTCCCTCGCTACCAATGGGATTTTATTTCTTGATGAACTCACAGAATTTAAGCGTAATGTTTTAGAGTATTTACGTCAACCTTTAGAAGATGGATTTGTGACGGTGACTCGCACTCGTCAATCGGTTGTTTTTCCGGCTAAGTTTACTTTGATTGCTAGTACCAATCCTTGCCCTTGTGGGTATTACGGTGATCCGATTCAAGCTTGTAGTTGTTCGCCCCGACAACGAGAACAATATTGGGCAAAACTATCAGGGCCATTAATGGATCGGATTGATTTACAAGTGGCTGTTAATCGTTTAAAACCTGAAGAAATTATCCAACAATCAACCGGAGAAGACTCAGAAAGTGTTCGAGAACGAGTTAAAAAAGGACGAAATATTGCTCAAGTTCGGTTTCAAGAAGAACCTCAAATTCAGTGTAATGCACAAATGCAAAGCCGCCATATTCAAAAGTGGTGTAAACTCGACGAAAGCAGTCGTCAGCTTTTAGAAGCGGCGATTCGGAAATTAGGATTATCAGCACGGGCCAGCGATCGCATTTTAAAAGTCTCTCGCACGATTGCAGACTTAGCAGAATCAGATGATATTCAAGCCAATCATTTAGCTGAATCCATTCAATATCGGACTTTGGATCGAATGCAATAAGTTTTAGGTTCAAAAAAGCTTCATAAACTGGTGAATTTACGGAGAGGCAAAAATTGAACTATACATCCATTCTTTGGAAAGTTCAGTAATTCAACCCTTTTTTATTCAGACTGAAAAAATTAAAATAGTGCAAGAAGTCTTCCGTCTATTCCAGTTGCTTGACAACTGAGCCAGAATTATGAAAAGTCAAATTGACACAGTGAACGGACTCATTCCTTCTGCAAGCGACAATTTCTCCGTTACCGCCCAAAGCCTTAAATATGGTGCAGTATCAATGCTAGAATCTGGTTCTGGTTTGAGCAACAAAAGTCATCGTTCAGTTAGCCAACATCCACAAGCTGCTGGTTTTGTGTTTGAACATTTACAAGCTATTGGCTTGAATATTAGTGCGGAACTGAAAGGATCGAGATCAGGTGCTGATCAAATTTCAGTCGATAGAATGAAAAAATTGAATCCAGATCTTTCTATTAAAAAAGTTGGAGAAATCATTTCCAATATTCAAGCCAAAGCAGGTGCAGTACAACCTATTGAAAAACCAGTTATATCTGAGTATTATTCAGGAAAAAGATTCACAAATTCCGAAAATGCTGATCGTTCAGAAGCCACTATTTCGATTAATATTGATGGGGTGAAAAGTGTTCCGGTTAATCAATATTTTGCGGAATGGGTGGCTGAAAATCCTTATTTAGCAGCGAATGTGATGAATGAGGCCGCAAAGCTTGGAAAAGTGAGCGACACAGGTTTAGAAGGTGCTGCGATTAACACGATTATTAATATTCTGTTTCGATCTCTAAAAACAATTGGGGCTTATTGTCGAGATGAACAAGAATTTGATCAAGCTGAATTATATAAAATTCTGGAAGTGACCTTAGCTGGTTTAAAAACAGGTTTTCTGCGAGGTGTAGCCATTAAAGTTATTCAAAAACTGATGGATGGGAGTGCTTTTGCGGCTTTAGGATTTACGGTTGGGATCGAAGTTATTCCGACTTTAATTAAAGTTTTAAAAGATGAAATGACTCTCGAACAAGCGATCACCGCAGTTGGGCCAAGAATGTTGACTTCGGCGGTGATTACAACTGTTGTCGTTTTATTTCCAACCTTGGGAACTGCGTTACTGAGTGCTTCAGTGATCAAAGCAATTTGGGAAGAAATCTCTCCAGAATGGAAAATTTATATCTCTAAAATGGGTACTGATATGAATTCTGCGATCGCTACGGGAAGTACAGTGATTGCTATGTCTGAAGCGGGAAGTTGGGAGTTGAAAGTGGGGAGTTAGGGGTTGGTTGCTAAAGTCCCTCATCCCTAATCCCGGATTAAACATTAGAACCGTTCACCAACCCCGAAGTGAATCCGTCCGTCGCCTTCATCGCTCACCCCGTAGTCAATCCGAATTGGCCCTAAAGGAGATTGAATTCTCAAACCGGCACCCACACCCAAACCACTACCCGGTTTACCTCGAATTCCGCCCGGGTTTCCAGGAACGGTACTCTGAGTTCCTAAAGAAGTCGCCCCATCAATAAATATGGCTCCTCCAACGAGGAAGTTACTGATTGCAAATACAGGGAAACGATACTCAATAGAGGCTAAAACAAAGCTCCTGGCGGCGGCTAAATGACCCTCACGCCAACCTCGAACGGTATTAGCACCCCCCAAAGCAAAGGCTTCATAGGGCGGAAAATCTCCGATCATAGTTCCGGCTTGGAAGTTGAATGCTATCGTTTGAGGCGCATCTGGAACCAATTCGATCAAACGGATTGGAAGATAATAACTATAAGTCGCCCGCAAGCGATTATAAGAAATGCTCCCTGAACCAATGGGAATCGCTTGTTCGGTACCGAATCGAAACGCATATCCTGAAGTTGGAAATTGCTGATTATTCCGGCGATCTCTGGCAATTCCAAATTGTACCGTAAACAGATCATCCTCACCGTCATCGCTTTCACTGAGGAGTTTTCCGGCGTCATCCCGAGGCGTTATGTCTCCGTCTCCATCTCTAATTTCAACGTGCTGATATTGAACGCCCAACGAAGCAACCCAGTTGGGAGGGCTAAAGACATCTTCAGCAAAGGGACGAGTAAACGTAATTCCGCCCCCTGTACGAACCACCCGAGGGCGATCGCCGTTGGGAAGTCGAACATTGTCATCATCGTCATCTTGTTCAAAAATCACTGAAATAGCTTGGCGTCGGAAAATATTGGCGGTGTAGGAGGTGCGGTAAGGATCTCCATCAATCCAAGGATCAGTGAAGCTAATATCTAGTAAGAGAATCCGTTCACCAAGCTGAACTTCTGATCCTAAGCGTTGATTTCGACCGTTAATATTGAGTTCTTGATAACTTACCGTACCAAACAAGCCTGTCGCCGAACTGACCCCACCCCCAAGAACTAGAGAACCTGTACTCCGTTCAACGATATTCACCACCATTACTGCTTTTCGGGGATCTTCATCTCCGGGTTCAAGCTGAAGTCGCACATCTTCAAAAATCCCTAAACCAAAGATACGAGATAAGTCTTGTTGAGCGGTTCTTTGGTTGAAAACATCTCCGGGTTCTAACTCAATTTCACGAGTAATAATGTAGTCTTGAGTTTTCCCTTCGATGGGGTTTCCTTCTTCGTCTGTTAGTTCTCCTTCACTGCTTAAAAACTGAACCCGAATCTTTTCAATTTCTCCTTCAGCAACAACCAGTGTTAAGGTTCCATCTGGGCTGACTTCGGGTGCTTCAATTACCTGAGCTAATACATAACCATTTTCTTGATACCAGCTATTAATTTCTTGAATTGCTTCTTCAATTTCATTGAGGTTAATCACTTCGTTAAACTGACCTGAGAAGCTTTCTTCTACTACTTCTGGTGGGAGTACACTATCGCCTTCGATAATCACTGCTTCTAAGGGGGGGTTGGGTTCGACTTCAAAGGTAATTCGTACACCTAATGGTGTGTCTTGTGGAAGCGCCCGAACATTTCTAAAAAATCCTAATGCAAAAATCGCGTTAATATCTTGTTGGAGTTGAGAACGAGTTGTAGTTCTTCCGGGTACTGTTGAAATCGCATTATAAACTCTTTCAATTAAAGCTTCATTATCGGTTCCCTCAATCACAACTTCCGCGACTAATACTTGAGGTTCGGGTTGGGCGTTTTGAGAGGGTCTTGGTGTCGGACTGGGTGGGGGTGGAACGGGAAATTGAGGTTGGGGAACAGGGGGAGGAGGTTCGGGTATGTTATTGTTTTCGGGTTCAATTTCGGGTTCGACTTCTCCTTCTGGGGACGCTTGAGCGAGTTCAAAGGGTTGTTGTTGTAACGGTTCTCCAAGTTGAATAGATTGACTTTGATTTACATTTGTAGCACCTGCAATTTCTGATTTGAATAAGATCGGTTCAGCTTGATCTTCTTCGATTTTGTATAAAGTAATTTCTCGGTTGATTTCTAGCTCTGATTTTGATTTATTTAACCCGAATTGTTCCGTAGATTCAGCCCACTCCGGTTTAACTTCTTCTAACTTATTTAGTGCGATTTCATCCGAAATTTCTGATAATTTTGACTTAGATAAAGCCAATTCTTGAGACGGTTCAATTAT
>Ga0207419_1000865_pt1 | contig 25137 bp, 17 predicted proteins | sample ElkSloMetagenome_4_FD_184723 | JGI IMG/M metagenome (GOLD analysis project Ga0207419, IMG submission 184723) | Hot spring microbial communities from Elkhorn Slough, Monterey Bay, USA - MD2A (version 2) | ecosystem: Environmental > Aquatic > Marine > Intertidal zone > Estuary: Microbial mat ... | reverse complement strand
GGCATTAATTAAGGATGAGGAAACCGCGATATTGAGTTTTTACACCACTAATGATGATACCTATATATTTATAGTGGGTCGGCAGAACGTTCAACTTTTCACTTGCGAAGGTCAGGGTATTAAGGCGCTGCACTATTGGATATTTGATAACTGGTTAGAACCCTACATTGACTACAGAAATAAAGAAAATCTAGAATGGCGTAACAACATGGGAGAATTTCTCCAACAACTCGCCCAACGCTTGCAACTGAATCAACTTATTAACCAACACCTGAGCGGTATCAAAGAATTAATTATTGTGCCTCATTTATATTTGCATCAAATTCCGTTTGCTGCTTTGCCTGTGGAGATCCCCCCAACCCCCCTTAATAAGGAGGGCGATTTAGATCCGGTTTCCCCCTTTTTAAGGGGGACGGAAGGGGGATCGACAAGGGGGACGGAAGGGGGATCTACAAGGGGGACGGAAGGGGGATCGACAAGGGGATTTGAAGACAGTCGGCTCTCTATCCCTAGTAAGAAAAAAACCACCCCATCACCTGCTACCAAAAAACCCCAAACCCCTCAAACTCAACCCACCTACCTCAGCGATATATTCCGCCTGCGAGTTGTGCCGAGTTGTCAAATACTCAACTATTGCGACAGCCGCAACAAAAACACCAATTCCCCACAAATGGGTATTGTGGAAAATGCTACGGGCGACCTGATTTTTACCGGGTACGAATGCCAAAACCTCGCCCAAATGTTCCAAGTCCCGAAAGACTTCCGCCTCCAATACCAACAAGCAACGGTTAGCAATTACCACGAACTTACAAAACAAGTACAGTTTCTCCATTCCAGTCACCACGCCAGCGCCAATTTAATCAACCCAATGGAATCAAAACTACATTTATTTGATGGGGAAGTCACCCTTGGGGATGTGTTTACCTGGCGTTTACCAAAATTAACCGATGTCTTCCTCTCCTGTTGCGAAACTAATCTCACTGTCAGCAAACTTAACGATGATATTTTAACTATTGCAGCAGGTTTCCTGAGTGCGGGCGCTCAGAGTGTAGTCAGTACGTTGTGGGCGGTTAATGATTTTGCGACGGCTCTATTTTGTTTGTTTTATTATCAACATCGCCAAAACCCAAACTACACCCGCCCGCAAGCATTATACCAAGCTCAAATTGATTTGCGAAACTTGACAGGACGGGGACTTAATGATAAATATAAAAGCCAATTATCAGCGCATTTGCAGAAGATTAAAACAGAAGAAAATCAAAGCCAGATACAGGAAATGAGCGTTCACCTTGCCTGGTTATGTCAGCAAGATTATCCGTTTATCAATCCCTATTATTGGGCTGGTTTTGTTTCCCAAGGTTTGCAGTAAAATTGCGAGAATGAAATCCACAACCATTGAAAAACTTCTTTCCAATTTCATTGTTTGTCCATCGCTCAATATTAAATCCCAACTTCCCTTCAAGAATTATCCGCAAACTCAACCGCTTCTATGGCAGCTTCCAAAGCAATTTCTAAATGGGTCCAATGGGTACCACCCTGACAAAACACAATATAAGGTTCTCTCAACGGTCCGTCGGCCGACAATTCCGAAGTGCTACCATCAATAAACGTGCCGCCAGCCATCACTAATTGACTCTCATACCCCGGCATTTCCGCAGGAACGGGGTCGAGATAAGAACCGACCGGAGAATACTTCTGCAAGGCGCGACAGAAGGCGATTAATTTTTCTGGCGTTCCCAACTCAATGGCCTGAATAACATCCCGGCGGGGTTCTAAAGGTAAGGGGTTGACCCGATAACCCAATTGGTCAAAAACGTGGGCCAATAAATGGTTTCCTTTTATCGCCTCCCCGACCATTTGCGGCGCCAAAAATAAGCCTTGAAATAATAAGCGATTTTGATCGAAGGTTGCACCCCCGCCACTGCCAATTCCGGGCGCCGTTAACCGACAGGTGGCCGCTTCTACCAACTCCTGACATCCGGCGACATATCCCCCCGCAGGTGCGATAGTCCCACCAGGATTTTTAATTAACGAACCCGCGATTAAATCAGCGCCCACCGCAGTGGGTTCTTGGGTTTCGATAAATTCCCCATAACAGTTATCGACAAAACAAACGGTATTGGGATTTTGCTGTTTGACGATGTGGACAATTTTTTCAATTTCAGCAATCGATAAACTTGAACGCCAGGAGTAGCCGCAAGATCGCTGAATCAGGACTAAGCGAGTTTTATGGGTAATACCAATTTTCAAACTTTCCCAATCAATTTTTCCATCAAATTGCAGATCTATTTGACGGTAAGAAATGCCATACTCTATAAGGGAACCTTGGCTTTTGCCTCGTAAACCGATGACTTCTTCTAGAGTGTCATACGGAGCGCCTGCAACAGCTAACATTTCGTCCCCCGGACGCAAAACCCCAAACAAGGCACAGGCGATCGCATGAGTTCCAGAAACAAACTGGACTCGGACAGCAGAAGTTTCAGATCCCATGATTTCTGCAAACACCCGGTCTAGAGTTTGACGGCCTAAGTCATCGTGACCATAGCCTGTCACTCCAGCAAAATGGTGGGTTCCCACTCGATGTTGTCGAAAAGCATCCAAAACTCGTTTGAGATTTTGCTTGACCTGAGCGTCGATTCCGGAAAAAATCGAAATTAGTGCCTGTTTTGCTACTTCTAGCTGTAGAATACTACTGCTCATCACTGAACTCGCTGTTGGGGTGAGTGGTGACTAATTATGACGCAAATAGGACAGACTCGTAAAGAATAACCACATTTTCATGACGATTGCAACTTCACAAAAATTAAATCCCGAATGGAAAGTTATCATTTTCATGGTAATTCTCCACGGCGGCGCACTTTTTGCACTACTTCCAAGTAATTTTAGTTGGACTGCCATTGGCATCGCTTTTTTGCTGCATTGGGTAACAGGGGGTTTGGGTATTACTCTGGGCTACCATCGTCTCGTGACTCATCGCAGTTTTGAAACACCCAAATGGCTTGAGTATTTTTTCATATTTTGTGGAACTTTATCTTGTGAAGGTGGGCCAATTGATTGGATCGGTTTACACCGTTTCCATCATCTCCACTCTGACCATGAATTAGATCCCCATGACTCAAACAAAGGGTTTTGGTGGAGTCACATGGGTTGGATGCTTTGCGATCATCCCGCAAAAGCTGAAGTTCCTCGTATGACCAAAGATATCGGCGAAGATCCGGTTTATCTATTTTTTCAAAACTATTTCATTCTGATGCAGGTTGCTTTAGGGATTCTGCTCTATCTCTTAGGTGGCTGGCCCTTTGTGGTTTGGGGAATCTTTGTGCGAATTGTCGCTGTATTCCACTGCACTTGGTTAGTGAACAGTGCAACTCATAAGTTTGGATATCGCACGTTTGATTGTGATGATGCTTCCACAAACTGTTGGTGGGTCGCTGTACTCACTTATGGCGAAGGTTGGCACAATAACCATCACGCTTATCAGTATTCCGCTCGTCATGGTTTGCAATGGTGGGAAATTGATCAAACTTGGATGACCATTCAGTTTTTACAAACTTTGGGTTTAGCGAAGAAGGTTAAGTTAGCCTCGAAGTCAAGCTAACCGATCCGGCTAAGTTTACCAGTAACCTTTGGGGGGCTGGGGACAATTTGAATATTAAACCCTGAATACAAATTGCTAGTTTCCCCTCCTCCTTTAGGGGTTTTTTTTTGGTTTTTTTGAGTTTTTGCTAGAAGAGAGGATTTCCCTGCACAATGTATTTGAGGGTAGTGAGACTGTCTAAACCAATTAATCCGCGCCGATAGCCCACTTGATTGGACATTCCGAGAAAGATCGCGTCGCCTCGATTTTGATGGCGGGAAAAGCGTGGAGAGGCGTTGATAAACGTTAAGGCACTGTTAACATCTAGGGCAAATTGACGGCTCTCGCTGTAAGATTCCGTGGCTAAACAGTTGCTATGACCACTACTATATTCGTTCATCCAGGCGATTCCTTCGTCTAGGCTGTCTACTCCTCGAAACGCGATGGTTTTATTGAGATAGGGTTGTGACCATTCTGACGGTTCAGCCAGTATTAATTCTGGAAATTGTTTCACCAGGAGTTCATCTCCTTTGAGTGAAAATCCTTCTTCTCGCAGGTTGTTCCACAGTCTGACTAAGGATGAACCCTTTTGGTTGGGATCGATCAACACTTTCTCAATGGCGTTTACAGGATCGGGTTTACTTTGATGACTATCAAAAATCATCCATCGAACCATATCCACGTTAGCGGTTGCTGACCAATACAGATAGCAGTTCCCCATCGCTGATCGCAACACGGGAACCGTTGACTGAGTGACGACTTGATGGACTAGATGGGGCCGACCATAGGGAATAATCAGGTTAATATATTGATCTTGAGTCACTAAGTCTTGAATGGGGGCTTCTTGTTCGTTGGGAAAGACTTCTAAAGAACCAATTGGCATTCCTTCTTCTTCGATCGCCGACTGTAAAGCATCAGCAATCACTTGGTTAGAATAGTTCGCCTCACTTCCCCCAAGCAAGATTAAACTATTAGCCGTTTTCATACACAATCCAGCAGCGATCGCCCCGAACTCCGGAAAGGCTTCATAAATTAGACCCACCACCCCAATCGGAATCAGTTGATAATAGGTTTGACCTTGTTCGAGTTGATAGGAAGCCCCAATCACTCGTCCGATGGGATCGGGAAGTTCTCCCAACCGCTTCAAAATTTGTACGGTTGTATCTAGCCTTTCGGGAGTCAGCTTTAACCACTCACTGACACATTCAGAAACGCCCAGTTCTCGACTTGCTTCTAAGTCTAGGGTGTTTGCCTCTAGGATATCGTTTTGTCTTTTTCTAATGGCTTCTGCCATTGAGCGCAATGTACGACTGCGATGTTCTCCTTTCGTCTTGGCTAGTTGTATGCTGGCGGCATAGGCTCGACGAAGTGGGTTCGTCGGCGGAGGTGAAGCACTAAAATCATCAATTATCATCTTCGCTCACCGTCTGTAAGCTAGCCAGACCATCAGTGCTGGCAACATTGCCAACATGACGGCGACCATTGCCCAAAGTATAATATTGGGTCCGGGCGAATACAATGCTAGAGGAAGCCAAATGACTAAGGGTACTAAGAGCATTCCTAAAGCTAAAGGTAAATAATGCGCTTGTAAGCCTGGACTTGAGCGGTTCCATTGATGACCTGTCCAACGCCATGCTTGTTTATAGGGATAGTGAGTTGAGAGTTGTTCGAGGGAGTAACCACTCTCATCGACAACAAAAATTTGCTGACAGCGATTGCAACCAAAGGCTTCTGTCAGGGTAATCGGAACTAAATGACCCTTCCGACGACAGGGGCAAGGATAGTCACCGTTTAAATCGATTTTCTGGGCTTTCTGAGGTGGCACAAGCAGTTATCAAATAAAGCGTTTGAGTATAACGGACTTTCAAATACTTACTTAATGGATCATACTTACCAACTCTCGGTTGTCAATCTTGATCGATCTCTAAAATTTGAGATTCCATTGACTCTCACCCGAAGTGCGGTTATTCAACAGTTGCCTTGATCTCCTGAATTTTAACTGACAAGAAGCACTTGACTGTCAGTGAAGCCAACTCCATTTAAGCTTATTTCCTAGTTTACACGCTAACCCTGATTGATTAGTGGGTGAACGGACTAGATTTTTTGGCTGATCCTTAAAAGCGGGTGATGGGATTTGAACCCCCCATAAAACCTGCAACTCTGATTATACCGTAACCTTACATCCCGAAGATTTGAACCTTGAAAATTGAGTTAGGGAGAAATGAGCAAAAATGTGAGAAAAATTCAAGCCTCTGTTTTCAGTTTATACCACCGGGTAGTGAAAAGCGGTTCTCACGTACTGCTAAAGAGCCGTTTACCCCCTGAAGGGATGATCACAGCTTGTTGTGATATAGCTTAAAAAGTCTACGAGGCAAAGTTCGCGGTTCTCACTGGCTAGCCTTTGGGTTGGGGTACAACTCTTAAATCAAAGATAAGGATGTTAACACAAGACCTATCGGACTATCTTTGAGGGGATAGAGACACAGTATTTTCAAGGTAAGCATCAGGGGTCAGGACGGTTGAGGTCATCGGTTCCCCAACAACGATAATACCTTTGACTCAATTCACTCAACAGCCACTCGGTTATAAAACAGTAAGTATAACCCCTAAAAGTGCTAGAAATTGACGTTAATAACCCATCTGTGTCTCTCTTTATAAATTTCGTTGATCAGCTAGAATCAACCCGCTTTCGATCACAATAATTACTGATTCTTAATTGTCAATCATCCCGCGATCATGCAATATTCTCCACTGAGTCGTAAAATTTGAATCTGGCTTGAGAAAGCAATCCAATTGGAGTTCTGTAGAAAACCTGCGATAAAATTGGCAACAGGAAGAAACAGGACGATGATTTTTCGATGATTTTTCGATCTTTGAGCGATTTTGATCTGACTGATAAAAATGAGTCTAGATTACTCTCTAAAAACAAATAAAAAGTTTGAATTCCCTGCCCTGTTATCTGTTACCTTTTAAAATTGAGAGAGTCTACCCGAAGATTTTGGTCAGGATGTTGTCCAGAAAAATTTTAGTTGGTACAGGGTTAACATAGAGTCGCTAGGATAAAAAAGAGTATGCTTTGATCTATCGTTCATTTTAGAGGAGAACACTGAATGAATTTAGTTGCCCTGCAAAATGGGTTAGATAACCTTTCGTTTGCTATCTTGTTCGCCAGTATGCTAATTTACTGGGTTGGTGGTGCATTTCCTCGGATTCCCTACCTGCAAACCTTGGGAACCGCAGCCATGACTATCGCTAACCTGTGTATCGCTGCATTACTCGCCGCCCGATGGATAGAAGCCGGTTATTTCCCGATTAGCAACCTCTACGAGTCTCTGTTTTTCCTGACTTGGGGAATTACAACGATTCACCTAATCGCAGAAAACATGAGTCGTAGTCGGCTTGTTGGCATCGTTACAGCACCCGTGGCAATGGGAATAACGGCTTTTGCCGCTTTAACGTTACCCTCTCAGATGCAAGTCTCGGAACCTTTAGTTCCCGCCCTCAAGTCCAACTGGCTAATGATGCACGTCAGCGTCATGATGCTGAGTTATGCCACTTTAATGGTGGGTTCATTACTCGCGATTGCCTTTTTGGTGATTACCCGAGGCCAAGAAATTGAACTCAGTGGGAGTTCCCTCGGAACCCGCATTTCCCGCAACAATCATCACTATCGGTTGAACGGTTCACCCGAGTTAGCGGCAACCGCCAGTCAAAGTGTTGTTAATAGCGCTAGTTCTGAACTTTCAGCCAATACAAACGGTCAAGGAACAACTGCCGTGTTAGAGTTAGTCGGAACGTCCGAGATCAACAACAACTCAACCCCATTATTGTCACCTCAACGCTTGAGTTTAGCAGAAACAATTGATAATATTAGTTATCGAATAATCGGACTCGGGTTTCCCTTGCTGACAATTGGTATTATTGCCGGGGCAGTTTGGGCAAATGAAGCTTGGGGTTCATACTGGAGTTGGGACCCGAAAGAAACCTGGGCGTTAATTACTTGGCTGGTATTTGCGGCTTATTTACACGCTCGAATTACCCGAGGATGGCAAGGACGCAAACCCGCTATTTTAGCTGCTACAGGGTTGTTAGTCGTTTGGATTTGTTACTTAGGCGTTAATCTTTTAGGTAAGGGTTTACATTCCTACGGTTGGTTCTTTTAACTTCAAATTTTAGCTCCAGGAAAACGGCATTAATTCGGTAGCCCTCCCGTTTTCCTTAGCAATAAACCTCAACGGAAAAAAGACTGATGGATAATCCTATTCATGTTATTGACAACGATGATGTTCTGCATACGGGTGCGAGTGCATTAATGTTTCAATGCACTTTTAAAGTGAGTGAATTTCTGGCGATGATGCAAGCCAAATTAGAAGAGGAATACATCTTCGGTGACGGCCTTGAATGTGACCTATTGAGTCCGGGTCAACCCTGGAAAAAAGGAAAAGTCAAAGTTCGTTTAGAGTTTAGTTCTTCAGAAAGTGTCATCCCCCAAGTCCCCCAAGAAGGGCCAATTATTGCAGTTCCTCAATTTCCAAATATACCGATACCCAACGAAACGGTAGACCCGGAAGAACTCCCACCCCCATTAAGGCGGCAAATTCATCCTGTGGGAATGTGGAGTTAAAACAGGACATCGGGGAGAGAGAGAGTCATCGGTCACTCGGGCTTACCATTCGTTAAGAATCCTCGTCATTAGATGGCGGGGAGTATGTCAAAGGAGAAAAAAATGAGTCAAATTCAAACCATTTCAGGACGGGGAATTCCTTTAGTTGGGAGTGATATTGATACAGATCGGATTATTCCGGCGCGGTTTTTACGCTGTGTCACATTTGACGGTTTAGGTGAACAAGTCTTTGCTGACGATCGCCAACAAACGCAAGGAAATCATCCTTTTGATTTACCGCAATATCAAGGGGCGAATATTTTGGTCGTCAATGGTAATTTTGGTTGTGGTTCATCGAGGGAACACGCACCCCAAGCTTTAGCAAAATGGGGAATTCAAGCGATTATTGGTGAAAGTTTTGCGGAGATTTTCTTCGGAAATTGTGTGGCGATTGGGGTGCCTTGTTTGACCGCAACACCGGAACAAGTTCAACAGCTACAACAAGCCCTGCAAGAATATCCTCAACTCTCGATGCAGCTTGATTTAGCAGATCAACGGGTACAATGTGGGGATTTAACTCTGGAAGTCAATATGAATACTGGATCACGGCAAATGTTCTTAAGTGGAACTTGGGATAGTTGTGGTCAATTGTTAGCAAATGTGAAGGACATTCAAACAACGGCAAGTCAACTTCCTTATATTGATTGGGCAAATTCAGCAACAGCAAGCTGACCCATTGTGGCGATCACATTTCTTGATGTTATGGATTTGAAACCTGCTTTTTCAACCAATACCCTTGATGTTATGGCGATCGCCATGCACTCACTCCTCACTCCAAACCGGAATCTAAATCGGGATTCCTCAAATTTCTAACACTTTTCGTAGTACAGCCTCGTCTTTGGGTTTTGCCGAAAAACGACCTTTCTCTAAGTCGCGAATCCAGCTTTGACTTTTTCCGGCCATTTCTGCTAAGAGTCTTTGACTGATTCCCTGGCGTTTTCGGGCGTTGGCAATTTGGTGGGCCGATAAACCAATTTTGGTCGAAGATTGGGTCTTACGAGAGATGCGCTTTGTTTTTTTCTTGTCGAGTTTGGCAAGTTGTTGTTCCCAATCGGGGGGAAGATTAAACCAAGAAATCCGGGCTTTCATCAAGCGATTCCATTTTCCTCGGGGACTAGAATCGGTTAAGCGTTGATCTTGACCCCCATCATTAATCCAAAAATCGAGGGCTTCTTCGGCATCATCAGGTAAGTCCGCGAGTTTTGCCCACAGAGGTTGAATTTCTGGGACATAGGTGGCAGGGTCAAATACGGCTTTGATGCCATAGTGGTTGAGAACTTCGAGATCGCTTTCAAAGGTGCGAATCAGGCGTTTGCGATGTTCACTGTGGAGGCCCGCCAGAGACATCTTTTCCTCTCCATAGGCGACTCGCATCAGGGTGGGAATGGTGATGCACTGTTTCCGTCCCATTTTGGCTTTGAACAACAACCACAGCATCATCCGGGCGGCGCCGGTGTGTTGTTGCCAGATACTCATTACGGTATTGAGTAGGAATTTGGGCAATGTACCGTATTGGTAAAAAGCAGTCCGTTTGCCGTAGTCGTTTTTGTTCAGGAAATATTGCGCCCAAGCCCCGGCTTTGAAGGTGAAGGTTAAACCTGTGAGATATTTGTTGCCTTCAGAATCTTGTTGAAAGTGATGTTTGATGTCAAGGAGATGCCAGAGGCGATCTTCAGCGACGGAGAACCCTCTGACTTTGCCTTGTTGGGGCCAGTCAATGGTGGTCAGTAGTTGACAGGGTTGTTGGGCGAGGGCTTTGATCAGGGTTAATTTCGTGGATTTACTGAGATCTTTGCGTTTGTCGAGTCCGAGATATTGTTCGATTTGGCGATCGTTAATCACAAACTCTTGTTCCCAAGGGCGATCTAGGGTGGTGGCATAAGCGGCATAAATTAGATGCAAACAAGCGGCGCGAATATCAATCCCTTCGATGGCTGACAATGCAGCTTCATCTGCCAGTATCTTCGGAGTCTCAGAGTCCATCTCATTGGTAAGTCGGAAGACGATTGATCCTCCCCCTTGTTTGACGGTTCGTTCATAGTAGGGTTGACCTTGATCGTTGATTTCCCAGGGGATTAAAGAGGCGCTGGTGAGTAAGTTGCAGGCTTGCCAAACTACCATTGACGAAGCAAAAGGATTATTTTTGGCGTTGAGAAAAATATCAGGACTGGTTGGCATTCGGACAGTGGCTTTATACCGTCCTTTTTTGGGTTGGGAGGGAACAGGGCAACTAATCGGACATTGAACCACACATTGGGGTTCGCTATAGTAGCCTTCGCAGTGGTTACAGAGGTCTGGATCGATCCAGAGTTGTCCTTCGACTTCTTGAATGGCGCCGGTCGGACAATTCGGTTTACAGGTTCCACATCCAGTACAATTTTCAGGTATTGAATAGGGCATAGTTTTAGAGGGATAAAAGAGACTGAAACAACAATTTCAACTGGAAAGAGGAATTGATACCGCTAACCGTTGTGCTGAACTTTATTCGCAAAGAGCTGCTCTGGGATGAACTGAATACTAATATTGAATATTGGTAAGTGTTCAAAAAGTGGTGAGTTCTTTTTTGAGGGATAGTTCGAGGTTTGGGCTAGAGAAAAACATATCCCGAATCTTGCATAAGTAGCATTCTAATCTTGCATATACTCTGTTTTTAGCAGCTAGGACAAGAATTTAGAATCTAGATTAGAATAAGTAGTTAAAAGTAGTATTGCAATGTAATAAATACTCTAAACGGAGAAACTTAGAGTTGATTTGACTGCTACATATACAGAATTCACCTATTCGTTACTCGAACCCCTTTAACATTCTCTTAAGAAGATTCTTAATCATTTGCTCATTATGAACATTTTATTAATTTTTTGGTTCTGTATAAACCTTTTCTCAAAAAATAAAGAGACAACAATACTTCACAAATTTTTGTATCTAAATGACATTAGAAAATCTGATAATAATGTTTTGTTAGAGAAAAAGAAGTAATAATACTTAATCAATTTTGATGTTTAGATCGGAAAGGTTAATGAGTCAGGGTTATATATCAGAATTGGTGTACTCCGACTCATTTCTTAAGTTTTAATTTATATTTTCAGATCCGGGTCTTGATTTTCTCGGTTCATCCAAATCCGATCATCAAATTGTCAAGAAGATCAAAGTAATCAAAAATTTTTTAGATTGAAACACAATCCCATTGTTTTTAGAGTTTTGCCGTATAATAAAATACTTATAAAATTGAGCTTATTTTACTCTAGTGGAATTTAAAGAGAAGATTCCGCCGAACTGAGTCTCCGGGTTAAGCGATGAATTTCAACATGAGATTATTCTTGGGCAAAATATGAATACACCATCAGAAACCATCTCCTGTTCCGCCGAGATTTTAGTCATTGATGATACTCCAGAAAACTTACAACTCATGGTACAATTATTAAAGAGAGCAGGCTATAAAGTCCGAGCAGCCACAAGTGGAAAGATAGCCCTGCAAGGAATCAAGACATCTCCCCCCGATCTGATTTTGCTCGATATTATGATGGCAGAAATCAGCGGCTATGAGGTGTGTCAAAAACTCAAGTCTAATCCGGAAACCCAAGATATTCCGGTGATTTTTATCAGTGCGATGAATACAGCAATTGATAAAGTCAAAGCCTTTCAAGTCGGGGGAGTCGATTATATTACCAAGCCTTTTTATTTCGAAGAAGTCTTAGCCCGAGTTCAGATTCAGTTAGACAATCGTTGTTTGCGTCAAAATCTTCAAGCTAAAAATCAGGAGTTATCTGAAGCATTATTACAAGTGCAAGAAACTCAAAAACATTTATTGCAATCGGAGAAAATGGCAGCGTTAGGACAGTTACTTGCCAGTATAGCCCATGAAATTAATACTCCTTTAGGGGCAATCTTAGCCTCAAGCAATAATTCCCAAACCGCTTTATATGAATTTTTAGAGAAACTGCCCCAACTGGTTAATGAAACTTCTCTAGAACAGAAGCAACAATTTTTTAGTTTATTGGATTGTTCACTCAAAACAGAAAAACGAAAACTCAATAGTAGAGAAAAGCGTCAGTTTAAGCGAGAAATTGCCCAGCAACTCGAAGAACAGGGAATTTCTCAAGCGAGACGAATTGCAGATACTTTAATCGATTTAGAAATTTATGACGGAATTGAAGTCTTTTTTCCACTATTTAAAAGTCTTGATGTTGATTGGATTTTACAACAGGCTTACAACCTCATTTGCTTAAAAACTAATAGTCAAAATATTATTATGGCTGTCGAACGAGCGGCAAAAATTGTATTTGCACTTAAAAGCTATGCTCGTTATGATAATAGTGGTCAAAAACAGTGGGTTGAAGTTACTGAGGGTTTAGAAACGGTTTTAGAACTCTATCGCAATCAAATCTCCTCGGGAATTGAACTCATTCGAGATTATCAACCTAATACTCCCGTCTGGTGTTATCCTGATGAATTAAACCAGGTTTGGACGAATCTGATTCACAATGCTATTCATGCGATGCAGGGTAAGGGTTCCTTACAAATCAGTGTGTCTAAACGTCAAGGTTATTTGGTGGTTGCGATTACGGACTCGGGACAAGGTATTCCTCCCCAAGTTCAGCAGAGAATCTTTGAACCCTTCTTCACCACAAAATCTATTGGAGAAGGCAGTGGTTTGGGATTGGATATTTCTCGTAAAATAATTGAAAAACATGAGGGTAAAATTGAGTTTGAAAGCCAACCCGGACAGACCACATTTGAAGTCTGGTTGCCGATGGATAAAACCCCAGCCTCTGCCGTCAGTCATTCATTCATAGAGGAGGATAAAATCTCTCCCCAAAACATGAGTGAGAGCAGCGATCATTCTAATTCGTAATCAAGTCAAAAGATTATTATTATGACAGAGAAAGCGATTGTATGCGTTGATGATGAGGCGATCATTTTAGAAAGTCTTAAAGAACAACTCAAAAGACGGTTTGGCAATCAATATCTGTATGAGATGGCTGATAGTGTAGAAGAAGCTTGGGAAATTATTGAAGAACTTCAGGAGGAAGATATTGAGATTTTAATGATTATTTCGGATTGGTTGATGCCCGAAATGAAAGGAGATGAATTTTTAATTAAAGTGCATGAGAAATATCCTCAAATTGTGACGGTAATGCTGACAGGTCAAGCAGATAGTTTGGCTGTAAAACGCGCTCAAGATAGTGCAAACTTGTACTCTTGCTTGTATAAACCTTGGAGTGAAAAAGATTTAGTTGATATTATTTCCTTGGCTTTAAAATAATCTATGAGTAATCTGGCGATTTTATGTGTTGATGATCAATGGTCTATTTTAGTGAGTCTCAAAGCGTTACTTGAGAAATCTCTTGGTGATCAGTATGAAATTATTGCGGCTCAAAGTGGAGAAGCTGCATTAGGAATTTTAGAGAATTATCAAGAAGAAAGACTTGAAATTGCTCTCTTAATTGTCGATCAAATCATGCCAGGAATGACTGGAGATGAACTGCTAGTTAGGGTTCATGCTCAATATCCAAGAATCTTAAAAATTATGCTCACTGGAAGGGTAGAAACAAATGCTGTTATTCGAGTGATTAATCAAGCGAACTTGTATCGTTATATCACTAAACCTTGGGATGAAACAGATTTAGTTTTAACGGTTAGAGAAGCTCTAAGATGTTATCTTCAAGAAAAAACATTAGCCTTACAAAATCAGGCTCTTAAACGGTTAAATGCGTCTTTAGAACAGAAAGTAACAGAACGAACTTTAGAATTAATTTCAGCGAATAAAAAACTCAAGCAAGAAGTTCAAGAACGTCAACAAGCCGAAGAAGAATTACAACTGCTTTTAACCTTAAGTCAAGCTATTAGTTCTGCCCCAGATTTGGAAACCGCTTTAGAAATTGCATTACAGACGCTTTGTGAAACCACAAGCTGGATTTATGGAGAAGTTTGGATTCCGACAACCGATCAAACGGTTCTAGAATGTAGTCCGATTTGGTCTTATTATTGTCCTCAAGAAAATTCTCAAATCATTGCTGATCTGACATCCTTTCGCTCTCATTTAGAAGGAGTCACATTTCAACCCGGAGAAGGAATAGCAGGACGAGTTTGGCAATCAAAACAACCGGAATGGATTGATAATATTGAAGCTCAAAATAAACCCGTTCATTTTTCTCCCGTTCGTCATCAGTCATTAAGTCAAAATCCAGCGAAAAACTATGGTTTAAAAGCTCATTTTAGCGTTCCAATTCTGGGAAACTCTAATTGGAAAACAGGAGAGGCTTCAACGGCTCCAGTCTTGGCGGTATTGGTTTTCTTTATGAGGGAGTATCGTCCTCAAGATCAACGATTTGTTGAGTTAGTTTATGCGGCAAGTAATCAACTCGGAGCTACTCTGCAACAAAAGAAATCTGAAGTAGAAATGAAGGCATTATTTGCCGCCATGACTGAAGTTGTTATGGTTTTGGATGCTTCTGGAAAGGGGCTAAAGCTAGAACCAACTCATCAATCTTTTTGTACTCCTGAAGCGATAGTTGGACAAAAATTATCAGATTATTTTCCGGCTGACGAAGCGGAACGATTATTAGAATTTATTCAAACCGCTTTGAGAACAAAACAGACGGTTCAAGTCGAATATAATCTGACTATTAACAAACAGTTAGTCTGGTTTTTGGGAAGTATTTCACCGCTAACCCCAAACACCGTAATTTGGGTTTCTAGAGATATTAGTCAACGCAAAATTATAGAAGAAGCATTGAAAACTAATGAAGAAAAACTGCGTCATGTCGTTCATAATGTTAGTTCTGCGATTGTACAATGGGATCGCTCAGGACGAATTTTGTTTATTAATGAATATGGCTTGAAGTTTTTTGGCTATCAAGAAGCAGAAATTTTAGGACAACCGTTACTGGGAAATGTGATTCCTGAAATTGAGACATCCGGACGAGATTTGCGAAATTTAATAGATAGTATTTGTCAAAATCCCGATCAGTATGTTATTCATGAAAATGAGAATATTCGTAGCGATGGCGAACGGGTTTGGGTGACTTGGATCAATCAACCGATCTTTGATAAAGATGGTAATTTAGTTGAAGTTTTATCTGTCGCCACTGATACAACAGAACGCCGACTTGCTGAAGAAGAACTTCGTCTAGAACGAGAAAAATCTGAGCGATTATTACTCAATATTTTACCCCAAAAAATCGTTGAAACACTCAAACAAGAAAAGCAAGGGTTAATTGCTGAAAAATATGATGAAGTCTGTATTTTATTTGCAGATTTAGTTAATTTTACGGCTCTTTCTGAACGGTTAACACCTATTCAACTGGTTAAATTACTTAATGAAATTTTCTCAACCTTTGATCAATTAGCAGAAGGCTTAGACTTAGAAAAAATCAAAACAATTGGAGATGCTTACATGATGGCGGCAGGTTTACCTTTACCTCGTGAAGATCATGCGGAAGCGATTGCGGATATGGCTCTTTCCATGCAATTGGTGATTGATCATTTTCCTTTTGATTATGGTGAAACTCTACAAATTCGGATTGGAATTCATACCGGAACTGTGGTAGCTGGAGTGATTGGAACTCATAAGTTTATTTATGATCTCTGGGGAGATACTGTTAATATTGCATATCGCATGGAATCTTCAGGTAAACCCGGAAAAATTCAAGTGACAGCAGCGGTTTATGAACGACTTAAAAATGAATATCGATTTGAAAAACGGGGAGAAATTCCCATCAAAGGAAAAGGAAAAATGATGACTTATTGGTTGATTGGTCGCAAGTAAAGTTTACACGAATTCAACCTAAAAATCAATCAATTAACTGGATGCACTGGTATAAAACCGCAACGCAAACCGCCAAAATCCGGCGGAAAAACAGAATAATATTAAGGCTAAAATTCCTGAACTAATTACCCCTGTTGCTTCAGTTCGACCTAATAGCGTTTCTGCTGGAATTGTGGTTAAAAAAGCGACAGGAATAATAAAAGTAAAGAAAAATCGATAAACTGTAGGATAAGCCACCATTGGAAATCGACCCGCTTCTAATAACCCTCTCAATACTTCCGTGACATTATAGACTTTCACAAACCAAATACTCATCGATCCTAACATAAACCACAAACTGTATAAACTTATTATTCCAAAAAAAAGCGGAATTAAACTCAACAAATAATCAGTTATTTCTAACTGTAATTGCTGACCTGCATAATAAATAACAAGACACCCAAAAACTAAATCAGGTAAACCCCAAGGAGAAACAGTGCGCGTAGAAAGCCAAAACTGACTGCTAATTGGTTTTAATAAGATAAAGTCAAGAGTTCCTTCTTGAACATGAGTGACAATACGATTCAAATTAGGAACTAAAAGCGTTGCTGAAAATCCTTGTAAAAGTGTAAAAATCCCTAAGACCACTAACGCTTCTTGCCAACTCCAACCTTCAAATTCATATCCAGTACGATAAAATAAAAATAATCCAAAAACACTACCTACCAAGCTCCCTAAACTACTAATTGTTGCTAAAATAAAGTTAAGTCTATACTCTAATTCAGCCGCAATTGCTGTCCTCCAAAATAGTTGTAAAATTTGCAAGTAACGTGTCATTTTTTATGATTGATAGAATTATCTCTGCTGAAGTCGTCTTTGCATTCTACGACCACCCGGACGGCGATTTTGACGAATACGGGAACGACGATTAAATCTAAGTTTAGCGCGAATTGCCTCAGCAATTTCTGTTAAACCAACATCTTCTAAAATATCACTGGCAACTAATTCTCCCGTTTCACAACCTCCTTCCATAAAGCCTTGATATTCTAAAGAAGTGTGTTCCCCTGCAAAAAATAAATTCCCCACTCGTTCGCCTTCAACGCCATAAAATCGGGTAAATTCTCCGGGTCGATAACACAAATATGATCCTAAACTAAACGGGCTTCCCGTCCAAAATGCACGGTTTGCTTGATTGCGAATTGCCACGGAATTAATACCGGGAAATACTGCTTCTAAGTTGGTATTCAACTGTTGGGCTTGGTCTTCAACTGTTCCCGCCCCGACCGCCACACCTTGAGTTCCTCCGGTATAGTTTGTGATTAAACCAATTGTACTCGAAGCATAACGACTATTGCTACTTTCCCAAGTATTTTGAAATCCTAAATCGGTAAAAACATTCCCTCTTGAATTAAAACGAGTTCGCCAGATTTTATCAGTATAGCCTGTAATTAATTTCGAGTTTGTTCCATAACCGACTGTATCAATTGCCTCTCGTTTAACTTCAGGTAATTCTACATCAATTTCAATGGTTCTGAGAACACTAAAAGGAATCGTTAATACAACTCGTTCATAAGTTCGTTCTAAACTATTGATTCCTGAACGTAAACTAACCAGAAAACGACCCCCGGACTGTTCTCGAATAGACTCTAAAACTGTGGTTGTAGTGATTGAACCTTCTAAAATTTGGGCTAGTCTTTGGGTAATTTGTTCACTCCCGCCATCAAGATAAAAGCGTTCGTCACTCTCTCCAAAAACTTCAAACGTTCCCGGTTCAGTGCCAATATAATAAATCAAGTTTAACGGTGATTGTTCTTCAGTATTTAAACCAAACTCAATTGTGTAAGCAATTCTTAAAAGTTGACGAATAATCGGTGTTGTGGGAATTTGATTCAAATATTGGGCGAGGGAAATATTATCAAGGGCGATTGTTATTTCATCTTCGGTGGTATAATCTTCAAAGTTATCAATCGCTTCTAAATCCGCTTCGACTTGCACGGCTACGGGAACAAAATCATTAATAATTTCTGCTAATGAAACTCGTCGTCCTTCAAAAAAATAAGTATCGGGAATTAATCCCGCATCAACGGCTAATAAATCAATTAAAGGTAAGCCTAATTCTTCGGCTAAACTGCGAATACAAATATGATCGGTATTAATAAATTCTCCGCCTAATTCGGCAATTAAAGGGGTTCCTGCGGCTTTTTTGAGGGTGTTAATTCGTCCTCCTACACGGTTTCGGGCTTCGATAATATCAACTGGAACTCCCGCTTGAGTTAACCGATAAGCAGCCGCTAATCCCGCAATTCCCGCCCCAACAATTAACACGGGAGAAATACTAGACTGAGCATTCGCCTGATGTCGATATTGTCCAATCATTGCAGTTGTCATCGCACTGGCGCTGGCGAGTCCAATTTGGAGCAAACGGCGACGAGTTAAAAGTGCATGAGATTGGCGATATTCATGGCGTATTCCTAACAGTTCATCAGTGGGAATTCCTGTTTTTCTTGAGGTTTTGGCAATACGATAAGCCTGACGCAAGACCCGCATTAATGCAGATTTAGCCATTGTTTAATCTCACTTTTTCAGTTTTATTGATGAATTCGGATCTATTGTTATTCATTGTCGTTAACATCGGTTATAAATTTCACAAAAATATACATTAAGTTTTGGTTTGGTAAATTGTCTAATCATGGTATGATCATTTTCTAGCATAAAAACAGAAAGTTTAACATCAAAATTAGAAGGAATTAACTCTCTATGCTGACGTTTGAAGACTTTTTAGATCAAGATTTTTATTTAGCCCAATATCCCGCAGTTTCAGAAGCGATTGATGCGGGAGAATATGAAAGCGGACTCGATCATTTTTTACAAGTCGGACAGTTTGAAAGTTTACAACCCAATCCTTTATTTGATCCAGCTTATTATCGTTCGATTTATACAGATGTTTCCGCCGCAATTGAACGAGAAGCGATTACAGCAGCCGAACATTTTATCTTATTTGGTCAGTTTGAACAAAGAAACCCTAATCCCTTATTTGATACTACTTATTACTTAGAACAATATCCCGATGTTGAAACCGCTTTTGAAGCAGAACAACTCACCCCGTTTGAACATTTTTTTAGATTTGGTCAGTTTGAAGGGCGCAATCCCAGTGTATTTTTTGATAGTTTATATTATCAAGAGACTAATCCAGATGCCATTACCGCCATTGAAGATGGCGTTGTAGACAGCTTATTTGAACATTTTATTCGCTTCGGACTCAAGCGTGGAAAATTAGGCGTTTCTCCCGAACCTGAGAATGATTTATCAGGAGTATTTCAACTCGATACTCTACTCGGAAGTCGTACTGTTATTGAGTCTGTGAGTACAGAAAATCCAGTTGATATTTATCGTTTTGTTGTACCCAATGAAATTAGTCAAGTCAGTATTCGTTTAAGTGAATTAATGGCTGATGCTGATTTAGAGATTTTACAAGATATTAACGCCAATGAAGTGATCGAGTTTGATGAAATTTTCGCAACATCAAAGAATTTGGGGATAGCTTCAGAATCTCTGATTTTTGATCAACTAACAACCGGAACTTATTTTATCCGAGTCTCGCAGTTTGAAGGAGAAACCGATTATAATTTAAGCTTTGATGTCACTCCGATTGTTTAGTTTCATCTGCTATCATAACTCGATCTCGTCCTTCATTTTTAGCACGATAAAGAGCAGTATCAGCAGCCCGTACAACCGCTTCTCTTGTCAGTCCATGTTCGGGAAATATTGCTACTCCCACAGAAATTGAAATCCTTTCTAATGGCTGACGATGATAGTATAGGTTGATTGTTTTGACTCCTTCTCGTAATATTTCTGCTCTTTGTTGAGTCGTTTCTAAATTCGTTTCGGGAAGCATCAGTAGAAACTCCTCTCCACCATAGCGACAAGCAATATCGGATTTACGGATTGAACTTTGAAGGAAATTCCCGAGTTCTTGAAGAAGTAAATCACCCGCTTCGTGACCATAATTATCATTAAATTTCTTAAAATGATCTACATCTAACATCACAATTCCTAAGCATTTCTGTTTACGTTCAGCGTAATAAATTTCACGGGCGAGAGATTCTTCTAAATAGCGTCGATTAAACAAACCTGTCAAAGGATCACGAATATTTTGGGTTTGAAGTTTTTCTCGCAATTTTAAATTACCAAGCGCTAAAGCAATATGTTCAGCAACGGTTTCTGCGAGTGCTTTATGAGTCTGAACTAATTGTCCTTTTCTGTGAGAACTTAAGTGTAAAATTCCAATCGCTTCTCCTTGCGCCATCATCGGAATACACGCATATTCAACCGGGAGAAAACTAGAAGCTGAGGTGAGATGTTGACAGAGTAAATCAGTGTTTATATCGACAACTAAATGTCGCTTTCCACGCCGCAACGCCCAACATTCATGGGCTGTAAATAACCTTTGACTTTCTGGGTTTTCCCAAATGACAACAGCTTCCACTAAATGTCGAGATTCATTCATCATAAATACCCCTCCCGATGTATTTGGAAATAGACGTTTGAGTGAACCTGTAATCACTTGATAAGCTTCTTCTACGGTGACACAAGCTTGTAATAAATCACTCATTACACTAATTTGTTTTAAGTCTCGGTTATATCGTTCTAGTTCTCCCACCCATCCTGAAAGTTTTTGATTGGTTTCTTCTAATGCTTTTTCGGCTTGTTTTTTGTGGCTAATATCACGTAACATCACCGTAAAGACTTGTTGATGATTCACTTCCAGTTTAGAAATAGAAGCTTCTGCGGGAAATTCAGTGCCATTTTTACGAAATCCTTCAATCTCTCCCCATTCTTTTCCAGTGCGATGAGTTGCTTTTGTTGAGTCTGCAAAATCTGTAATATTTTGATGATAAATCTTTTGATAAGATGGAGGAAGTAACATTTCAAAAGGTTGTCCAATTACTTCCTCTGCAAAATAACCAAATAAATGTTCAGCACCTCGGTTAAACAGAATAATTTCTTGTTGTTGATTAAAAGAAATAATCGCATCTTGAGCGAGATCAACAATTCCTGAAAACTGGGCTTCGCTGGTTCTTAGTTTTTCCTCAATATCTCGACGTTTTTTGACATCTTGATACAGCATAAATCCAGCTAAAGAAACTAATCCAACTGCTAAAATACTACTCATAATAATTGCAGAGATTATCTTTTTTGTAGTCGAAATAGTTGCGTTAGTTCGTTGTTTTAATAATTGGTTTTCTTCTGCTTGTAATTGATTGATCAGTTGGCTAATTTTCTCATTAACGACCTGATTTTCACCCGTTTGTATAAATCTAAAAGCAGGTTCTAATCCATCTGTTATGCGGATATTCATGCTTGTTTCTATGAGGTTAATCTGGTCATCAATCAGAGATTTTAAAATCGAAATTCGGTTTTGATGACTCGGATTATCTTGGGTGATTTTTTGAATATAATCAAGCTGTTTTTGAATTAAAATATACTTTTCTTGATAACCATAAAAATAATTTTTATCGGCGGTAACAATATATCGTTCTTGTTGATTAAAAATCAACTCTATTAAAGCAATAAGTTCCTGAATTTCGGAGATAACCTTATGCTTTTCTACAAGGTCTTGAGAAGTCTCAACCAATCGAATTGTATTCCAATAAGACAATCCACTAACTGTTGCTAAGATTGTAATCGCTAAGGTGCATCCCGTTAAAACTGTTGTTTTTAATGACCATTTCATAATGCTTGAATTAATTTGCAACCCGATCATTGAAGATGGATAAACTATCTATAAATGTTGTTGTTCCTTGTTGGAGAGATTGAATTGCATTTTCTGCGTGTTGAACAGTCATTGGTTTAGCAAACAAATATCCCTGTCCCCATTCACAACCTAATAATTTTAAATGTTGCCATTGTTCAAAGGTTTCAATACCTTCTGCAACCACCTCCATTCCTAAATTGTGGGCTAAGGCAATAATTGCCCGTACCACTGTAGCATCATGATCTTTGTCCTCAAGATTCATCACAAAAGATTGATCTATTTTTAAGCTATCAAGCGGTAATTCTCGCAGATGACTTAAACAAGAATAACCGGTTCCAAAATCATCAATACATAATTGCAAACCCATTTTTTTAGCCCGATCTAGTAAACGAGATGTTTTGACTTGCTTAGAAATCAAGCAACTTTCAGTTATTTCTAACTTCAAACCCGAACGTTCTACATTTTTCTCGATTAACATTTTTTCAAGATCAGCAAAGAACTTATACTGGGATAATTGAACCGCAGATATATTAATATGAAGCACTAAATCAAGACAACAGGAGAATTTTTGTTGCCACTCTTTCCACTGACTTATTGCTGAGTTTAAAATCCAATCTCCCAGTTGATCAATCAAACCTGTTTCTTCTGCTATCGGGATAAAAAGTCCGGGTGAAATGATTCCATCTTCTGGATGTTGCCAACGCACTAAAGCTTCAAATCCGGCTAATTCTCCGGTTGTCAAAGAAATAATAGGTTGATAGTACAAACAAAATTCTTGCTTTTCAATTCCGATTCTAAGTTTCTGTTCAAGCTGTAACCGTAACGCGGCTTGCTTTTGGAGATTGGTCGTTAGAACCCGATAACAGCCTCGTCCGGCTCGTTTGGCGCTATACATCGCTAAATCTGCATCTCGCAATACGTCTGCGACATCTTGATACCCAAAAGAACTATGAGTAATCCCAATACTCGCATTAATATAATACTGATAATCTTCCCATACTAAAGGTGATTTTAACTGATTTAAAATGGTTTGAGCTAAATAACTTACTTGCTCAATGTGGCAAACATTTTCTAATAAAATTACAAATTCATCTCCTCCCAAACGCACAACTGACCCCCGCCCATTTGCACAAGTTTTGAGCAGGAGTTGAGCAACTTGGTTGAGTAAACCGTCGCCCACAATATGTCCCATACTCTCGTTGATTACTTTGAAATGATCGAGATCTATATACATTAAGCTAAAATGAAAGCCAGAATCAACTTTCATGCGGTTAATAAAATTCTCTAATCTAGACATTAACCAATCCCTATTTGGGAGTCTCGTTAAGCTATCATGGCTTGCCATAAACTCTAACTCTTGCTTGCGAACCAATAACTCTCTATGGGTTTTTTGAAGTTGTTCTAGGGTAATTTCTAGATCCTGTGTACGCTTGAGAACTTGCTGTTCTAAATCTTGATTGAGTCCAGCAAGAGCGGTTTCTGCTTTGGTACGTTCAATCACTTCTTGTTGAAGTTGTTGAGTTGTTTTATAGAGTTGTAAATGAAGTTGAATCCGTGCAATTACTTCATCGTTACTAAAAGGTTTGGTAATATAATCAACGGCACCGAGTTGTAACCCTTTTAGTTTGTCTATTGTCTCCGATAATGCGGTCATAAAAATAATCGGAATTTTGGCTAAACTGGGATCAGATTTTAAACGAGAACAGGTTTCAAATCCATCAATTCCCGGCATCATCACATCGAGTAAAATTAAATCGGCTGGATCACGTTTAATTTTGACGAGCGCACTTTCTCCATCTTGAGCCACTCGTACATCATAACCCAGACCATCAAGTATATTAAAAAGTACACCTAGATTTTGAGAATTATCATCAACAATAATGATTTTACCTTTAATCGATAAAGAATCATTCATGGTTTTTACTCCGATATTTTTCGAGCAGATTACAAATTTCTTTTTCTTGAAAGTTATTCGCAAGTTCTAGCAAAATTTCTGCAAAAGGAGCATGACTGGGGTCAACTTGCTTGAGGTTTAAAGCTTGTTGTTTAATTTGTTTAATTTTTCCGTCTAAGGCTAACTCATATAAATTTTCGAGTAACAGATCATCGATATTCACGGAAAGTTCACCGCTGGACTGAATTGATTCTGTCAAGACGGATAGAGAATCATCTTCCTCTGCATAAATCCATTGTATTGTCAGTAGTTCATCTAATTTTTTTAACAAGTCACTACTATTAATCGGTTTGATCAGAAACGCATCTCCTCCCGCATCAAAACACAGGGCTTGATCGGCAACAAATACACTGGCAGAGGCGACAATAATTTTCAGGTTTTTATAGACAGGATTTTCACGAATCTTAGCGATCATCTCTAGCCCTCCCATCTCTGGCATGACCAGATCAGTAATAATTAAATCTAAATCTCGATAGAGTAACTCGACTTTCTCTAAACCCACTTTACCATTATTGGCTGTCTCTACTCTAAATCCAATGGAGGAAAGAAAATCCTGTAAAAATAGACAATTTTCTAATCGATCATCTATGACTAGAACTTGAGGAGACTCCCCTACAATTCCAACAATCTTTTTAGATTGTTCACGAGCTACGCTGTTCGGTAAATCAACCCCTTCTACAATCGGTAACTGAAGCTCAAAGCTAAACAAACTACCTTGATTGTATTGGCTCTCAACTTCTAGTTTCGTACCCATCATTTCTAAAAGTTTTTGAGTAATAGTTAAACCCAAACCCGTTCCTTCTGATTGTTTGTACGCTTCCGTACCTTGTTCAAAGGGCTGAAACAAATCTTCAATTTTTTCAGAGGGAATCCCAATTCCTGTATCTTGAACTTTAAACCTGAGTGTAACATAAGGATTGGAATTCGTAAAAGGGGAGATTACCTCTACCTCAAGTAGAACCTCACCTGTGTCCGTAAATTTAACCGCATTACTCAAGAGATTTAGTAAAATTTGTCGGAGTCTTTTTGAATCAACTAAACAAAATAAATTAGAAAGCTGAGGATTACTGAAATATGTCCAAGTTAATCCTTTTCCTGTGGCTCTCGGATGAATAATTATAGCAATCTCATCCAAAAAAGCTTGCAGATTAAGCGTATTCGGATATAAATCCATCTTTTGAGCTTCAATTTTTGCCAAGTCTAAAATATCATTAATCAAATCTAAGAGATGATTACCACATTTATAAATAATCTCTAAACTTTGTTGCTGTTGTTCAGTTAATATTTGATCCCGTTGCAGAATTTGAGTATAGCCCAAAATCCCATTCAAAGGTGTTCGCAATTCGTGACTCATCTGGGCGAGAAATTTACTTTTAGCAACGTTTGCTGCATCAGCATTCGCTTTAGATTGTTTAAGGGCTTGGTTGGTGAGTTCGAGAGC
>Ga0207419_1000864_pt1 | contig 25197 bp, 19 predicted proteins | sample ElkSloMetagenome_4_FD_184723 | JGI IMG/M metagenome (GOLD analysis project Ga0207419, IMG submission 184723) | Hot spring microbial communities from Elkhorn Slough, Monterey Bay, USA - MD2A (version 2) | ecosystem: Environmental > Aquatic > Marine > Intertidal zone > Estuary: Microbial mat ... | reverse complement strand
TCATAATAGGGAAAGTGATCAATCTTGACAAAGCAAAGCTTTCTGCCAGATTAAGATTTTTGAAATTCATAACTATTCACCGATCATTTAAATAATTAAGCAAATAAAGAATGAATTGTTGATGCTTGTACGCCTTAACTCAACCAGTGACCTTCAATTTTGTCAAAGTTATTTTCATATTGAAATTTAGTAATATCCATTGCTGAAGCTAAATACTTTGCCGCCCATTCCGGATTATTTACAATTTTCATCAATTGTTGGGCTACCTGCTCACCTTTTACTTCTTCTATTTCAAAAACCCAGTCTTTTAGGCCTATATCATACCACATCTGACCTTTAATAGTATCTTCGGGTTGTCGCAGATAAAAGCAAGGGGTTTGATTTACCGCGGCAATTATAGGCGAATGGCATTCGAAGCTCAGCACCGCCACTGCTTGCTGATAAAGACTTCCGGCCTCGTCTGGAAGCCAATAAGTTTCTCTTTTAACCACACTGCTTTTTACATCTACCGGCAAAGGATCGATTAAAAGTTCATCCATTATATCCAGTTGATAAGTCATTTCAGGGCATACTACTACTTTGTTTCCAGTTTGCCGTATGTATGTGATCATTGCCTCCCGCAATTTAGCATGATCCTCTTCTTTCTTCGTTTCGTTTAATCGGTCTACTTCGTTTATTTTTTCTCTTGACCAGTTAAAATGTGGATATATCTTGTAATATGGAGTTTTGCGTAAGCGAGGAATTGCACAAATAAAATTACCCGGTTCTAAATCATTTTTCTGCATAAATGAAAATGCTTTAGGATTATCTTGCAAATTCATTGCAAATGTAGCATCCGGAGCAAATCCAATAGTCGGATTGGTTATTCCATTATCTTGTAAATTTTGTAATGATTTTGTTTCACGAGTAAACACAAAATCTGCTCCCTGGAAGATATCCTTTAAATAATCACTCACATGCGATACCGTGATACCCAACACACCATATGGCTTTTTCATATTTTTCTGCCAATAAGCAACCTTTTCATGCCCAACCAACATTGGTCCGGATCCATGTATGAGAAAGTCTGCCTTTTGTAAAGCTTGCTTTACTTCCTCTGATTCAACTTTTCCATCTTTTATTTCACCATTTACAATTGTAAGTTGAGGAAAATTTTTCTTCAGCATCGCCTCTTCAGACTCATTCTCATGATTAGGCCATAAAATAATATTTGCTTGACGGGGAAGATAAGTTTGCAATAAACGAAGAAGACCAGGTGTGTGAGCTATATCCCCTATATTGGCATATTGCCATCCGGAGATTATTAAGATGGTTTTCTTATCATTGCCAGCAAGTGCATTTAAAGAAGTGATCAATGTTCCAGACACCAGGGACATTATTTTAATGAAGGTACGTCTTTCCATCTATAGGTTATTTTGTATTTTTCAAAATTAGCGAATTAAAATCAACTAAAGAAAAAAGCAGGTGATCAATAACCACCTGCTTTTCATGATAATTTAAAATTATGGCAAAAAATAATTTTTCTGTATTGAATAGCGCCTAGAAACTGGCAGCTGTCTGCACTACTTCACTTTTCATAAAATCCACTTTCTCCAATTTCAGTACGTTCATCGGATTTGGCTCCAGCCCTACTACATTATTTTGAGAAATACGCAACGCTTCATCGTAAAATAATACAATTACCGGAGCTTCTTCTACTATTACTTTATCCATCTCCACGTAGTAATCCAACCTTTTGAAACCGTCAGTTTCTGCTCTGGCTTTTTCATAATATTTATCAAAGTTCTCATTTACAAAATGAGTCTTGTTAGGGCCGGCAGGAGAAAGGTTTTGGCTATAAAACATGGCCAGATAGTTTTCACCATCAGGATAATCGCCTAACCAGGAGCCTCTGAAAAATGGCACCCTGTTATTATCAATTAATTCCTGATGGGTAGCTACAGGATTTATTTCTATGTCAATATTTACACCAATAGCCTCCCATTGCTTTTGCAAATATTCTACATATGGCTTTGAATGAATAGTAGTATGCAATTTTATTTCGGGTAATCCTTTTCCTTCCGGATATCCGGCTTCTTTAAGTAGCGTTTCTGCCTTTTTAGGATCGTAAGTGTAGCCTTGTACCTTGCTTTCATCGTAGCCATTTACCGCTGGTGGTATTATGCCATGTACACCTGGTTTGCCAAGATTATTGAGTAAGTAGCTCAACATTTCTTCCCGATTGATGGAGTAGTTAAGAGCTTTTCTGAATTTCTTATTTAACAGCGGGTGGTTTTTATCGTCATACAATTCCGGATCCATACAAATACCAATATATTCGGTATTCATATAAGGTACTTTTTCTACTACAAAGGAGCCCGAAAACTCCTCTCTGATAGACCCATCTTTATTCAAAATAAGATCAATAGAATTGGCCTGACCAGAATAAGAAATGAAGTCCAGCTTCTTTTGCTGAAAGGTTAGTAATTCCTGAGTTTTATCGCTAATAAAAGATACCTGGATGGCATCTATATAAGGAAGCTTTTTACCGGCTTCGTCACTTTTCCAATAGTTAGTGTTTTTTAGTAATACCAGATTGTTGCCTTCATCCCACGATTTAAAAACAAATGGGCCGGTACCTACCGGATGAACTCTGAAATCTTTGCCGTATTTTTCAATAGCTTCTTGTGGAACCACGTAAGCGTATGGCATGGTAAGTACTTCTAAAAATGCTCCAAATGGTTTTTCTAAATCAATTTGTAAAGTATAGTCATCAATTGCCTTTACCCAATCTTCTGCTATTTCACCATTTTCATCTTTCTTTGCTTTATCGCTGAAAATCCACACGCCGGTACTGGCAGTTTTCGGATCTAATATTCTTTTAAAGCTGTAAACAAAATCTTGAGCTGTTACCTCACGACCTTTACCACCCTCGAAAATTTCACTGTCGTGAAACTGTATGCCGGGAATCAATTTGAATACATATCGTGTACCATTTTGGCTGATATCCCATGATTCTACCATACTTTTTACAGGATACAACTCATCACTTAGCTCAAATAACCCGTTGTACATCTGAGAAGTAGCCCAAAGATTGGCCTGATTACGAGCAAATGCCGGGTCAAGCGAACTTAAACCATCGGCCTGGTTGTAACGAAATACTTTTTTCCCGTCTGACTGTTGCTGGTTGTTATTGCAACCGAATAGCGCCATAATGGCCACAGAAAGCAATAATAAGTGTCTTACCATAATTTTTTTTAATTTTTAAATTAACTTTTATCTTTGTGATCCAATTTTTATCCAAGTTTCATATAAAAACCATCTAATTCAAGTCATTTTATGGAAATATCTTACCTGAGTCATTCTTGCTTCAAAATTGTAACAAATGATTTGCATATAATCTTCGATCCATTCATATCACCCAATGAATCAGCAACTTCTATTAAGGTAGATGATTTGAAAGCAGACTATATATTTTTATCTCATGCTCATGCAGATCATATAGCTGATGTAGAAAAAATATATGCCAGCAATCAAGCTACTTTGGTGTCCAATTGGGAAATTATAACCTGGTATCAAAATAAGAAAAACTATGACAGGGTGCATCCAATGAATCATGGAGGCAAGTGGAAGTTTGATTTTGGAACTGTGAAAATGGTGAATGCCGTACATTCCAGCAGCTTTCCTGATGGCACCTATGGTGGCAATCCTGCAGGGTTTGTATTTGAGAGTGAAGGTATTACTTTTTATTACGCGGGAGACACCGCTCTAAGCTACGATATGCAACTAATTAAAGAAGATTATTCAATTGATTTTGCTTTTATGCCAATAGGTGATAATTTTACGATGGATATTGGTGATGCATTAAAAGCAGCCGAGTTCGTGGGTACGTCTAAAATCATTGCTATGCACTTTGATACGTTTCCTTACATTAAGATAGACCACGAAAAAGCAAAAAAATTGGCCTTTGAAAGCAAAAAAGAATTATTATTGTTGAACATTGGCGAAAAAATAAATCTTTAAACTAATCCTTAAAAAATGGGTAAAATTATAGCAATTGCTAACCAAAAAGGTGGTGTTGGTAAAACCACATCAGGAATAAATTTAGCTGCCAGCTTGGCTGCTCTCGATCAAAAAACTTTAATTGTAGATGCTGATCCGCAAGCAAACGCCACATCAGGAGTGGGCTACAACCCTAAAGAAATTGAGACCAGTATCTATGAATGCATGGTGGATGGGGATAGTGTACAGGAAAATATTATGCAAACCAACATAGATTATCTCTATTTGCTTCCTTCACATATTGACCTGGTAGGTGCCGAAGTAGAAATGGTAAACCTGGATAAGCGTGAGGAAAAAATGAGACTTGCTCTGGAGCCAATTAGAAATGATTATGACTTTATTATTATCGACTGCTCGCCATCGTTGGGATTAATTACCATTAATGCCTTAACAGCGGCAGATTCAGTATTGATACCTGTACAATGTGAATATTTTGCCTTAGAAGGATTGGGCAAGTTACTAAATACAATTAAAATAATTCAGTCTCGTTTGAATAAGAAGCTGGAAATAGAAGGCATATTACTTACCATGTACGATGCTCGTCTGCGACTATCTAATCAAGTAGTAGAAGAAGTTTCAACTCACTTCAAACACCTGGTATTCGAAACATTAATTCCTAGAAATATTAAATTGAGCGAGTCGCCAAGTTTTGGTGTACCCGCCATAGAACATGATGCCGAAAGCAAAGGGGCCATTAGTTACCTAAACCTGGCCAAAGAAGTATTGAAAAAAAATGGAAAAGCATAGCGAAGTAGCGAATGAGTAATAAAAAACCAACTAAACGCAGAAATGCCCTGGGTCGTGGACTTGGCGCATTACTGGAAGATTCTAATGATGAAAACGCACGTTCATCAATAGAACCGGCAGTAAGTGCCATTAACGAAATTCCAATAGTAGAAATTGAAGCGAACCCTTTTCAACCCCGAAGTCACTTTGACCAGGAGTCGTTGAAAGAGTTGGCCGAATCGATCAGGGTTCAGGGGATCATCCAGCCTATTACGGTACGGAAACTGGAGAAAAACCAATACCAGTTGATCTCCGGAGAACGACGCTTACAAGCTTCTAAACTTGCCGGGCTGGAAACATTGCCTGCCTATGTAAGGCTAGCCAACGATCAGCAAATGCTGGAAATGGCACTGATCGAAAATATACAACGGGAAAATTTAAATGCTATAGAAATCGCCCTCAGTTATCAAAGATTGATATCGGAGTGCGAGCTCAAGCAAGAACAACTGGGTGAGCGAGTTGGAAAAAACCGTACCACAGTCAATAATTACCTGCGGTTGCTCAAGCTACCACCCGATATTCAAATTGCCATTCGTGACCAGCGCCTTAGCATGGGTCATGCTCGTGCCATCATCAATATTGATAATATTGACACGCAACTGAGTATATTTAAAAAAATAGTAGAAGATGACCTTTCGGTAAGAAAAGTAGAAGCACTGGTACGCGGCATGATGAGCGGCAAGGCTGAAGATAAAAAATCAAAAGATAAACAGCAGCAAGCAGCAGTAAATCCGGAAATAAAGTCTCTTCAGACCAAGTTGTCGTCACATTTTGGCACCAAAGTTGAGATTAAATCGGACAATAAAGATAAAGGAGAAATAAAAATTCCTTTTATGTCGAAAGATGACTTGAACCGCATTTTGGAATTGCTGCACTGATTATGATTCAAAGATATTTTTTAACTGTTTTAGTATTTTTTTGCTGTGTTCCGTTGGCCATGGCCCAAACCAACGAGGATAACCCAGCCAAAGCTGATGTTTTGACTGGCCGCGATCAAGATACTACGCTTATTCGTATTGATTCTGCTGAAATTAAAAACCAAGCAAAACCATTGGATGACCCTCTTAAGGCTGCCTTACTCTCGGCTGTAGTGCCCGGTTTAGGACAGGCTTACAATGGGAGTTATTGGAAAATTCCCATCATCTATGCCGGCTTTGTAGGCTTGGGTGCATCCATTTACTATTGGCACTATGGCTATGTGAACTACAGAAATGCATTGGCAGCCGAAATTGATGAAGACCCCGCTACCATTAATCCCTATAGCCAATTTGAAATAGGCGAAAGGGTTCTTAACTTACGAGTAGAGTATTTTCAGCGTAATAGAGATTTTCTTATGATACTTACCTCGTTATATTACCTGCTTACCGTGGTAGAAGCCAATGTGGATGGACACCTTAAAACTTTTGACATCAGTGACGAGCTTACGCTTAATATTGATCCCCACGTTGGCCAATTTGCCAGTGCTTACCAATTTGGTCTTAGTTTTAAAATAAAAATGAAATGAAAATAGCAATCGTTGGATATGGAAAAATGGGTAAAACCATTGAAAAAATTGCTCGGGATAGAGGACATGAAATCAGCTTTGCGGTAGACCATGGAGAGGCTGATAAGCTACTACAAATATCAAAGGAAAATACCAATGTAGCCATTGAGTTTACGCAACCTGAAGCAGCCTATGAAAACATAAAACATCTAATTAGTAATAAGGTGCCTGTAGTAAGTGGTACCACTGGCTGGCTGGATAAAAAACCTGCCATTGAAGAACTGTGCCAGCAAAAGGATGGCACTTTTTTTTATGCGTCCAACTTTAGCATTGGGGTCAATATTTTTTTTAAATTGAATGAATACCTGGCCAATATGATGTCCAATTTTAACGAATACGATGTGAAAATGGAAGAAATACATCATACCGAAAAAAAAGATGCCCCAAGTGGAACAGCAATTACCCTGGCAGAAGGAATTTTATCGCAGATTAAAGGAAAGAAACAATGGATCAATGAGGTGTCGGCATCAGCCGAGCTGCTGCCGATAGCATCTAAAAGGATAGACAAAGTACCTGGCACTCATACGGTGAATTACTATTCGTTGGTAGATGATATTGAAATAAAACATACCGCCCATAGTCGAGAAGGGTTTGCCAAAGGAGCTGTGGTTGTAGCCGAATGGCTGCAAGACAAAAAAGGAGTTTTAAGCATGAATGATTTCATGAAAATATAAGCACTAGCAAAATATTAATATTAATATTCAGTTTTATTGTAAGTTTGAAGCATAATCAATTGCCATAATTATATAAAAGTTAATAAATCTAATGAATTGGAAATTTTGGAAATCCGAAAACAATAAAGAGAATAAGAAAAAATCAGCTACCAGAGAATGGGTCGATGCTATCGTATTTGCTGTAATTGCGGCCACGATTATTCGCTGGTTATTTTTGGAGGCTTTTACCATACCTACCCCCTCCATGGAAAAATCGCTTTTAGTTGGCGATTTTTTATTTGTTAGCAAAATTCACTACGGACCTCGTACCCCTAAAACACCCTTGCAAGTACCTCTTACCCACCAAAAAATATGGGGCACTGATATCCCTTCCTACGTGGATTGGATTCAATTACCCCAATTCAGATTGCCGGGTTTGACAAGTATTAAAAGAAATGATGTAGTGGTATTTAATTATCCAGCCGAAGATGAACACCCGGTAGACTTAAAAACCAATTATATCAAGCGGTGTGTAGGATTACCTGGAGATGTAATTGCAGTAGATGATACCCAGGTGATTATCAACGGAGAACCCTCAGAAAATCCACCGAAAATGCAATTTATGTATTTTGCCCAAACCAATGAAATAGTAAACGAAAGGGTGTGGAAGAGGCATGACATCACTAAATACATTCGACAACAAGGCGGTTATGTTATTTACACTACCCCCCAAACAGCCGAAGTATTTGAAAGTTTGCCATTTATTGATAATGTGCAAAAAATAGTGAAGCCAGATGACCAGGCCAATCTAAACATATGGCCAGACCCCTCTGATTTTGTTTGGAATGAAGACTTTTTCGGCCCTGTTAAAATACCGGCAGAAGGCTGGACTATACCAATGAATGAAGAGAACATTTCTAAATATGGGAGCACTATAGTAAAATATGATAACCCTGATAAGGCATCAATTGAAGATGGTAAGTTATTAATTGACGGAGAAGTAGTTAATGAATATACTTTTAGACAAGATTATTATTTTATGATGGGCGATAATAGACATGACTCAGCCGATTCCCGGTTTTGGGGATTTGTACCTTACGACCACATAGTTGGAAAAGCATTTTTTATTTGGCTTTCTCTCGATCCTAATGAAGGATTATTTAATAAAGTACGCTGGGGCAGATTATTTGATTTGATAAGATAATATTGTAAAACAAATAAAAAAACCGGCACTTGATCTTATATTCAGGTGCCGGTTTTTTGTTTTATAAGAATACATGAAATTGCAACCGTACTTGTTTTAGGTCTATAGGATTGCCAAAAGCATCCACTCCTGCTTCAAATGGGCTATTAAATACCTGGTAATAGTCCAGCGTAATTTTTGCATGGTGCTGATTAATTAAATAATTAATTCCGATGTTGTTGGCAATAATATTATCATTAAAAGCCTGATAGTCACCAACTTGCAAACTCACATAAGGCATCAGCTTTAACGGGTGAAAATAAAATCCGGCTTGGGTATAGTAATTGGTACCGGTGCCTGCCCAGCGTGACATATAATTTTCTCCATAGTCAAATCGCATCAATGACGCATAAGCACTAATTCCATTTTTGGTATTACCTACCGGATGATCGAGGAAAGCATCTACTGCATAGTGAAATACATTCTGATGTTGATTTAGGCTATTGTTATACATGCCATCAGGATGAGCAAAGAAACCTGCACCTATGCCAAATACTTTTTTCTGTCCGAAATATGTGCCTACTTGAAAAGGTAATTTGGTTGACTCTTTTTCTAAAAAGTCGTATCTGAAATATCCTTCAATGAGGGTATTGCCTACTGATTCACCCGCTTCATTTATTATATTGGCACCATTGTAAGTTAAATTGGTCAATCCACCAAAATCCTGCCCTTGATTGAGTGCATTATCAGGATCTAATGGATTGTTAACTGCAATACGGTAATCAAATGGTCCTATTTCTCCTTTAATATAAATTCCCAGGTGTCGGGCAAACTGATCGGTAATACCTAAAGAATGCCAGTGAGCAAACGGTCTGCTATTGTCCAAAATCATAAAATTTAAAGTACTTTCATTGCTCATCCTGGTCATTCCTTTCCAGTAGTGCAGTCCAGCCCCTACAAATAGTTGCTTACCTCGAGATAGTTTATATTCGGACCAGGCATCGTGTAAAAACAATTGCGGCCCATTACCGTCTCGCCCAGTGGCAGTTAGAGAATTAGTATTTAAATTATTGACACCAAAGTGGGTCAAAATCAGAAATCGAGGAGAAACTTGTGCAAAAGCTAAAAATCGTGAACGCCTTACTTGAGTACTTATCCGCAAGCCGGCATCGTTCATGGCTAAATTATTGGTTGTAAACCATTGCTGATGCCAGATCAAAAAACGCACGAATTTTTTTCCATCATCTGACAATTTGAGCGCTAAAGGTGCGTAGGCATGGTCTACCTCCAGTTCTTCCCAGATAATTTCAGGTTGTTCATCTTCAGCTATTGTATCTTTCTCTTGCTGGGCCCAGGCGGTATTTGGATAGACTATAGTGGCAATAAAAACTAATAAGATGTATTGTAATTTATTCATTGGCAATAACTTTTGTGTGCCAATTTCAGGAAAATTGTGAATTCAAAAAATGACTTAATTCAGGTTATTAATAAAAAAAGAAGTAATTAGTAATAATATAAGGTAAAATCTATAAAAAAAAGATTGGCATTACCACAACTTGAAGTATTACTATCAATAAAGTACACTTAAGTTTTTGCGGATTTCATAGATAGAGATCTATAGGAACATGAAAAAGGTCGAAAACATATTCCGACCTTTTTTGATACTTCATTTTTACTAATTTTAATTATTCTTTTGCAATGTTTTCCTACTGCTCATCATCATCATTTTTCTTATCTTTAATTTTTTCGCCCGTAAATAGGGCGGCCATATTTTCCGTGAGCAACTTGTTGCGCATTTCATCGATCGCGTGAGGATGAATGCCTGAGATAGGGTCGTGCTTGCCGTTTGCCCCGGTAATAACCGAAACATTTTCTACCGGGAACATGGCCAAAGTTTCCGCGAATGGCTCCACTATGCTTCTGAAGTTCTCAATGATATAGGTTTGAAGTCCTTTTGGATTTTTATTTACAATATCAATAGTTTTCTTAAGCTCATTAATTTCGCCCTGGGCTCTACCGGTAATTTTAGCCGCTTCTTGCTCTGCTCTAAGTATCATCTTATCACGCGTAGCTTCCGAGGGGGTTACCACTTCAGCTTTATATTTATTCCTTAGAAATATAGCCTTTTCTCTTTCAGAATTGATCTCGGCAGACATAGAAGCCTTGCTCGCTTGAGCATCTCGAATAGCTTTTTCTATACCAACCTTTTCTTCCTGCTTGAGCTCCTGAATATTTACTTTAGTACGGGCACGAAGTTGCTCCAATTCATTTTCTAACTCTCTTACTTTGATCTCAGCTTCACGGTTGATTTGCTGACGTGTAGCTTCGGCCGTAGAGCGTGCTTTGGCTACTCTGGCTTTTGACTGGGCATGGGCAGATTGAATGCGTTTGAGCAACGCGATATACAAATCCGGTTCATCTACCCCATCTAACCGGTGATCGTCTACATCGGCAATATTCATAGTAATAATCTCCAAACCAATATTTTCCAGATCGCTTTTACATACATTAATCATTTTGGAAACTAAAATATCTTTGTCACGCATTACCTGCTCCGGAGTCATGGTGGCAATAGAATCGCGCAAGTGACCTTCGATAATATCACTGGCCACTCCTTTTAGCTCATCCCAATCGCGAGTAAGAGGCAAAATACGTGTACAAGCACGCTCCCGACCAGAAGAACTGGCCGCCACACCAATACTAACAGTGGCTTTTACTTTTAGAGGAATAACTCCCGCGGCAATGGCCGAATGAACCACCACCTCTATCGTGTGCGGAGTAAGGTCCATTTTAGCAAATTTGTGGATAAGTGGAACAATGAACATGCGTCCCCCGCTTATCATGCTAAATCCTTTCTTTTTGCTGGTGCCACTTTTAATTCCTAATTCATTACCACCTACAATCTTCATGTTGCTTATCAACTGAATAAACAGAGTAGCAACAATGAGACCTATAAAAACTATGGATGCAATAACTAAATTCATGATTAATTCTTTTGAGGTTGTACAGACATAATTTCTTTCAGGCTAATACCCATTGAATTTTCCAGCTGTTGCAAGAAATATCCAAAAGATTCAGGACCCCGATTAACAGCCGACTTAAATCCTTCTTCTTTATCCATGATTAGCAATGACTGAACTTTGGCTTGAGCTGAATTCTTTTTGAAAGCTTCATACAGATGCGGTAATTGCTGCTGAACAAATATTACCAGATTGCCTACCCCTTTTGTATTGTCCATCAGTTTTATTTTTTGTTCCAGTATACTGTTTTTAGCATTCTCTACTATTTCAGAAGATCGCTCCTCTCCTTTAGCTACTATTTCACGGGCTTCTTTTTCTGCATTCTCTTTTATCAGCATTTCAGTTTGGTTTTTCAGTTCTTGCAAGTCACTACGCAAAGTTTCTATTTCTGCTTGTCCCTTGTTATACTGTTCTGATATTTTACTTTTGGCTTCATTGCGCGCCTGGTCTATACTAGCTTCACTTTCTCGTCGATATATCTCCAACTTTTCCTGTATGTTAAGCACTTCTTCCTTGGCTTTCGATTTTGCCAGGTCTATTTCTCTTCTGGCATCCGATTCTATTTTTTCTGCCAGCGATTTCAATCGAGCTTCTTCTATTTCCACTTCTTCTCTTTTCTTGCTCAGCTTTTGCTTTGAAAGGTTGGCAATATAACTTGAAGAATCCCATATATTTTGTAAAGAAACAGATACCACTCGCATACCAAAAGCGCTTATGTCACTATTAATGTCTTCGATCATTTCTCGCCTAAACTTTGCTCTATCGCCATCAGCAGCAGGCTTTTGTAGTTCTACTGGTTTTTCATCATCATCATAATCTTCCATTCCTATGGCTTCCAATGGGGTAGCTCTATTGAGTGCACCCCTAAAGTTACCAATCAATGTTTTTTGTACCTGGTCCTTTATTTCATGATAAGATTTGCCCATCAATCGCTCCACAGCACTATAAAGCATGGCTTCGTCATCATCATCAATACATACACAAGCGGTAGCATCTGCACCTACGGTAATTCCATTGGCTGAATTTACGCCATCAACCTGTACATTTACCGGCAAAATTCGAAGGTCCAAATTATCTACACTTTGAAAAAAAGGTATGATAGTAGTACGCCCCCGGTCAATGCTGAAGCCGAATTTTTTACCATTTTTTACTTTTTCTCTGCCGGTTACCACTAAAATTTTATCCGGAAAAGTAACCTTGATAAAGGCTTTGAAGATGCTTAATAATACAAAGAAGGCAATGACGCCCACTATTCCACTGATAATGGCGGAACCAGAATCAAATACCTGTGCTCTGCCAAACTCCTCTGTCATCTGGTTGGGCACTGAAAGTTTAGTTAACTCTACAGCTATTGCCACTAACAACAGGTTTTTTAATTTGAAATGTTTCATTCTAATGTATTTAGTTTAAATGATTAAATTGCATGTTCTACCACCACGATGTCGTCCCTTACTTCGTGTACTTGAATTTTATCTCCCACTTTAAAAGCATCTGTAGGGTTTTTGCCCCTGGCAAACCTATCGATATTCATACCGCCAAATCGAATTCTCACCCTGCCCATTTGCCCGGGATTGATACTAACAAGCACTTTTCCCTGCTCCATTAGCAACTCGGCATCTTTTACAGTTGAGTCTAGTTTATCAGATTGAAAACGGCGAAAAGCCGCCGCAATTAAGGCAACAAATATACCTACAGCTACAGCCAAAAGAGGTGCTGATTGATTGGTGGCTTCTGCATACAAGCCGATAGGACCAAAACCAATACAGAAATATATGAAATGCCTAAAGATGCCCAAGGTACGTAATATAAAGGTACCGCGCCGGGATGACTGATGATGACTTACATACGAACCGTCGTGGTGTGCCGCAGTATGGGCATGAGCAGCATCAATTACATCGGTGGCGCCGGCGTCGTTGCCACCATCATCAGCACCGCCATCATGGTCTCCACCTCCGCCATGATCATCTCCACCTACGGAACCGGTAAACATCATAAACATATCTACCAATAATACACCTAAGCCAAAAACTGTTGCAAATATATATATGGTGATCATAGTTGTAATATTTTAATATAAAATTTTACTTTGGATATAAAAATAATGACTTGGGATCAATTTTCGAACAGAATTAACCATTTATTTATCTTCCTCACCGGAAAACACCTCTTGTAGTTTAGTCCGCATTTCCGGAGTTACATAATAAAAATCTGAGTTTCGAAAATATTTTTGTTTCTTTTTACCTTTTTCATCAGTTTCTACCACCATGTTGTAAAAGGCAAGATAGGAGGCATCATCTTTTGGAAAAATGAAGAAAACCAGTTCGGTATACTCCATATTATGGCCAGATGTTTTAGGCGCTTGTTCAAATACTTGTACCTCTTGATTATGCAACGCCTCTGCAAATTTATCTATGCCCCGGTGTAAGCTCAGCTTTTTATTTAGCTTTTGCTTTACGCCCCATGCATTATCCACTTCAGAAAAAGGCATCACGCTCCACTTTTTATTAAATATAAAAGCAGCGACAAATAAAATAGCTGCCTCTAAAAACCATACAAAATAAGCAACAAACCCTTTGACTGGAGCCCCAAAAACTTCATATAAGCCTACGGAAGCAAGAATTTTGATATCCTGAAATAAAGTGATCGGGTGGCTTATGTAGAATAAATATGTAGACAAGGTAAATGAAGTTCCGGTAGCGGATTCTCCTGTAATATTAGTGACTAAAGTAAGATGCACGGCCCATCCAGACCAAAGAAAGAAAAACCAAAGCACCGCTATAAAGAGTATTTCATGCTGATAGGATCTCACCTTTCCATATTTGACTATCGGGTAAATACAGGCACCCAATGCTACACCGGTAAAAATTGCCACAATTAGGTTGAGATAAATAATGGGCGAATACCAGGTAATAAAAGAATAGATAATACTTAACGCGGGTAACACTAAAACAGCCGATATCGCTAAAATAAAATACGTTATTCCTGAAAATTTTCCACTTGGTACGTAAACTGGCCATGACGATGAAATTGATTTTGTAAGCATAGTTAACTTTAATTAATGTCGTTTCAGTCTACAAGATAATTTTTAATTTTGAAAAAATAAAATAGCGGTAAATAAAAATTTTGTTAGGATGGGATCAATGCTGATATGATGCTGAATTCATGTGGATAGTTCCTAACGTAAAAGCTTTACAATATTTTCAAACCCCGAAAGTGTTCAGGTTGACAGCTGGTGATACTTTTTGATACAAATTATTTTTAAATCTTGAAGCTTTGAGCGGGCTCTCTTTTATTCTCTCACTTGTCCTGTACCATTAATTATCCATTTGTAAGTGGTTAACTCCTCCAGACCCATAGGACCTCGGGCATGAAGCTTTTGCGTGCTAATGCCAATTTCTGCACCTAATCCAAATTGTGCACCATCAGTAAATGCCGTGGATGCATTGACATAAACTGCTGCTGCATCTACTGCTCGCAAAAATAGAGATGCACGATCACTATTCTCTGTAATAATAGCCTCACTATGCTTTGAGCTATAAGTAGCAATATGTGCCAAGGCTTCCTCAATATTTGCCACAGTTTTTATTGCCATTTTGTAATCCAGAAATTCTGTACCGTAATGCGCTGCACTGGCTAGTGTCAACAATTTTTTGGGGTAAGCTTGGGTCAAAACATCATATGCTTCTTGATCGGCATAAAGGTGCACATTGTATTCTGCTAAGGGGTGGACAATCTTGGCCAGTTCTCCAAGTTTGGCTCGGTGCATAAGCAAGCAATCCAGAGCATTGCACACGCTTACTCTTCGGGTTTTGGCATTGTTGACGATGGCCACTCCATTATCCAAATCTGCAAATTCGTCATAATAGGTGTGTACAATACCAGCGCCAGTTTCGATTACCGGCACCCTGGCATTTTCACGTACAAAATTAATTAGTTGCTGGCTTCCCCGAGGTATAATTACATCTACTGAATCAACTGCCTGCAACATTTGAGCTGTTGCCTCGTGAGTAGCTGGCAATAATCCCACGATGTTTTGGTCCACTCCGTGCTGAGCAAGTACTTGACGAATTAGGGCTACTATTGTTTTATTGGATGCTTCGGCATCGCTACCTCCTTTGAGTATGCATGCATTACCTGCTTTTAAGCAAAGTGAAAACACATCGAAGGTTACATTGGGCCTAGCTTCATAAATGACCCCAATTACACCTATGGGTACAGATACCTTCTGCAATTGGAGACCGTTCGGGAGCTTTCTTTCTGCCAAGTGCTTAGCCAATGGCGAAGGTAGTTGGATCACATTTTCAATATCGCTGGCTATAGATTCTATTCTAATTGAATTTAATTGTAAACGATCATATTTAGGATTATCAGGATCCATGCGAGCCAAATCCTGCTGATTTGCTTTTAATATTTGCTCTTGACTTTGTCTGGCTTTGATAGCCAGATCTTGCAATATTTGATTTATTCTATCTTCTTGCAATTGGTATAGATAGGTGCTTGCACGTTTTACTGCCAACAATATTTCTTGCGGATCTGCCATAGCTTCACTCCCGGTAATTTTTAATTTTTAAATTTATTTTATGTATAGATAATCATAATGAATTAGCGGCTTTTGGTTATGTTGTCCTATGCGCCCACCAGCCTTCTCATGCCCATATTGAGCTACACCCCAGCCAATTACTACACCATCAGCTGTAGCAATTTCAAGCAGGTCTCCTTTACGGAATTCTCCGAATAATTTTATAATACCTACAGGAAGTACACTTATAGCTTGTTTGGATTTAAGGGCATGCAAAGCACCTTCGTTGATCATTATTCTGCCTTTACTGTAGCCGCCACTATGTGCAAGCCACTTTTTAAGGCCGCTTTGCACTTTTGATTCCGGTATAAAATGAGTGCCGGCCTTTTTACCCTGCACTGCATTAAATATGATATCAGAAGACTTGCCATTGGCTATGAAAACATGTAGACCAGTGGCAGCAATTTTGGCAGCCATATTGCATTTGGTTATCATACCGCCCCTGCCAAACTCAGATTTTTTGTGGGTAACTATTTTACTGAAGTCTGTATTTAGGTTTCTAACTTCTTCAATTATTTCACTTTGTGGATTTGAGGGATCACCATTATAAACACCATCAATATTACTTAATAGAATTAAAGCATCGGCATTGATCATATTGGCCACCAAACCGGCTAATTCATCATTATCAGTAAACATTAATTCTGTGATAGCCACTACATCATTCTCATTTACGATAGGAATTATTTGGCTACCAAGCAGCACTTGCAAACAATTTTTCATGTTGAGGTAATGGGTGCGGGTACGAAAGTCTTCTTTGGTAACCAAAACCTGGGCTACCTGCAGGTTTTGTTTTTGAAAATGATTGCTGTACTGATTGATCAGTTTTACCTGTCCTATTGCAGACAGTAATTGTCGTGATGAAACAGTATCTAGTTTTTGTTTGAGGTTATGAATGCTCCTACCAGAAGCTACTGCACCAGAGGAAATTAATACTACTTCTGTGCCTGCCTGCACTACATTTGCTATTTGCCTTACCAGCTGTTGAATAATGTTGTCATCCAGGTGTCCGTTTTCATTTGTAAGTACATTGGAGCCAACTTTTATGGCTATTCTTTTGAAATGATTTGACATAAAAAACATTCATTTTGCAAAATTCAAAATTGAAGAAGAAAAATGAATATTTTATGACAATCAGCTTAAAAATCGTTGGCTATACTGTTGATTTCTTCTTTTTTTTCATTCTTTAGTATATCGTCCAACAATTGTGAAAAATAAACTAATTCGAGCTTATTTTTGTCTACGGCCTGATAAGTAAGATTTACTTTCTCACCACTCCAATAATATAAGTCTTCCCTTATAGAATAGGCAGGTTTTCCAAATACCTGTCGAAGGCCTTTATAAAGGTCCGGATCTTGTTTGGTAATGACCCTGATTTGAAATATTTGATCATCATATGCCCAAACTTCCAAACTATGAATTTTAACCGTACCAATAGTTTTATATTCCCCCTTAGCAGCCTCATAGTATTGAACCTGTGACTTCGGTACTTTTTCATGATCTACATCTTTTTGAAATTCAAGCTTAATGTTGCCCTTGGCAGATGACAACATCGTAATGTCTTGAAAACCATTCTTTTTATCCAGGTCTGCAGCCGACTGAGCCTGTGCAAAAACTGTAACGAACAGGAAAACAGGAATTATTAATGCTTTGAACATGATTTCTATATTAGTGCTATTACAAAAATGAGAAAAATAAATACACTAAGAAAATATAATATTGATCAAAAAACTACTTCACAATTTTTAGCATAATAACACAATTTTTACGGGTGCACCTCGTTTATAGGGGCAATGACAAAATATTGATTTTGTCGATAATCATGCCCATGTTGAGAGATTTGCAGCTATAAGTGAATATTTTTTAGTGTAATTCATACAGTTATTAATCTATTGTAGATTATCTAATTTTAAATTCTAGATGAATATTTCGTTAAATTAATTAAAAATTACATACTTTAACCAAACATTTTAATTATCTACTGTTTTAAATTATATCTTTTATAATATATTTGTGAGAGCTAAAGTAACAAGATGAGCTTTAGCTAAGGTCAAGGTCAAATTTTTCAAACAACAACACAATGAAATTTACCCAAAAAATAACTGCTGAATGGTATGAGCAGTTAGCAAACCTCAAGGAGTTTAAAAACAAACATCACCATTGCCATGTACCTCCGGATCATTCCAATAAAAAACTTGCCAATTGGGTAAGGGTACAACGTAAATTAAAAGATGAACTTCCTGCTGAATTGAAAGAGCAACTTGTTTTGCTCGAGTTCGATTTCTCTGATGATCAACATCATTGGGAAGACAATTTTATGCAACTTCAACAATTTGCTAAAAAATATGGACATGTACATGTGCCCGCTTCAGATTCTACTTATGAGGAGCTGCATTCCTGGCTTATCCAACAAGTAAAAAACAAAGACTTTTTAAGCAAGGACAGAAAAAGTAAACTGGATTACCTGGGTGTATATTGGGAGTGTAAAGATTTACGGGAATGGAAGTGGCAGGAAATGTATCAGCAACTGGAACAGTACTACCAGGAATATGGGGATGCCAAAGTACCTCAAAAATGGCCAAAAAATAGAAGATTGAGCAACTGGGTATTGGTGCAAAGAAGAAGATATTCAGAAGGTAATATGCCAAAAAATCGGGTAGCGAAACTCGAAAAATTGGACTTCGTATGGGATTTTCGCGAAGTATTTGAAGATCAATGGGAAGAAAAATTCAACCTACTTTGTGCATTTAAAAATGAAAATGGACATACCAAAGTACCACTTACTTACCATGATCAAAAACTAGCCGGATGGGTTGATAGACAAAGAACTTTGAAAGCTAAAGACCGATTGCTGAAAGAAAGAGAAGAACGGCTAAACGAAATCGGGTTTATTTGGGATTGTACAGTATTGCAGGAACAGCAATGGGAAGAAAGGTTTCAGCAATTGTGTGAATATAAGAAGAAATATGGCAATTGTGTAGTGCCTGTCAACTGGAAAGAAAATAGGCACCTGGGAATTTGGGTAAGTACTCAAAGAACCATTGAAAAGCATGGCAACATGGATCCGGAAAAGAAAAATCGTCTTGACGAAATTGGATTTGTGTGGAAAAATGAGGCCTGGAAATATGTAGATAAAAAGTACGATGACATTTGGGAAGCTAATTACCAAAAACTAATCGACTATAAAAGAAAATATGGAAAACTGCAGGTTTCTTTAAAAATTGACCGCCATTTGCAAAGATGGACCTGCGCTCAGCGAAAGTTTTACCATGATGGTAATTTAAGTCATGACCGAATTGAAAAATTAAACGCGATAGGATTTGCCTGGGATCTACATCAAGCCTATTGGATGAAACGCTACAATCAGCTAACAAAGTTTAAAAATAGATTTGGACACACGAGGGTACCGTGGGGATGGGAAGAAAACCATAAGCTAGGCCAATGGGTGTCTCGTACCCGTCTGGCCGGACGCCAAGCTCATAGTAAAAAACAAGTGGCTTTGCTTGATAAAATTGACTTTGACTGGAGTGTAATGAAAAAGGTGATTATTCCCTGGAAAGATATGTATGAGCAGCTGGTAGATTTCAAAAAAGCTTTTGGCCATACAAGAGTACCGGTAAATTGGCCTAGAAATAAAAAGCTGGGCAAATGGATCAGCCGTATAAGGTCAGAACAGCACAAGCTTAATCCGGACCGGAAGCAGATGCTTAACAAACTTGACTTTGACTGGAAAAAAAGACGCGGACGCCTTAACAGGAAAATTTATTACGTAGAAAATTATTGATCCAATTGAGTCTTATTGCAATTTTCTGCTGTTCTTTTAAGCCAAACATCGCGATTGAAAAATTACTAAAACAATCGAAAAGCTTAAAGTTTGTCTAATGGCGAAAGAGATGTTTCATGAAGAAATGAGTAATTTAGTTTACTAACTCACTAAGAGCGCATAAAAAAGCCCCAACAATTGGGGCTTTTTATTTTAATAAAATTTTAATTGATGAATTACTTTACAGAATTCATGTGCTCTACTAGTTCAAGCACTTTGGTAGAGTAACCCATTTCGTTATCATACCAGCTTACTACTTTCACGAAGTTATCATTTAAGCTTATACCGGCACCTGCGTCAAATATTGAAGTTCTTTTGTCGCCCAAGAAGTCATTAGAAACTACAGAGTCTTCCGTATATCCAAGTACTCCTTTCAATTCACCTTCAGAAGCTTTTTTCATAGCAGCACAAACTGCTTCGTAAGAAGCGCCTTTTTCAATACGACAAGTAAGATCTACCACTGATACATTAGGAGTAGGTACACGAAGTGCCATACCGGTTAATTTACCATTTAAGTCAGGAATTACCTTACCTACTGCTTTTGCCGCTCCAGTTGATGATGGTATGATGTTCTGATATGCACCACGACCACCTCTCCAGTCTTTTTTAGAAGGACCATCCACTGTTTTTTGTGTAGCTGTTACCGCGTGTACGGTCGTCATTAAACCTTCTACAATATTAAAATTATCGTTCAATACTTTAGCAATTGGTGCTAAACAGTTGGTTGTACAAGATGCATTAGAAACAAATTGCATATCAGCAGTATAATCTTTATGATTAACCCCCATTACAAACATAGGCGTATCATCTTTTGAAGGTGCAGACATTACTACTTTTTTAGCGCCTGCTTCAATGTGCCCCTGGCACTTTTCTTTGGTAAGGAATAAACCTGTAGATTCAACTACATATTCAGCTCCTCTTTGGCCCCATTTCAAATCAGCCGGATTAGGCTCAGAACTCACTGATATTTCTTTTCCGTCTACTATTAATGCTCCATCTTTATGACTTACTTCACCTGCAAACAATCCGTGAGTGGAATCGTACTTAAGCATGTACGCCATATAATCAACATCAATTAGGTCATTTATTCCAACAATTTCAATGTTGGGATTTCCATAGGCAGCTCGGAAAACTAATCTTCCAATTCTACCAAAACCATTAATTCCTACTTTTATAGCCATAGTTTTTCTATAGTTTAGTTTGAAAAATAAAATTCACTGCAAAAGTATAAATAGGGTACTCTAAAACAAAGTTTTACATCCGTTTTATACCTTATTTACTCATACTTTATGTTAACATAATGCATATGATTGGGTTATCGAAAATTAAATTAATTATGACAATACCAATCATATGCTAATCCTGAATAAATTTATTTCAATATATTGTACTGGTAATAGCGCAAAGTCAGGATAAGCCGTAATTTCAACTATGACCATTGACCAACCAATTAGTAGATTCAGGATAATTCAGGTACTACGAAAAAATAATATATGAAGATAATGATGTTGTGTCAGGTGTATTTGATTGAAGAATAATATGCTTTCGTTTAATAAAAGTATTTGATACAAACATTCAGCTTTACCCTTCCGTTACAAACTTGATTTTAGGTAACCGATATATTTTCTCATGATTAAGCATTTATTTCTATTTTTATTACTTTTCTTAAGTATTTCAATATCAAGTTTTGCACAAACTTTTAAACTTGAGGGAACGATTGTGGATGAGCAAAGTGAACCTGTACCTTTCGCTCAAATAGCTTTATTTACAAAAGATAAAAATTCACCAATGGCAGGGGCCATCAGTAGTGAAGATGGCTCTTTTAGTATACAAACCAAAGAAGGCACCTATAATATTACCATTTCATTTGTTGGTTATGAAAATAAAAAATTAAATGCTATAAAGCTTAGTCAATCTACAAACTTAGGTACCATCGTAATGGAGTCCCAGCCTAAGCAACTACAAGAGGTAGTAATAAAACAAGATAAAATAAGGCGGCCGGTCACCACTGATCTGGAAGGTTTAAATATTAGACCTGACCAAACCCTCTCAAATGTAGGCGGAAGCGTGCTGGATGTATTGCGAAACACACCTTCCATAAATGTAGACCAGGAAGGTAATGTATCAATCAGGGGTAGCGGCGGCACCAATGTATTGCTTGATGGCAGAAACTCTGCACTTACCGCTGACCTGGAGCAAATACCTGCCAGCGCAGTTAAAGCCATCAAAATTGTAAACAATCCCAATGCCAAGTATGATGCCGAAGGTGCCGGTGGAGTGATTAATATTCAACTTAAAAAAGGAGAAGACAAAGGTACCAACCTAAAACTGGAAGGAACCGTAGGCACCCGATGGCGAACCAACGGAACTGTAAGGTTAAATCACCGTGCTAATGATTTTAATATTTATGGAGGGTACAGCTACCGCAGCTGGCCAAGTGTAGGCTTTAGAAAAGTAACGCGTGCTGATTTTGGAGACAACCAATACTTGCAACAATACGCGGATAGAAATCGCGATGATGAAGAACACACCTTTAATTTGGGCGGGGATTACTATTTTGGCAAAAACAAGATAAGCTATGAAGGAGCACTTAATTTTGAAAAAGAAAATGATTTTGAGAGCAATCAGGCTACGCTGAGTGATTTAAATACGGATGAAATAATATTGCAATACGTAAGACAAAATGAAGAAACTGAAGACAATTACAGCGTAGACAATGCCATTATTTACGAATATTTGTTTGACAAAAAGGGTCAGGAATTCAGAGCTTATGCCAGTCATTCTTTTAGGAAGCAATCGGAAAGGCAAGATATTAATTCATTTACAGGGCTGCAAGCAGGTGAAACTCCTGGTGGAAGAGAACGCTCTTTTAATGATGAATTTAACACTACTGCGGTGTTACAAGCAGATTACACGCATCCATTAGCTAATGGAAAAATAGAAACCGGATATAAGTCCACTTTCCGATCACTTGACAATGATTATGATTATGAAGTATTGAATCAAGGCGGCGATAACTGGGTCAATCAAGATAGTATAAGCAATCGCTTTCTGTATGAAGAACAAGTACACGCGCTTTATGGTATATACTCTACATCATTGGGCAAACTGGATATCGCGATAGGAGCGCGGCTGGAGCAAACCTTAATTGATACTAAACTATATGATACTAACGAGGAAAACGAGCAAAACTATTTAAACTTATTCCCAAGCTTTCAATCTAAACTACAAATGAATGAGGAAAACTCGTTTAAGTTTACTTACAGCAGAAGAATAGATCGCCCAAGTTCACGCTGGCTCAACCCATTTCCTGATGTGGCAGATTCACTTACCGTTAGATTAGGAAATGCAAACTTACAACCAGAATTTATTCATTCTTTTGAGTTGGGCCATATGCTCAACTTAGAAAAAGCCAGCATTACTACCAATGGATTTTATCGCCATGTGGATGGCCAGGTAGACTATATTTCAAGGCTAGAAGATGGTATTACTTTTTGGCAACCTACCAATTTGCTCAGCAGTCAAACCTACGGGGTTGAATTGATAAGTACGGCAACTATTACAGATTGGTGGAGTTTCAATTACGGATATTCTATCTTTCGTATAGATGTAAATGGCACCAACCTGGATGATGATTTTACTAACAATGGCTGGTCATGGAACACAAAACTTACTACTGATTTCAACCTTCCATTGGACATTGACATGCAGATAACCGGCAACTACACAGCCCCGGAGATAGAAGCGCAAGGACGAGATTTGGCACGATACTATCTTGACGTGAGTTTACAGAAATCCTTTTTTGATGATAAAGCAAGTTTGAGTGTTTCCTTCCAAGACATTTTTGATACCCGAAATTTTAGGGGAGAAAATGTAACCCGACAATTTAGGCAGGAATTTGAATTTAAGCGGGAAAGTAGAATAGTACTGCTTAATGCCAGCTGGAGCATATGAGTAACTTTACCAGATGATTATTTTGCAAAAGACTATTGCTGGTAAAGTGACATGAATATTTTGCAACTATTCATACTCAAAAGAATAATGTGGCCCATAAATTAAAAGCAACTGGCAATGATTTTTGGAATTAAATTAATTCAGAAGCTACCAATGAATCAGGCTTCACTGCAATACCAGGAGGTTTTCGTAGTAGTAATGGTAATTTTTTTGGTATAAAAAACAACGCGATCTGATGGTGGATTTTTGATATGGGCCTATCCAAATCATAGTAACTCAGAAGCTCTAATGGGGAAATTAGGTAATCAATTAATTCCAGGTAATAAGTATCAAATAAATATTGAGTATAAAGTCGATACATCAGGAATTTATTTTGGACCAATAGTAAATCATGCCTATATAGAATTTTCTAAATCTTTAGAATATAAAAATGCTGTTGGTAATATATATAATGTTGTCGAACCAAATGACTTCAATTTTGAATTATATTCTATGAATAATTTTAGTTCTGATTCTCTTTTGGGCTTTAATAGTTTTAATTTAATGTCTTTATCCACTGTTACTAATATGCCTGGTGCCAATAAGCCTGATTCCGTTCTATTTAGTAATGGTACCAAATCTACAAAAGCTTGGCATGGAATAAATTTAAATAATATAGGTATATATCATAGAGTGACTATTGAATTCACAGCATTAGACAGTAGTAAATACATTTATTTCTCATTAATTCCAAATGATGATCAAACACATCAAGCTATAAAAATTAAAAATATGGTTCTTTATAATCTTGATTCTTATGAATATGATTCGATACCTAAAATTATCTGCCTCGAATACGACCAATCCAACCCCACCCTGGGTGATATGTCCTTTGATGTTGACTGGAGTGAATATACCGAAAAATGTATGACCACCGCTCAAAAAATAGATTCGGTTTTAATTGAAAGGGCTACAGAAATCCTGGTAAATAAAGAAGTCACCAATTTTTTCAAGTATTACAATTATGACTGCCTGAAAAACCTTGCCGAAACTTTTTCTTATGATTATCTGGATAAAGAGTACCATCATACCTTGTATTATTATGATCAGGCGGGCAACCTTGTGCAAACAGTGCCACCAGCTGGTGTAGATATTACCGGGCAAAATCACTCCCTGAAAACCCGCTATAAATACAACGCACTCAATCAATTGATCTGGCAGGAAACTCCGGATGCAGGCATTACCCAATTCTGGTACGATAGCAAAGGACAACTACGATTATCTCAAAATGCTAAGCAGGTTAATACCAGCAAGTATTCCTATACCAAGTATGATAGATTAGGCAGGATCATTGAAGTGGGAGAAGTTGCAGATGCTGATGATATTATGAACATTCAATTGAAATTGGATACTTTGCATTATCCTTTGTCTGCTGACTATGCTCTAAATGATATCACCAAAACTCATTACGATTTTGCTGATACGACGATTGCTTCGATTTTGCACCAGAGAAATTTACGTAGCCGGGTATCCTGGGTAGAAGTAATCGACGGTGGATTAGACACAGTCAAAACTTACTATACGTATGATGCTCATGGCAATGTAGATGCCTTATTACAATACATACCTGGTATGG
>Ga0207419_1000862_pt1 | contig 25233 bp, 22 predicted proteins | sample ElkSloMetagenome_4_FD_184723 | JGI IMG/M metagenome (GOLD analysis project Ga0207419, IMG submission 184723) | Hot spring microbial communities from Elkhorn Slough, Monterey Bay, USA - MD2A (version 2) | ecosystem: Environmental > Aquatic > Marine > Intertidal zone > Estuary: Microbial mat ... | reverse complement strand
CGTCGACGGCCCGGAACACAAGGCGCATCCAGTCCGGATCACCGGGTGCGAGCCCGACGAACACGCTGCCGGGCGCGGCCCCGCGCGCGGTCATGGTGCGGCCGAGGTCGCCGGCGCGGCGGGTCGGCAGATCGTCCCCGGACACCGGCAAGGTGGGGGTGTCAACCTCCGTTTGAGGGCCGGACAGGAACACGGCCGCCATCTCAAAGCGTTGACCGGCCGGCGCGGCGGCCAGCGCCGCGACGATGCCGTCCAGCGTGGGGTACCTGGCCGGGCGGATGTCGGCCTGTCCCGGTTCGAACACAGCCTCGGCGCGGATCCACACTTCGACCTCGCGGCCCGCGACGATCGGCTCGATCCGTGCTTCGGGGATCGCGACCTGGATCAGATCGCGGATGATGGCGATGAAGGTCTCGGCGGCCCGCGTGTCACGCACCAGGCTTTCGGTCGGCAGGCGCCCCAGGGACTCATCCGCCGTGGTGGTTTTGGCGAAGGTCACCGTCAGGCTGTCCATCACGGCCCGGGCCCGTTCGTTTTCCAGGGCGGAGAGCGCCGTCAGCATGATGAAAAAGGCGAGAAGCAGCAGGTAGAGCGCCAGAAACAGGGCCAAAGAGCCGCGCGCCATCGGCGCGACGACCCACTGCCGCGCGCTATCCGAGCCGCCGTAGGCCCCATAGGGGGTGAACGGGTCTCGTTTCGGAAAGGCGGGCGCGGGGGCCGGCGGGTCCCATGGGGACATGGCAAGGGCCATCCTAGCGTGAGATGGCAAGACGCGGCAGGGGGTGCCTGTACGTGCTCACGGTGCCTCCTCCCATCCTGACATGGAGTCCGGCCGAGCCCGTCGGCCGGGTGATTGGCAGCGTGACACGAGAGACTGAACAAATGATTTATTGTTGGACACACGAACCGCGCCCAACGGTGCCGCGTCGCGCCCGAAACGGCCGCCCCGGACCATCAGGGGCCTGGCGTCGAGCCTTGACGCGGCGCGTCAGAAATCACCAAGCACGCTGACCATCTTCGACTTGAGGGTCTCGGCGTTGAACGGCTTGACGATGTAGTTGGAGACACCCGCTTCCTTGGCGGCGATCACGTTCTCGGACTTGGATTCCGCCGTGACCATGATGAAGGGCGTGCCTTTCAACTTCGCGTCGGCCCGCACCTCGCGCAGAAGCTGGAGGCCGGTCATCGGCTCCATGTTCCAGTCGGAGATGATGAGTCCGTATTCGGTGCCGGACCGAAGCTGTTGCAGCGCCTGGCTGCCATCCATCGCCTCGTCGATGTTGTTGAAGCCAAGCTGGCGCAGCAGGTTCCGGATGATCCGGAGCATGGTCTTGTAGTCATCCACGATCAGGATGCGCATTTCGCTGTCGACGGCCATTTCTCTCCCCATTCTCGCACACGGCACCAACCCGTTCCAAACCAGCCCGCGTACCCTCGAGGCTACTTATAAGATGCCCACGCGCTGGTGCAAGTCCCGTTTTCGGCCAAGGACTTCGTCTATCCTTTTTGGCCGGTCTGGCCCCGCCTTATTGCAGGGCCGCCTCCTGATTCGCCGCGAACGGATCGGTACCCGGCAGGGCGCGGCGCCGGGCCAACTCGGTCGTGACTTCCTTGGCCCTGGCCGGCGACATCTCGGCCAGAATGGCGGCGGAACTGCGCTCTTTCATGGTTTCGATGACGCGCAGCAGGATCGGCATTTCCAGGTCGTTGAAGATGCGGGCGGCGTCGGCCGGTTTCATGGTGGCGTAGATGCTGACCAGCTGATCGATGCGCGCCTGTTCCTGCTCGGAATGCTCGCCCAGCAAATCCTGGATCACCGATTCGAGATTCTTCAGCTCCTGGATGCGGGTTTCGATGCGCCGTTCGGCTGCCTGCAGCAGGGCCTCGCGGTCGGTCAACTCGCGCTCCATGGCGTCCAGTTCCTCGCGGCGTTCGGCGAGGCGCTGCAACAGGTTGATCTCGGACTGCGTGAACCCCGGGGGCGCCGTGCCGGCGACGGCCTCGGCCGCCATGTCCGGGGCGCCGCCGGTCGGCGGCGGCGGTGCGCCGCCAGGTGTCACCTGGCCGGTCGGTTCCGCCTCCGGCCCGACCCGAGGCGGCTCGGCGGCGGTGGCTTCGACGGCCATGGCCTGGGTCTGGCCCACCTGGACCGACGCGCCCCAGCCGTTGATGTCCTCGTAGAGTGTGCCGACTCGCACGGAGAGCATGAGAACACCAGCGACGATCACGAGGTGCAGGACGCCCACCCGTGGCGACGCTTTCCGCCGTGTCCGCTGGCCCTTTCGCGCGGTGGTTTTGGCCCTGGTCTTGGGCATCCCGATACCTTCCTTCTGCCCTTCTGCGGTCCCCCGGACGCGCCATGCGCGCCGCCGCGTGTGCGCAGTACAGCAGAGACCCGTTAAGAAACCAGAAAAGCGGCCACGGTCGGAGCGCCGCGGTCTCGGGCGGGACCGCGAAGACACGAACGTCGGCCGATCACCGCGCGGATTGCAGCGCCCGCAGGAGTTCCCGTTCCGCTTCGGAGCGTTCGTCCTCAATGAAGAACTGGTCGTCGCCGTCATCGGAGACCGTCGACGCGGCCGCCGTCGCGGCGGGTGGCGGCGCGGCGGCGCGCACCGGGCGACGCCCCGGCACCGGCGGTGGGGCCGGAACGCCGCCCCCCGGCGCGGATGCCCGGCCGGCGGACGCACCCGGCGCGTGGGAGCGCGCGCCCAGGCTGGAGGGCGCGGGCGCGCTGTCCGGCGCGCGGGCGCGGCGGCCCTGCACGCCGTCTTCCAGCTTGCCGAGCGCCGTGTCGGCGCGATCGACCATGAAGGCGAGGTCGTCGCGCAGGGTTTGGGCCTTTTCCACGCGGTCCTGCAAACCGCGACTGGCGTCGTCGGCCGCCTTGCGTAGCTTCGGAATGCCCGATTCGGCGCGTTGCGTCGCCTCGTTGAACTCGGAAATGAGCCGCGCCAGTTCATCCCGATTGCGGCGCAGATCGGCCAGTCGCCCGTTCAGGATCCAGGCGAACACGATGGTCGGGACAAGCAACGCCACGATGATGACGTCGAGAAGGAAGCTGAAGGACATGGGCGCCTCTGCGCTGCCATGGCGAGCGGGGCCGGGGATCCGGCGGCCGCGACCATGGTCGGTCTGCCGGACGTTACGCGGGCGAAGCTTTCTGCCAAGCCTTGCGATCGACGCGGATGGCAATGTTGTTGCCGCGTCGCCCCATGCGGCCGGCGAACATGGGCACGTCGCCGCAACGAAGGACCACGGTCGAATCGGGCGTGGCGTTGAACATGATCTGAGAGCCGACCTCGAGCCGAAGAATATGGCGCAGCGGCAGTTCGACCTCGTCGAGGATGGCTTCCATCTGGACCTCGGTGAACCACATCTCCTCGGCCAGGTGGGTTTCCCAGATGGAGTCGCGCCCGAACTTCTCGCCCATGAACATCTGCAACAGCAGTTCGCGCACGGGCTCAAGGGTGGCATACGGGATCAACAGTTCCAGGCGACCGCCGCGATCCTCCATGTCGATGCGCAGCTTGGCGACGATGGCCGCGTTGGCGGGGCGCGAGATGGTGGCGAAGCGCGGGTTGGTCTCCAGGCGTTCGAACCGGAAGGTGACCGGTGACAGCGGGTCGAACGCCGCCGACAGATCGGCCAGGACCACATGCACCAAGCGCTCGACCAGGTTGCGCTCGATGGTCGTGTACGGCCGCCCCTCGATCCGCATGGCCGCCGTGCCGCGCCGGCCGCCCAGCAGGACGTCGACGATGGAATAGATCATGGAAGAGTCGATGGTCAGTAGGCCGGAGTTGTCCCACTCCTCGGCCTTGAACACGGACAGCATCGCCGGCAGCGGAATCGAGTTCAGGTAGTCGCCGAAGCGCAGAGACAAAATGTTGTCGAGCGAGACCTCGACGTTGTCCGACGTGAAGTTGCGCAAGCTGGTCGACATCATGCGCACCAGCCGGTCGAACACCACCTCCAACATCGGCAGGCGTTCGTACGAGACCAGCGCGCTGTTCAGGATGGCCTGGATACCGGACTTGTCGCTGCCGATCTCCTCGGACTCGTCGAAGCCGAGCAGACTGTCGATTTCGTCCTGGTTCAGGACCCGGGTGCTTTCCCGGCCCGCGACGCTGGAGGCAACCTCGCCGTCCTCACCGTTGTCGCCGAGCATGGCCTCCCATTCGGCGGCCATGGCGTCAGCATTGCCATCTTCGCCGTCGCCCCCGCCACCGCTCCCGCCGCCGGCACCACCATCTTCGTCCACCATGTTGGCCCATTCGGCCATCATGGCTTCCTCGTCTTCCTGTGAAACCTCGCGGCCCGGTTCGTCGGAGGGGGTCATGTCAGCCGTATCCTCGGGTCTCGGGGGCGTCTTGTCCGCCGGCGCCGCCGCCGGCGGTTCGCCTACTGCACCAGCATTTCCTTGAACAGAACGGCATTGACGCGGGCCGGTCGCACCGCGTTGCCGACCCGCCGCAACAACTCCTCGCGCACGCGATAGATGCCGGCGGCGCCCTGCAAATCCTCGATCCGCAACTCGCGCAGGAAGACCTGGAAGTTGTCGATCACGCGCGGCATGACTGCCTCGACCGTCGCAACATCCGCCTGGCTGGCGAGTTCCAGGCTCACGCGGACTTTCAGGAAGTGCGACTTGCGGCCGCCGGCGTTCAGATCCACGACCATCTCGGGCAGGTCGTAGAACACGGTTTGTCCGAGGACCCCGGCACCGTCCCCACCTTCGCCGCCATGACCGCCACCGCCGTTGCCGCCGTGCGCGTCGCCGGCCGCGTGCGTTTCATCGCCGCCGCCGGTGACCATGTTCATGACCGGATCGAGCAGCCCCGTGAAGAACGCGCCGGCGGCCCCGCCGACCACCAGCAGAACCGGCAGAATGAACAGCAGGAGTTTCTTTTTGCCGCCGCCGCCCTTTCGTCCCTCTTCCTGGAAACTGTCGTCGGCGGCGTCGTAGTCTTCTTCAAGGTCGTCGGCCATGGGCTCGGCAATCCGTGGCGGGGTCGAAGGGGCGCGGACCAGACGCGGGCGGATCGTGTCGGGGTCCGTGGACCCGGCCGGGCCGCCCCGGTCTCGCGACGCCACGGCCACCGCGTCCGACGCGCGGCACAGTGGCGATCTGGCGTACCGCGAAGCGTAGGCGGCACTCCTTAAAAATTCGTTCAGCGCGAAGGGACTCTGGGCGCGGCGCCGCATCGTGCCCGGCAAGAACTGCCCGGCAATGAGCACCCCGGTTCCCCAAGCACGCACCCCGGACAGGCGCGCCAAAGGCGCCCTCCGGGAGCCAATACCGGACCCGGGACGGCTGGCACGCGGCCTGCATGGTTGCGGCCGGGATCCGCCTGCGGTGGAGATCCCTCGTTGTTCCGCGAATGGTCGAGCCCATGCAAACGCCGTCTTACATCGCCCTGTCCCGCCAAACCGCCCTGTGGCGGCAGATGGACGTCGTGGCCAACAACATCGCCAACATGAACACGCCCGGCTACAAGTCGGAGGCGACGCTGTTCACACAGTACCTGGCGCGCTCACGCGGGATCGAGAGCCCGTCGCCGGACAGGCTGTCCTACACGCTGGATTACGGCACGGTCCGCGACATGTCGGAAGGGCCGATGACCCACACCGGGAACCCGCTGGACGTGGCCATCAGCGGGCAGGGTTATCTGGAGGTCGAGACCGACTTCGGGCGCTTCTTCACCCGCAATGGACGGTTGATGCTGGATCAGGACGGCATGATCGTGACCAGTTCCGGGCACCCGGTGATGAGCGCCGACGACACGCCGTTCTTCATCGCGCCCAACGAAACGGACATCACCATCTCGCGCGACGGCACGGTGTCGACCGAAAACGGCGCCATCGGCCGGCTGCGCGTGGTGGAATTCGAGGACCCGGAGCGCTTGCGCCGGGTCGAGGCCGGCCTTCTGGATGCCGATGACCAGGAACCTCAAGAGGTCGAGGTCGTCGCCCTCCAGCAGGGAATGCTCGAAGGCTCGAACGTCCAGGGAATGGAACAGATCACGCACATGATCGAGGTCCACAGGGCCTATGAATCGGTGCAACAGATGATCGAGTCAGAATCGGAGCGGCAGCGGAGGGCCATCTCGGTCCTGTCCGGCGCCAAGAACGCATAAGAGGCGGAGCGGAGGAGAACATGCGCGCGCTCAACATCGGTGCGACCGGAATGCTGGCGCAACAACAGAATGTTGAAGTCATCTCGAACAACATCGCCAACATGAACACGACGGCCTATTCGCGCCGTCGCACCGAGTTCCATGACCTGCTGTACCAGTCGCTGCGCCGCGCCGGCTCCACCTCCTCCGACGCGGGCGACATCGTGCCGGCGGGTGTGCAGGTGGGCCTGGGCGTGAAAACCGCCGCCGTCTACCGGATCACCGAGCAAGGCAGCATGTTGAGCACCGACAACAGCCTCGACATGGCCATCCAGGGCAAGGGCTATTTCCAGATCGACCTGCCGACCGGCGAAACCGGCTACACCCGCGATGGGTCGTTCCAGCTCAACCCCGACGGCGAGGTGGTCACCCACGACGGCTACAAGGTGCAGGGCATCCAGGCCATTCCGAACGAGGCGGTCAGCATCACCGTCAATGCGTCGGGCGAGGTGCTCTACAAGCTGGACGGCCAGAACGCCTTGCAGAACGCCGGCCAGATCCAGCTCGCCATCTTCCCGAACGAGGCCGGCCTCAACCCCGAGGGCGACAACCTGTTCACCGAGACCGAGGCCTCCGGCGGGCCGACGGCCAACAACCCGGGTCAGCCCGGCTACGGCACGGTGCTGCAAGGGTTCCTCGAATCGTCGAACGTCGACACGGTGGCCGAGATCACCGAACTGATCAGCGCCCAGCGGGCGTACGAGATGAACTCCAAGGTCATCAGCACGGCGGACGAAATGATGTCCACCGTCTCGCGGATGAAATAGGGGGATCTGACAACCGGCCGGGCGCGCGGCGTCCGGCGGGAGGGAATGCGATGCTGCGGTCCGTTTTCCAAGTCGTCGGTGCGGGTGCCCTGGCCCTGGCTTTTCTGGTGCCGGGCGCGGGCATGGCCAACGAGGTGGCCCTGCCCACCACGGAAGCGACGTCGCCAGCCGAGGGCGCGGCGTCGGGGCCCGCCGATATCTCGGCGCTCGCCGAAGCCCTGGTCGAGGCCGCCAACCGGCGCGGCACCGCCTCTGGTGTGCTGGCGTCGGTGCATGGGCTTCCCGGCGGCGGTCCCGCCCGCGCCGTGCTGCGGCCGGAATCGACCATCGAGCGGCCGTTCATCCATCTGGGCGACGTGTTCGGCGGGCTGTCCCGGGAGTTGTCGCAGGTTCCGGTTGGCCATGCCCCGGCGCCGGGCGAGCGCGTGGTGCTGGACGTCCACTACCTGAACGACCTGGCCGAGGAGTACGGCGTGCCGTGGACCGCCGCCAGCCGGTTCGTGCAGACCGTCGTGGCGCGGCGCGGCTACGAGATCGGCCGCGAAGAGGTTTTGCAGACACTGCGCCGTCATCTTGTTGCCGCCGGGATGCAGCCGGAGGCCGAGGTCGAAGTGAGCGCCCTCAACGTGCACGCGACCGTCGGCGCGCCGGAAGACGTGCGGATCGCCGTGCGCGATCTGTACTATGACGACCGGACGGGCCGCTTCAACGCGTTGCTCAACGTGCCCGCTGATGGTCCGAACGCCCGGCCGGTTCGCCTGACCGGGGCGGTGCATGTGTCCGTCGAGGTGCCTGTGCTGACCCGACCGCTGCGGCGGGGCATGATCGTGACCGCCGAGGATGTGCGCTGGGATTCCATGCGGCGCGGCGACCTGCGCCCCGACATCCTGCTCGATACAGAGGACCTGATCGGCAAGGCGGCGCGCCAGAACATTCAGTCCGGGCGGCCGGTCCGCGCCAACCAGGTGATTCCGCCCGAGGTCGTCTCCCGCAACGCGGCGGTGACGATGGTGCTGGAAACACCGTTCATGACGGTGACCGCGCGCGGGCGCGCGCTGGAGGACGGCGCCGTGGGCGATACCGTCCGGGTGGCCAACGTGGCCTCCAACAAGGAGGTTCTGGCCGAGGTCACAGGACGGAACACGGTCCGGGTCCGCCCGGACTCGATGACGGCCGGCGTGTATTGAGTCATCCGTGCGCTGAGAATTGAGTTCCTGCTGGCTTGGAGAAGGGTGATGTCCGTTCCGATCCGTTTCACCATGCCTCGGCCCGCCGCAGGGGCCATGCGCCGCATCGCGCGCGGCGTTGCCCTGGCCGGTGTCGCGGGACTGCTCGTCGGCGCGCTGGGCGGTTGCAACACCCTGCAGCGACTGTCCGAGGTGGGCGAGCCCCCGGCCATGAGCAACCTGGAGAACCCGACGCTGCGGCGCGACTACAAGCCCGTCAGTATGCCCATGCCGACGCCGGAGATCGCCCAGCCCAATCCGAACAGCCTGTGGCGGCCCGGCGCCCGTGCCTTCTTCAAGGACCAGCGCGCCAGCGAGGTGGGTGACATCCTGACGGTGGTGGTCGATATCGAGGGCGAACAGGCCAGCTTGGCGAACACCCTGGCGCGCGGCCGGAATGGCGAGGAAGGCGCCGGGGTCACGAGCTTCTTCGGCCTGGAAGGCGGCTTCAGCGACATCTTCCCCAACGAGGTCGATCCGTCGAACCTGGTCAACTTCGGGTCCAGCAGTGATCACGCCGGAAGCGGCACGATCGCGCGCTCGGAGACGGTCAACATCCGCCTCGCCGCCGTCGTGCTCCAGGTCCTGCCGAACGGCAACCTGGTGATTGCCGGACGCCAGGAGGTGCGGGTCAGCGGTGAACTGCGCGAACTGACCGTGACCGGCGTGATCCGGCCGCAGGACGTGCGATCCGACAATACGATCGCCTGGGACAAGATCGCCGAGGCGCGGATTTCCTACGGCGGCCGGGGGACGGTCACCGACATGACCGAGCCGCGCTACGGCCAGCAGATCTACGATATCCTGTTCCCGTTCTGACGCGCCGGACACTTGAGCGACACCAATTTGACAAGCGCCGGTGCGTCAGCGCCGGCGCTTCTTTTCTCATGAAACCCGACGCGTCGGCCCCGGCACCGCGAGGCCGCGGACAACCCAAGACGCGATTCCCATTGAAACCTCCGCCCGGGCAGAATAGATGGCATCGGGTGTCCTGCCGGTTCGGCACCCCGGGCCGGCCGACCTCTGGCGTGAGGAAAGCCCATGCGGATGCCGGAGCCGGATGCCGGCGTCATCGCCCGGCGCGTGGCGATCGCCCGGGACCTGCAACGACTCGTGCCCGGCGAAGGCGTGATCGTCGACGAGGACGCCCTGCGGGCCTATGAGTGCGACGCCCTGTCGGCCTATCGCCAGCCGCCGCTGATTGTCGTGTTGCCCTCGACGACCGAGCAGGTCTCGACGGTGCTGCGCTACTGCCACGAGAACGGGGTCAAGATCGTGCCCCGGGGCGCGGGCACGTCGCTGTCGGGCGGTGCCCTGCCGCTGGCCGACGCGGTCACGCTCGGCCTGGGCAAGTTCAACCGCATCCTCGATATCGACATCTCGAACCGCTGCGTGGTCGCCCAGCCCGGCGTGACCAACCTGGCCATCACCACCGCCGTGCAGGACCAGGGGTTCTACTACGCGCCCGACCCGTCCAGCCAGATCGCCTGTTCCATCGGCGGCAACGTGGCCGAGAACGCCGGCGGCGTGCATTGCCTGAAGTACGGCCTGACCACCAACAACCTGCTGGGCGTCGAAATGCTGCTGATGACGGGCGAGGTGGTCCGCCTGGGCGGCAAGCACCTGGACCCCGGCGGCTATGACCTGATGGGGGTGGTGACGGGCTCGGAGGGGCTGCTGGGTGTGATCACCGAGGTCACGGTGCGCATCCTGCGGGCGCCGGAGACCGCGCGCGCCGTGCTGATGGGCTTTCCCGACACCGAATCGGCCGCCGCCACTGTGGCCGAGATCATCGCCCGGGGGATCATTCCGGCCGGGCTGGAGATGATGGACAAGCCGGCCATTCACGCCGCCGAGGATTTCGTCCACGCCGACTATCCGCTGGACGTGGCGGCGCTGCTGATCTGCGAACTGGACGGCCCGGAGGCCGAGGTCACCCACCTGATCGCGCGCGTCGAGGCCCTCGCCACGGGCAATGGCGCCACCTCGCTGCGGGTCTCCACCAGCGACGCCGAACGGGCGCTGTTCTGGGCCGGGCGCAAGGCCGCGTTTCCGGCCGTGGGGCGCATCTCGCCGGACTACTTCTGCATGGACGGCACCATTCCGCGCCATGCTTTGCCGGCCGTGCTGACGCGCATGGCGGAGATGTCCACCCGCTACGGCCTGCGGTGCGCCAACGTGTTCCACGCCGGGGACGGCAACCTGCACCCGCTGATCCTGTTCGACGCCAACGTGCCGGACGAACTGGAGCGGGCCGAGGCCTTCGGCGCCGAGATCCTGAAACTCTGCGTCGAGGTGGGCGGCGTGCTGACCGGCGAACACGGCGTTGGCGTCGAGAAGCGCGACCTGATGGGCACGATGTTCAACGAAATCGACCTGGCCCACCAGCAGCGCCTGAAATGCGCCTTCGATCCCGGCCAGTTCCTCAATCCCGGCAAGGTGTTCCCGACCCTGCATCGTTGCGCGGAACTGGGCCGGATGCAGATTTCGGGCGGATCGATGCCGTTCCCCGACATTCCGCGATTCTGACCGCGATCGGACACGCTTTCCCATGACCCAGACGTACCGTCCAGACACGCCCGAGCAGGTCGCGGAGTTGATCACCTGGGCCGTGGCCGAGGCGACGCCGCTCGACCTGATCGGCCATGGCACCAAGGCGGACATCGGCCGGCCGTCGAACACCGCGCATCGCCTCGACCTGAGCGGGATCGCCGGCATCGTCGACTATGCGCCCAACGAGCTGGTGATGACCGCGCGAGCGGGAACGCCTCTGTCGGAGATCCGGACGGCGCTGGACGAGGCCGGCCAGATGCTCGCGTTCGAGCCGCCGGACTGGCGCGCCCTGCTGGGCCAGCCCGATGGACCGGATGATCCGCCGGGCACGCTGGGCGGACTGGTGGCCACCAACCTGTCGGGACCGCGCCGGCTGTCGGCGGGTGCGGCGCGCGACCACGTGCTGGGCGTCCAGGGCGTCTCCGGGCGCGGCGAGCCGTTCAAGTCGGGCGGCCGGGTGGTCAAGAATGTCACCGGCTTCGATCTGTCGAAGCTGATGACCGGGTCGTTCGGCACCCTGGCGGCCCTGACCGAGCTATCGCTGAAGGTGGTGCCGCGTCCGGAGGAAACCCGCACCGTCCTGATCCACGGCGCCACCGACCCCGCGGCGATGGAGGTGATGTCGCTGGGCCTGCGCTCGCCGCACGAGGTCTCGGGCGCCTGCCACCTGCCGGCCGACGTGGCCGCGCGCTCGGCCGTCCCGGGCATTCGCGAGGCCGCGCGCGGCGTGACGGCCTTGCGGGTGGAGGGGCCGGAGCCCTCGGTCGTCTGGCGCCGCGATGCCTTGCGCAACGAACTGGCCGGATGGGGACCGACCGACGCCCTGGACGGCCCGGACAGCGCCACGCTCTGGCGCGAGGTGCGCGACGCCCGGCTGATCGCCGATCCGCCCGAGGCGCAGGTCTGGCGCCTGTCGGTGCCGCCGATGAGCGGCGCGCGGGTGGTGCGGGCGGTCGAGCAGGCGGCGCCGGGCGCGGTGCTGTCGGTGCTGTTCGACTGGGGCGGCGGGCTGGTGTGGCTGGCCCTGGCGCCGGCCCCGGACGCCCACGTCTCGGCCGTGCGCGCGGCGGTCGAGCATCACGGCGGCGGTCACGCCACGCTGATCCGGGCCGGCCGCGATGCGCGGGCGCGCGCTGCGGGGTTCCATCCGTCGCCGCCGGCGCTGGAGGCCCTCTCCCGCCGGGTCAAGGAGAGCTTCGATCCCGCCGGCATTCTCGGCCCGGGCCGCATGGCGGAGGGACGCTGACCCATGCAGACCAATTTCTCCGCCGCGCGGTTGGAACAGGACCGGATGGTCCAACAGGCCAACGACATCCTGCGCACCTGTGTTCATTGCGGGTTCTGCACCGCGACCTGCCCGACCTATGTCCTGTTGGGCGATGAACTGGACAGCCCGCGCGGCCGCATCTACCTGCTGAAGGACATGCTGGAGCACGACAAGCCGGCCAGCGAGACGGTGGTGCGGCACATCGACCGCTGCCTGACCTGCCAGTCGTGCATGACCACCTGCCCGTCGGGCGTCGACTACGTCCACCTGCTGGAGCAGGGGCGGGCGCACATCGAACGGACCTACCGGCGGCCGTGGGCGGACCGCCTGCTGCGCGACGTGCTGGGCGCCATCGTTCCCCACACCGGCCGCTTCCGCTGGGCCATGCTGGCGGGCTGGCTGGGCCGGCCGCTGGCGTGGGCGGTGCCGGGGCGGTTCGGCGCCATGGCCGGCATGGCGCGGCGGCGCCCGGCGCTGCGCTCGGCGATCGACCGCCCCCAGGTCATCCCGCCCGAGGGCGCGACCCGCCTGCGCGTCGCCCTGATGCGCAACTGCGTGCAGCCGGCGCTGGACCCGGAGATCGACACCGCCACGGTGCGCCTGCTGCGCCGGCACGGCTGCGAGGTCGTCATCGCCGAGGGGCAGGGCTGTTGCGGCGCCGCCGTTCACCACATGGGCCGCGAGGAGGAGGCCAAGGCCTTCGCCCGCGCCAATGTGCGCGCCTGGACCGCCGCCGGGGTGGATCGGGTGGTGATCAACGTCTCCGGCTGCGGCACGACGGTGAAGGACTACGGACATCTGCTGGCCGACGACCCGGAGCTGGCCGAGGCCGCGCGGGCCATCGGCGAAAAGACCGTGGACGTGACCGAGCTTCTGACCGACCTCGGCCTGGTGGACGCGGTCCTGGAGCCGGGCCTGACCGTGGCCTATCACGCCGCCTGCTCGCTGCAGCACGGCCAGCAGATCAAGGACCCGCCGAAGGCCCTGTTGCAGGCGGCCGGCTATCGCGTGGTGACCCCGACGGACCCGCACCTGTGCTGCGGCTCGGCCGGCACCTATTCCATCACCCAGCCGGCCCTGGCCGGCGCGCTGCGGGCGCGCAAGGCGGAGACCCTGCACGCCTTGCGGCCCGACGTCATCGCCTCGGGCAACATCGGCTGCCTGACCCACCTGGAGGCCGAGACCGGCGTGCCGCTGGTCCACACCGTGCAATTGCTCGACTGGGCCACGGGCGGGCCGAGGCCGCGCCGGATCGGACCATAAGGGGGCGCCATGCGCCAGCACCACGACACCCTGAGCTTTCCGACGCGCGGCACCGGCTTCGTCGAGATCACCCGGGACGTCGCCCGGTTCGTGGCCGACAGCGGCATCGGCGACGGCCTGCTGACCCTGTTGCTTCAGCACACCTCGGCCGGGTTGACGATCACCGAGAACGCCGATCCGGACGTGCTCGCCGACCTGACCGACCGGCTGGCGGTGCTGGCGCCGCGCGACCCGTCGCTGTACCGCCACGGCACCGAGGGGCCGGACGACATGCCGGCGCACGTCCGCACCCTGTTGACCAACGTGCAACTGTCCATTCCGGTGCGCGACGGCCGCATGGTCCTGGGCACCTGGCAAGGCGTGTTCGTGGTCGAGCACCGGGCACGCGGCGGCCGACGGCAGGTGGCGGCGCACCTGATCGGGGAATGAGCCGGCGCACCGTCGAGGTCGCCCAGCTTTTTTTGTGCCAAAGACACGTGAAGATGTCTGGATTTCATAGCACAAAAAATGTCCGCTGCTGATGGTGGGGTTGTGGGCGGGGTGGAGCGCCGTCCACAGATCGGGCCGTCCCGACCTCCGGTAGCGTCCGATCCCTCCGGTCGGGACCCTTTCAAAAAACCGGACATATCATCTGCGACGGACACCCTGCGCGATCGCATCTTGCGTGGCCCGGTCGGAAGCCCTATACAGGCCGTCCCGATCGGGACGGAACAGCGACGGCCGGAGTGTAGCTCAGCCTGGTAGAGCACTGTCTTCGGGAGGCAGGGGCCGCAGGTTCGAATCCTGCCACTCCGACCAAAGAAAACCCCGTCAGGTCAATGACTTGGCGGGGTTTTTCGTGCCCGTGGGACGGTGCGTGCCGGCGCCGCAACAATAAGCCACCCACAGCGATATGCGGCGCGACGCCGATATCTTTGGCCGCGACCGCGAAAGCCCTCAAGGGCGAACGCGGTCGCACGTGCGGCTCGACCGCGACGATCAAGGCCCTGGCCCGGGCGCTCGACGTCGATGTGGACGATCTGATGTGGTGCGGGCTGTCTTTCGGGTCGGAGACAGGATCAAGTTGGTGTCCGGATCAGGTTAGTGCCCGGCCGAACGCGCGGCGGCAGGACCGCGCCTTTTGCCGCCCCCGCCCTGCCCATGGCCATGCCCGTGACCATGCCCGTGACCATGCCCGCCGCAGCACTGGCCGTGCCCGTGGCCATGGTCATGATGCTCGTGGTCATGGTCATGATGGTCATGGCCGCAGGCGCAGTCGTGCGACCCGGCGCCGGACACATCCACCCGGCCCTCGGCGATCCCCTTCAGCACGCTGGCCGGGTCGGTGTCCTCGGGGCTGAGCACCACCCGCACGCCGCGCTTGGCCATGCGCTGAATGAACTCGGCACCGCATTCCTTGGTCACGAGAACGTCCAGGACGTCCAGGGGGTGCGGTCCCGCCTGGTGGAACTCGTGCATGGCCATCTCGGGCGGCAGGTCGAGGCGGTCCTGTTCCGTCGCCGTGCCGTCCTCGGCCAGATCGAACACCAGGAACCGGTGGGTGCGGCCGGCATGGCCGGTGATGGTCTTGAAATTCAGGCTGGTGAAACCGATACGCATGGGATCCTCCGCGACTCGCAACGGGCGCCGCCGGTGGGCGGCCGGGCATCTGCACGGTGTAACGCCCCTGGCCGCGGCAGGACATAACAATTCGCAATCGCAGGATGGACGCGAGGCATCGCGATTCAGCCCGCCTCCGCCGCTCGGTTCAGGCGCCAGACCGACAGGTTCAGGGCGCTGGCGAAGGTGACCCAGGCCAGGTACGGCACCAGAAGCAACCCGGTCCACGGCGACACCTGGAAGAACAGCAGCGTGGTCACCAGCACCGCCCCCCACAGGGCCGCCACCACCGCGAACCCGGCCCCCATGCGCCGCAGGCCGAAGAACACCGGTGACCACAGCGCGTTCAACCCGAGTTGCACGGCGTAGGCGATCAGGGCCGCCGTGCCGACCGTCCCCTCGCCGAAATGCCAGACAAGAAAGGCAGCCGCCGTCATCAGGGTGTACATGACCGTCCAGGCCGGCGCGAACAGCCGGTTGGGCGGCACCCAGGCCGGCTTGCGCAGGCCGGCGTACCACGCGCCGGGACGGAACACCGCCCCCATTGACGCGGCGGCGAGGCTCCCCGCCACCAGGACGGCAAACACAAGAAGGGACTCGAACAGCATGGCGGGTCTCCCGGTACGGTCTGGATCGCCGGCGCGCGCGCCGGCGGTGGGGACAAGAGCCGCGATCCCCCGAAGGCCGCGGCGGGATCGAGCGCGACTCTTGCCCGGGCGGATTGACCGCATTATGACTGTGCGGTCAAGGTGCCCGGTGACGCCGCAAGGGTCCGGTGCCGTGCGTCCTCCCGTTCCGCCAGTCTGTCAGGTGCTCCATGCCACCCTCAGTGCGTACCTTCTCGCCCGGTCTTCTCGTTGGCATCCTGTTGCGTCCCGTGCCGCTGTCGGTGATGCGGACCCTGGCCCGCCCGGTGCTGGACGGCCTGGTCCGCGACATGGCGCCGCGCCTGCAGGACCGGCTGTCCGGGCTCACCGGACGGCTGGCCATCGTTCCGAACGGGCATCCGGTGGCCGTGGCGCTGGACATCGAGGACGGCGCCATCGCCATGGACCTGATCGAGGCCGACACGCGCGAGGACATGGGCGCGGTGGCCGCCGTGCGGGCACCGCTGGAGACCCTGACGGCCATGCTGGACACCGAGGGCATGGACGGCGATGCCTCGTTCTTCACCCGCGCGCTGACCATCGAGGGCGACACCAGTCTGGTGATGGCCCTGCGCTATGCGCTGGAGGACGCCGGCGCCGGAGTCGATGACGTCGCCCGCGCCTTCCCCTGGCCGCTCGGGTCCGCGCTGCCGCATGTCATGCGGGTCGGCCAGCGCGTCCACGCCGCCGCCAGCCGCGATCTGGCCACGGTGCAGGACGCCATCCTGGCGCCGCTACGCACCGAGCTGGCCCGCCAGGACGCGCGCATGTCCCGCATGGAAAGCCAGATGCAGCGCACCCAGCGCCGCCGAGCCAGTTAGTCGCAGTCGGAGTCGGAGAGGTCCCGCGATGAATGCTGTTCCCATGGAACTGGTCTGCCCCGCCGGCACGCCGGCCGCCCTGACCGCCGCCATCGAGGCGGGGGCGGATGCCGTCTACTTCGGTTTCCGCGACCGCACCAACGCCCGCAACTTTCCGGGCCTGAACTTCTCCGAGAAGGAACTGGCCGAGGGCATCCAGACCTGCAAGGCCAAGGGCGCCCGGCCCATGATCGCCATCAACACCTATCCCGACGCCGGCGACGACTCGCTGTGGCGGCGCAACGTCGATGTCTGCGCCGAGGCCGGGGCCGGCGCGGTGATCCTGTGCGACATGGGCCTGGCCGGCTATGCCGCCAAGCGCCACCCGGACCTGCGGCTGCATCTGTCGGTGCAGGCGTCGGCGTCCAATGCGCCGTCGGTGAAGTTCTACCGCGACGCCTTCAACATCCGCCGCGTCGTGCTGCCGCGCGTGCTGACGGTCGAGCAGATCGCCGCCCTGATCCGCGCCGTGCCAGACATGGAGACCGAGGTGTTCGTCTTCGGCGGCCTGTGCGTGATGGCCGAGGGGCGCTGTTCCATGTCCGGCTACGCCACCGGCATTTCGCCCAACAAGGACGGCGCGTGCTCGCCCGCCAGCCACGTGCGCTATGAGGAGCACGGCGAGATTATGACCTCGCGCCTGGGCAACTTCACCCTCAACCGCTTCGGCGCCGGCGAGCAGGCCGGCTATCCGACGCCGTGCAAGGGCCGCTACCGCGTGATGGGCCGCGAGATGCACCTGTTCGAGGACCCGTGCAGCCTCGACGCCACGCCGCTGCTGCCCGAGTTCGCCAAGGCCGGCGTGACCGCGTTGAAGGTCGAGGGCCGCCAGCGCGGCAAGGCCTACGTCGCCCAGGTGGTGAAAACCCTGAAGGCCGCCATCGCCGGCGAGGCCACCGACGCGGCGGCCTCGCGCCCGTTCATGGAGGGGGCGGCGGCCACCACGGGGGTGTACGCCGGCACTTGGCATTGATCGATGGCCGGGCCACGCCCCCTAAACGGTCCTCAAACGTGTTTCCCCGAAGCCGACACGCGCCGGCGGAGCGGGACAAGACCCCTCCCCAACCCTCCCCGTGAACGGGGAGGGAGTCCGGCCGGAGTCCACCGCCCGGACTCCTCCCCCATTCATGGGGGAGGCTGGGAGGGGGTTCAGGCGATGACCGCCGTCTTCGGTTGTGTGTGACGACGAGAACCCGCGCGGGAATGGATCATCGCCGTCGCGCCTTTTTTCAACACCCCGTGTGATCGAGGCACGGATCGAGAGAAACGGACCCGTCCCATGACCCAACCGTCCGCCCGCCTGACCCTTGGCCCGCTGCTGTACCACTGGACACCGGAGCGGCGCCGCGCGTTCTACAAGACCATCGCCGAGGACGGCCCCTACGACACCGTCGTGCTGGGCGAGACCGTCTGCTCCAAGCGCGACACGGCGCCCGTGCTCGAAGCCATGGCCGAGGCCGAGGTGATGCTGAAGGCGGCGGGCCGGCAGGTGATCCGCCCGACCATCGGCCTCGCGGTGACCGAGGAGGAGGTCGAGGCGCTGGAATCCGTGGCCCGCACCGCCAACGCCGGTGCCCTGATCGAGGCCAACGACGTCGGCGCCCTGGCGCTGCTGTCGCACCAGCCGCACCACATCGGCCCCATGGTCAACGTCTACAACCCGGCGACGCTGACCGCCCTGGTCGAGCGCGGCGCCACGTGTGTCACCCTGCCGTGGGAGCTGCCGCGCGACAACGTGCTGACCCTGGCCCGCACGGCCCGCGACCTGGGCGTCGAGTGCGGCGTGACCGTGTTCGGCCGCGCCCCGCTGGCCATCTCGGCGCGCTGCTACCACGCCCGCGCGCACGGCCTGACCAAGGCCACCTGCCGGCTGATCTGCGACCAGGACCCGGAGGGCATGGACGTCGACACCATCGACGGCGACCCGTTCATGGTGGTCAACGGCCTGCAGACCATGGCCTACGCCGTGACCCTGCTGGTGCGCGAGATCCCGGAGATGATCGAGGCCGGCGTGACCCAGGTCCGCGTCTCGCCGCTGGACATGGACATGGTGGCGGTGGGCCGCGTCTATGCCGACCTGCTGGCCGGCCGCGTCGGCGTCGACGAGGCCGAGGACCGCCTGCTCGACCTGCTGGAGGACCGCGAAGTGGCCAACGGCTTCTTCCACACCGCCCCCGGCGCCGATTGGGTCGCGGCGGAGTAGGGGGCGAGGCGTCGCCCCGTGAGCCGGTCGCGTATTGTCACGGGGCGCCCCCTTGCCGGGGCGCCCTGTTGCGTTGGGCGGGGAAGGAAGACGAAGGGCGGATGGGGGCCGGGAGGGGACGGGCAGGTCATTGAACCCGCGACATGGAAAGCTGCCGTTCCCGACAAGCCTCCGAAACACGGCGCCGGTCAGTGAACAGCCGATCCCCAAAACCGGCCTTCTGGCGCCGAACTGCGGCGTCCGGGCCTGGATCCGCCCGGCCCCCTCACCATCGCTGTGAATCGGCGATTGGGAACGGAGCCACCGAATGACCCATATCGCCACACCTGGGTTCGCGGTCGCTGGGCAGACGCGCTGAAAAGCGGCGCTGTTTCTGTTGTTTTCGAAGGGCGGCGCCCCACCCGCCCCGACGTGTCTATCGACCGCGACTATAGGGCAAATGGTGCCTTGGTTGGCCCCTTGGGTCGTCACGGCGCGTCCGGCGGGTCCGGCGTGTCTTTCGTGGCCAACGGCGGTGTTTCGGCGATGGTCGGGTGGACGTCTTCTTCGTATGCCCTGGCGGCCTCCCGTTCGGCTTCGCGCAGCAACAGCCATTCAATGCGCTCGGTCAGAACCTGCTCCCGCTGTTGGCGGGTCTCGATTTCATAGGACAGGTCCCGATACAGCGACGCGGCGATCATGATCATCAACAGCATGAACGGAAACGCGGCGATGATGGAGACCGTGCGCAGCCCCTCCAGGCCCCCTGTCGACAGCAACACGGCCACCATCAAAAGCTGAAGGCAGCCCCACAGGCCGCGAATGGACACAGCCGGGTTCAGGACGCCCTTTGACGTGAACATGCCCAGCACGAAGGTGGCCGAAACGGCCGATGTCAGCAGGAACAGCGCGACAAGGATGATCGCCGCGATGATCAGCAGGTTGCTGGCCGGGAACTGTTCAAGAAGAACGTAAAGGCCGGCGGGAACCTCCGCCGCGACCGCGTCCGCGATGCCGGTACTGTCCAACATTTCAAAGCGCAGCGCGGCGCCGCCAAAGGCCGAAAACCACAACATGCTCAGCGCGACGGGGACGAGCATGACGCCCAGCACGAACTCCCGGACAGTTCTGCCGCGTGAAATACGGGCGATGAAACTGCCGACGAACGGCGCCCAACTGAGACCCCATGCCCAGTAGAACATGGTCCATTGCTCGACCCATTGGCCGCCGGCATAGGGCGATGTCACCAGGCTCATCTGGATGACGTTGCCCAGATATTCGCCAAGGGTCTGGGTCATGACGCCAAAGATGAAGGACGTTGGCCCCAAAAACAGAACAACCAGCAACAAGAGCCCCGCAAGCACCATGTTGGCATTGCTGAGAACCCGCATGCCGCTTTCAAGGGACGTCATCACGAACAGAAGCAGAGCGCCCCCCAGCACCGCCACGATCAGCAATTGCGTCGACAGGGCGTACGGCACGTCCACAAGGCGCGACAGGCCGCTGTTCACCTGCAGCGCCCCCAGGCCAATGGTCGTGGCCACGCCGAACACGGTCGAGACCACGGTCAGGACGTCGATGGCCTTGCCCCACCCCGTATCCACACGATCTCCCAGAAGGGGACGAAAGGTCTCGCTGATCAGGCCGTGGCTCTGGTGGCGGAACCGCACGTAGGCGATGGCGAGCCCCACCAACGCGAAGTTCGCCCACTGATGAAGGCCCCAGTGGAAGAAGGCATAGCGCATGCCCGTCTGCGCCGCCTCAACGGTCCTTGGATCACCGATGCCCAGCGGCGGTTCGTTGAAATGCATCATGGGTTCCGCCACGCCCCAGAACACAAGGCCGACACCCATGCCGCCGGAAAAGATCATAGCCAGCCAGCTTGGAAAGGAGAACTCGGGCGGCTCATCCTGGGTGCCGAGCCGGATGGTGCCGATCCTGGACAACGCCAGATACAGCACGAAGACAACGAACCCCGTGGTCGCGATCAGGTACATCCAGCCGACGTTCTCGGCGGTCGCGCGCAGGATCGCCGCCGACGCCTGTTCCACCATGGTCGGAGCCAGGGCCGTGATCACCACGAAGACGGCCACGATCATCACCGAGGCATGAAAAACCGGACCGACGTCGCCAAGGAGTCGCGCGCTGAAACGGGGTAACGGTACCATGTCTGCTCCGCCGGGTTAGGGGCGTGGGGGCCTTGGAGGGATCGCCAGGGCCTTGTCGATGCGGCGGCCCGCGACAAGAGCGACCGACTGGCCCAAGGGCCGGTGAGATCGCACCGGCGCCACGACACGGCGTTGGGCCTTGATCCCGGCGAGCCAGCATCAAGACCGCCTGATACATCTGATACAAGAGGCGAGGGTCGTTCCAAGCCATCAAGGCGCCACGAGAATGTCGGCCCTGGCGCTCATCAGCGCATGGCCCGGCAGATCCTGTGCCAGCAGGAAGGACCAGCCCCGGCGTGGCCGTCCCAGCACGACCAAATCCGGTGTGTGCGTGGTCACCAGGGCGTCCAGCGTCGGCACCGGCGCCCCGCGTTCGCAGGTGAACCGGCCCCGATCGGCGAAGTTCGGCACGCGGGCCAGTCGGTCGCGAATGGGCCGCGCGAATGCGTCGAGCCCGCCCTCCGCCGGATCGACCATGTCGCTTGGCACGTCCACGGCGTGAAAGGCCACCACCCGCATGTCCGGATAGGCGTCCAGCGCAAAGGTCACGGCGCGCTCTGCCGGGTCCGTGTCGTCGAGGGCGACGACGGCCAGCCCATAGGGGCCTCGGTACGGCGTCTTCACCGTCAACACGGGAACATCGGCGCGCCGCACGACGCGTTGCGTCGTCGACGTCAGGAACTGATCCGACAGCCGCGTTTCCCGGCCCCCGCCCAGGACGATCAGGTTGCATCCGAAGGCGTGGGCGATGATTTCCTCGAAGTCGTGCCCGGGAACGACCTCGACCCGCCACGCCACGCCGGCGGACTCGGGCATGGCCTGAACCTGCTGATGCAGAAGGATCCGGACATCGTCGCGGATGTGCTTCAGGATCGGGGGTGGATAGGCGTCCTCGACCACATGCAGGACCACGACACTGCCGTGCGACGCGGCCGCCATGCGGAAGCCGCGCACCAGCGCCCGGTCGCCGCGCGCCGACAGGTCGGTGGCGACGAGGCAATGCAGGCCGGTCCCCTCCGTCATGACGCCACCTCCGGCGCGGCGGCCTCGGCCGCATGGCCCGCGCGCGCGTCGCCCAGCCGTTCCACGGCCCTGGTGGCCGCGTCGGCGAACGGCAGCAGAACGAGATCCGCGCCGTGGTCGCGGTAGAACGGCACCTCGGCCGCCGTCTGCGCAGTGACCGCGACGCGTCCGGGATAGCCCTGCGCCTTGAGGGTCTTGAGCATGACCAGGATGGAGTTGCCGCCGGCGGCGCCCTCGGGCCGCACGCGCCACGCGTTCACGATCCACTGGCCGTGCTGCACCGGCAGGTCCTTGAGGAACTCAGGGTCCGTGGCGTCGCCGAACAGCACGGGGTAGTCCCGGTGCGGGCCGTCGCGCATGGCGCTTGGGTCGAAATCGATCCCCAGCACCGACCATCCCTGCTGGCGCAGTCCGTGCGCGATGTTGCTGCCGAAGCGGCCCAGGCCGATGATGATGACATCGAAGCGGGCGTTTTCCGACAAGCGGTCCATCAGGGCCGCTTCCTGGGCCGGGTCGCGGCGTTCGAACATCCCCAGCAGGGGCTCCATACGCGCATAGAGCCACTGTGAATAGATGATCATGTAGGTGGACAGGCCGATGGTGATCAGCCCGACCAGGGTGATCAGCCCCACATGGTCCAGCCCGATGTGCCCCAGCGACAGGCCAAGAGCGGCGAAGATGAGCGAGAACTCGCTGATCTGGGCCACCGTCAGGCCGGCCAGGAAGCCGGTGCGCTTGCGATAGCCCAGCAGCCCCATCAGGATCAGCACGATCAGCGGGTTTCCGATCAACACGAACAGCGACAGCCAGAGGGCCGGCACCACCTGTTCGCCGATCAGGCCCATGTCCAGGCCGCTGCCCAGGTGGATGAAGAAGAACAGCAGCAGGAAATCGCGCAGGCTGACCAGGCGCGCCCCGATGGCCTCGCGGTAGTGCGTGGAGGCGAGGCTGACACCGGCCAGGAACGCGCCCATCTCCTTGCTGAAGCCCATGACCTCGCCGACCGAGGCCAGAACGACGGCCCAGGCCACCGCGAACAGCACCAGCAGTTCGGCGGACTCCGCCAGCCGGCGCAGGATCGGTTCGGCCAGCCAGCGCATGAAGGCGGCGACGACGGCCAGGAACAGCCCGCCCTTGACGACGATCATCAGCAGGGAGCTGATCAGGCCCGGATCGGTTGCCGTCGCCCCTTCCCGGGCGCCCATCGACGACAGCACGATCATGACCAGCACGACCACGATGTCCTGCACGATCAAAAACCCGAGCGCGATGCGGCCATGCAGGGCGTCGATCTCGCCTTTGTCGGACAGCAGCTTGACGATGATGATGGTCGACGAGAACGTCAGGGCGACGGCGATATACATGCTCGGCAGGGGCTCGAACCCCAGCCCCAGACACAGCACGAAGCCGATCACCGACGTGAACACGACCTGCCCGAGGCCGGTGATCAGGGCCACGCCGCCGACCGTGCGGATCAAGCCCAGGTCCAGCTTCAGGCCGACCACGAACAGCAACAGCGCGATGCCGAACTCGGCCAGCACGCGGATCTGTTCCTCGGACTGCACCAGGCCGAGCACGGAATGCCCTGCGAGAATACCGGCCGCGATGAACGAAACAATCAGGGGCTGGCGCAGAAGAAGGCCGACGGCTCCGATCAGCGTGGAAAACAGAAGAATGATCGAGAACTCGAGGAAAACGCTGCCGGACGGAATGAAATCGACCATGTCCTCGCCACTCCCCACGCGCACGCCGGGCCAGCCCGAAACACAACGCGAACCGGCCTGCCTCTGGACTTCCCTTGAGGGTACACCAATACAGCCCGGCCGGTCGGGCCGCCGTGGCCAAGTCTTGATCCTACCCGGGAGTCGGGCGTTTTGTCATCGAAAACCGGAAGGGCCGGGGGCGTTTCGCGCGCTCAGGTGGCGGGGTCTTGCCACGCCTGAAGGCGGGTAAGCTGGGGCGTCTTCTTGTCAAGGTGGCGCTCGGCGCGGTTCAGCACATCGCCCAGGGTGCGTACGCCATCGGCGACGAACGGACCCCGGTTCAACATGACGCATTCGGCGCGGGCACCCATCGCCGCGTCGGTGAACTCGCCCCGGCTGGCGACGCCGCTCTTGACGAGTTGCGCCAGGACCTCGGTGGCCCAGATCACCGGGATGTGCGCCGCCTCGCAGATCCAGAGGATCTCCTCCTGGACTTCCGAGAGCCGGGCGAACCCCACCTCCACGCCCAGGTCGCCGCGCGCCACCATCACCCCGAAGGGCACGCGCCCGGCCCCGTGGACGATGATTTCCGGCAAGTTGCGAAACGCCATGTCGGTTTCGATCTTGGCGATCAGGCCGATGGGACGCGGCGGCTTCGGCGCCTCGGCGACCGCCGCGAGCACATCGTCGATGTCCTGGGGGCGCTGGACGAAGGAGCAGCCGATCAGGTCCGCCAGTTCCAGAACGGTGGGCAAGGCGGCGCGGTCCGCCGCCGTCATGGAGGTTCCCGGCAAGGCCGTGCCGGGGAAGTTCAGGCCCTTCTGTTCCTTCGGCTTGGCGCCGCCGGGTTTGCTGCGGGTGATCCGCAGGTCGAGTCCGCCCGCGTCGGCCGCCTCGACGACGGCCCAGATCGTGCCATCGTCGATCGCCACCGTGGCGCCCGGCCGCACGGCGTCCAGCGCTTCGTCGAGTGTGCACGTGAAGCTGGGTGCCCCGTCGGCCGGATACGGACCGCCGACGCGGCGCAGCCGAACCCGGTCGCCGGCCTTGATGCGAACCCCTTTCGTGGCGTGCAGGTCGGCGGTCCGGATCTTGGGGCCGGCGAGATCCAGCAATACGCGCAGGTCGGCCCCCCTCTCACGGGCGACCGCGCGCGCGGTCTTCGCCATCTGGCGCCATGCCTCGGGGTCATCGCGGGCGCAGTTGATCCGCACCGCGTTCATGCCGAGGGCGATCAGCTCCCTGAGCCGCGCGGGGTCGGTGCCGAGTTCGGGCGACAGCGTGACCAGAATGCGGGTGAATCGCTCCGTGGGGCGGGGTCCGAACAGGGTCGCCGTGTTGGTGCGCAGGCGCGTCTCCGCTCCCTCGAACCCGGCGAGGATATCGGGATCGGGGTCCCGTCCGCCCAGGGTGGCCTTGATGGCGTCCAGGCTCTGAATGACGTGCCCCTCGCTGCGGCCCAGGGTCGAGAGGCCGCGACCGCGCAGCCGCCGCTGCAGATCGGTATGGTCGTGCGCGCGAAGGGCCAGATAGTGCGCCAGATTACGGGCCGAGGCCTCGAAGTCGGGTCGGTGCAGGAGCGGGGACCAGCGGGCGAGCGTACGCTCACCGACCGCTTCGACCTCCGCGCGAACGGTGGCAAGATCGGCGCGCAAGTGGTCGATGCTACCGTCGCCGTTCAAGATCATCTCCCCCCTCTGGGACACGGAGCGTCCAGCTTGCCTCGTTGCGGGCCGGTCACGGGTAGTCCATCAGAGCCCGTAGGGTGCGTCTGACCGCCGCGAACGCGGCGGGCG
>Ga0207419_1000861_pt1 | contig 25238 bp, 25 predicted proteins | sample ElkSloMetagenome_4_FD_184723 | JGI IMG/M metagenome (GOLD analysis project Ga0207419, IMG submission 184723) | Hot spring microbial communities from Elkhorn Slough, Monterey Bay, USA - MD2A (version 2) | ecosystem: Environmental > Aquatic > Marine > Intertidal zone > Estuary: Microbial mat ... | reverse complement strand
TGCGCGAGAAGGGCACCGACATCACCTTGTCCATGTCGCACATCGCCGCGCGGCAGGAACTGCGCCGCCTGCTCGACGCGCTGGGCGTGCCGCAGCAGGCCGGCGGCGCCGACGAGCCGGAGCCGGTGCGCGCGGCGGCGGTGGGGTGAGGGCATCCACCCCCCCTTTCCCCGCGCCCGGAAACGCCCCATCTTGCGGGGACGACAAGGGCTTGGGTGAGTGCGTGGTGCCGTCTGACAAGGATCATAAACGCCCCGACGATTACACGCCGGCGCCGCGCGGCGGCTCCGACGTCGACGCCTTCCTAAAGCGGGCGCGCGCGGCGACTCCCGCGCCGGCGGCCGGCGGGTCGGTCGATGCCTTTCTCGATCAGGTGCGGGCCACCCCGACCACCGGGCGGGGCCGTCTGATCTTCGCCATGGATGCCACCGCCAGCCGCCAGCCCACCTGGGACCTGGCCATGGAGACCCAGGCGGCCATGTTCGCCACCGCCACCACGGCCGGCGATCTGGCCGTTCAGTTGGTGTTCTATCGCGGCATGGGGGAATGCAAGGCCGGCCCGTTCGTCACCCGCCCCGACGACATGGTGCGGCGCATGACGTCGGTCACCTGCCGCGCCGGCCGCACACAGATCGCCCGCATCCTCCGCCATGCGCTGAAGGTCCACGCCGAGGCCCCGGTCAGTGCCCTGGTGTTCATCGGTGACTGCGTCGAGGAGGAACCGGACGAGCTGTACGGGCTGGCCGGCGAGATGGGCCTGCGCAAGCTGCCGGCCTTCATCTTTCACGAGGGGCACGAACCCCACGCCGCCCAGGCGCTGGGCCACATCGCCCGCCTGTCGGGCGGGGCCTGCTGCCGCTTTGACGCGCGCGGACCGGACGAGCTGCGCCGGCTGCTGGGCGCCGTGGCGGTGTACGCGGCCGGCGGCCGCCCGGCGCTGGAGGATCACGCCCGCAAGGCCGGCGGCGCCGTGCTGCGCCTGACCGACCAGATGACGCGCGCCGCGACCGGCCGTGGGAGTCGCTGAGCCATGGTGCCGATGCTCATTCTTGGTGTGATCCTGGCCTTGGTGCTGGTGGTGGTGCTGCGGCAAGCGACGGCGGTCGACGCGCGCCAGCTGCTGCGCGTGCTGGGGTGGAGCCTTGGCGCGGTGATCCTGGCGGGCGTGCTGTTCCTAATCGTCAGCGGGCGCATGGCCTGGGCACTGACCGGGCTGGCGGCGCTGGCGCCGTGGGTGGTGCGCGGTTTGCGGGTCGCGGCCGTCGGGCGTCAGGCGGCCGGCATTCTGCGCGGGCTTGGTTTGTCTGGGGGCGGTGGGCTCGGCGGCCCGGGCGGTTTCGGTCGCGCCGACCCGGACCCGGACGACCAGTCGACCGTCACCACGCGCTTCCTGCGCATGAGGCTGTCGCACGCCACCGGCGCCATGAGCGGCGTCGTGCGCGAAGGACCGTTGCGCGGCCGCGCCCTGGATGATCTGAGCGAGCAGGAGGCGGCCAGCCTGTGGCAGGCGGTCCAGGCCGATCCGGAAAGCGCCCGGGTGCTCGATGCCTGGCTGGAGCGCGCCCGGCCCGAGTGGCACGCCGCCGCCCGCGCGGCCGGGCCGGAGGAGCCGCCCGAGTCCCCGGCCTCCAACGGCCCGATGTCGCGCGCCGAGGCGCTGCAGGTGCTCGGCCTGGAGGAGGGCGCCAGCGCCGACGACGTCCGCGCCGCGCACCGGCGCCTGATCGTGCTGGTGCATCCGGACCGGGGCGGCACGCCATACCTGGCGGCGCGGCTCAACCAGGCCCGCGACGTGTTGCTGGGCGACGGGCGGCGGTGACGGGGCCGAATGGCATCGACCGCCCTGGAACCGCCGACGCCGGCGCGATACGCTGATTTGAGTGGACGGGAGTGTGGTCTGGAGGTCGCCCATGTACGCGAAGAACACCGCCACGTTATCGGCCTCGTTCCGCATCGCCATTCCAAAGGCGGTGCGGACGGACCGGAACTGGCAGCCGGGGCAGGAGTTCGCCTTTGTGCCCAAAGGCGACGGTGTTCTGTTGATCCCGGTGCCAAGCCCCCCGGATTTGGTCGGGCTGGCCCGAGATGCCGACCCGGCAGGGTACCGTGATCGTACGGATCGCAGGTGATGCGGCTGGTCGACACGTCCGCGTGGATCGAGGTGTTAATAGGATCTCCTCTCGCCACCGCGATCACGCCGAGGCTGCCGTCCCCGGGTGAATGGCTGGTTCCGACGATCGTGCAGTTCGAGCTGGCAAAGTGGCTGATGCGAGAGACAGGAGATGAGACGTGCGATCGCGTGATCGCGTTTACCCAGACGTGTGTGGTCGCCGGGCTGGACACCAGAACGGCACTCTTCGCCGCTGAGGTCGCGGCCCGGCACACTCTGGCGATGGCCGATGCCGTCGTTTACGCGACGGCCCTCATGTGGGATGCCGATGTCGTGACGTGTGATCGCCATTTCGAGGGTTTGCCTCGGGTTGACTATCTGCCGAAACAACCCCTCGGGACATGAGCCGCTGGGGGTTGCACGCGCTTTTCCGCCCGACGTCACACCAAGCCCCCCGCTTGCGGCCGGTGCGCAACCGTGGCACAACCCACGCACCCTGGACCGTCACTCTGTTGACGCGAGCAGTTCATCCTTCGCAAGGGGAAAGAGCATGACCAAGCCTGTGCGCAAAGCCGTCTTTCCGGTGGCCGGTCTCGGCACCCGGTTCCTGCCGGCGACCAAGACCATGGCCAAGGAAATGCTTCCCGTGGTGGACAAGCCGTTGATCCAGTACGCGGTCGAGGAAGCGGCGGCGGCCGGCATCGAGTATTTCATCTTCGTCACCGGACGCGGCAAGCACGTGCTGGTCGAGCATTTCGACCACGCCGTGGAGCTTGAACAGCTGCTGGAGGCGCGCGGCAAGACCGAGGCGCTTGAAGACCTGCGCGCCGCCATTCCCGCCCCGGGCACCGTCATCTCGACGCGCCAGCGCAACCCGCTCGGCCTGGGCCATGCGGTGTGGTGCGCGCGCGCCTTCATCGGCGAGGACGAGCCGTTTGCCGTCATCCTGCCCGACGACCTGATCCTGTCGGACACGCCGGCCATCGGCCAGTTGATCCAGGCCCATTCGGAGGTCGGCGGCAACGTGGTGGCCACCGAGGACGTGCCGCGCGACCAGACCAACAAGTACGGCATCCTCAAGGTGCAGTCGGACGACGGCCGCCTGGCCCGCGCCGACGGCCTGGTGGAAAAGCCCAAGCCGGAGGACGCGCCCTCCACCCTGTCGATCATCGGCCGGTATGTGCTGGACGCCAAGGTGATGGACCGGCTGGGGTCCATCGGCAAGGGCTCGGGTGGGGAAATCCAACTCACCGACGGCATGGCGGCCACGCTCGACGACGGCGTGCCGTTCCACGGCGTGCGGTTCGAGGGCACCCGCTTCGACTGCGGCGACAAGGTGGGCTTCCTGCAGGCGAACCTCGCGTTCGCGCTGGACCGCCCGGACATGCGCGACAAGGTCGCGGCCTTCGTCAAGGACATGGCCGCCGGGCTGTGATACCGCGCGACGAAAAGGGTGACCTTTTCGGAGGGCGGCCGGTGCGACCGCACCGGCGCCGCGAAGCGGCGGAGCCGCGCGCCCCGAAGGGGCGCTGCGGCGAAAAAAAACAAAGGCTCAACAACGCCGGCTGGGCGTCGTGAAGGCCGGACGAGTCAATCCTATCGTCGGCCGGTATGACAGGGCTGACCGGAAGGTCGGACGGCCTCCCGTGTTGTAACGCACGCTGATATAACAAGTTGATCGGCAGAATCGATGCGACCAAAAGGGTTCGCGCGAAAATACCGATTAATCGCACACCACCGCCCCCGCAACCTAGGTTTGGCACGGCGCGTGCAAAAAATCCCTGTGACAGGGTCGCACCCCCCCCTCCGGCGATCCTGTCACGCGGGGCGTATCCGGCTTTTCCGTGTCCGCGGTCGGATACACCCCAGGTCCCGTTCGACATCCGATCCCCGGGGGTTCGGTTACCGGGCTTACGGGTCGGACGGCGGCGCGGGGAACGGTGGTGTCGTTTTGCTCCCTCTCTTCGCCACCCCGTTCCCCGCCTTCCGCGCTGGCGCGGGTCTTTTGGCCCCACCAAAAACGCCAACGAAAGCGCGAAGTTCAGTCCCTTTCCTCCCACATAAACCAAAGTCCAAGCCAAAGCACACCCCGCGGCCGCCTCCGGCGGTCGCGGTTTGGTGTTGGCGCAGCGATGCGCGTTTCTTGTGCGCGCACAAATAATCGCGCGACGCATAAAGGCTTGCACCCATAGCAAAGGTCATATAACAAATCGCCAAACGAAGCAAGCACAAAAATGCTTGCAGGCGAATGTCTTCTTTTTGTTGCCGTTGGCCCGCTCCGTCAATTTGCATCGCACCTGCCAACCCGCGTGTCATTTTGCGTGGCGCGCGGCGGTCTTGATGCGGACTTCTGTTCTTCTTGGTTTGTTATATCATCGATCAGCGCACATGGCAACCGATGACGCCACGCGCGGCAAGGCGGCGGCCCGCCACGATACCGCCGCCATGCACGAACAACACGTGATGTCCGGCGGTTCAGGCGTTACTGTAAGGGGTGCCTCGCGGGGCGCCGGCCCGTCCGGTCCGGTCCGCCCCGCCTCCGGCCCCTGAAGACCGAAGGAGTCCGTCATGAGTGTGTTCGCGGCGCCCCTGGATGATATGCGTTTTGCGCTTGATCTTGCCGGGCTGTCCGACATCGCCGCCCTGCCCCGCTTCGCCGAGGCCACCCCCGACCTGATCGACGCGATCCTGGAGGAGGCCGGCAAGTTCGGCGCCGGCGTGCTGGCGCCCCTCAACGAGCCGGGCGACCGCGAGGGCTGCGCGCTGGAGCCGGACGGCACCGTGCGCCTGCCGGACGGGGCCGCCGAGGCCTATGCCCAGTTCGTCGAGGGGGGCTGGAACAGCCTGCCGTTCAGCCCGGACTACGGCGGCCAGGGCCTGCCCGGCGTGGTCGGCGCCGCCGTCCAGGAGATCTGGCAGGCCGCCAGCATGGCTTGGGCGCTGTGCCCGCTGTTGACGACCGGCGCCATCGAGGCGCTGTCGGCCCACGGCACCGACGAGCAGAAGGCGCTCTATCTGCCCAAGCTGGTCAGTGGCGAGTGGACCGGGACCATGAACCTGACCGAATCGCAGGCCGGGTCTGATCTCGCCCAGTTGCGGTGCAAGGCCGAACCGGCCCCGGACCTGGGCGAGGGGATGTACCGCATCCACGGCCAGAAGATCTTCATCACCCACGGCGACCACGAGTTGGCCGAGAACATCTGTCATCTGGTGCTGGCGCGTCTGCCCGACGCGCCGCCAGGGGTGCATGGAATCTCGTTGTTCCTGGTGCCGAAGGTCCTGGTCAATCCTGACGGATCGCTGGGTGAGAAGAACGACGTCAAGGCGGTGTCGCTGGAACACAAGCTGGGCATTCACGGCAGCCCCACCTGCGTCATGGCCTTCGGTGATGACGCCGGCGCGGTCGGCACCCTGATCGGCGCCCCCCACCACGGGCTGGCCTGCATGTTCACCATGATGAACAACGCCCGCCTGAACATCGGCCTGCAGGGCGTCGGCATCGCCGAACGGGCCTATCAGCAGGCCGTCGCCTACGCCCACGAGCGCGTGCAGGGCGTCAACATCGCCGCCCCCAAGGACGGTCCCGTCACCATCATCCACCACCCGCATGTGCGGCGGATGCTGTTGACCATGCGCGCCAAGACCCAGGCCGCGCGGGCGCTGACCTACTACGCCGTGGCCCAGGCCGACATCGTGCGCGCCCACCCCGACGAGGCCGTGCAGGCGGCGGCCCACGCCCGCCAGGACCTGTTGACGCCGGTGGTCAAGGCGTGGTGCACCGAGGTCGGCTTCGAGGTGGCCGACCTGGGCGTGCAGGTGCACGGCGGCACCGGCTACATCGAGGAAACGGGCGCGTCCCAGCATCTGCGCGACGCCCGCATCTGCCGCATCTATGAGGGCACCAACGGCATCCAGGCCATGGACCTCGTGGGCCGCAAGATCCTGCGCGACAAGGGCGCGGCGGCCCGGACTCTGTTCGAGGAAATGCGCGCGACCCAGGCGGCGCTGGCGACGGCGCCGGACGATGTGGCGGGCATGGCCAGGGCGTTCGCGTCCGCCCTGGACGACCTGGAGGAGACCACGGCCTGGTTGCTGGGGCACACCTCGCCGGCCTCGGCACAGGCGGCCTGTATGCCCTACACCCTGCTGTTCGGGGTGGCCGCCGGCGGCTGGATGATGATGAGGGGCGCGCTGGAGGCCCGCCGGCGCCTCGACGCCGGCGAGGGCAACCCGGCCCTCTGGACCGCGAAAATCGACACGGCCCAGTTCTATGCCGGCGCCATCCTGCCGTTCACCCGCGCCCACCGGGCGGCGGCCGAGGCCGGGCCGGACAGCCTGATGGCGATGGCGGAGGACGCTTTCTAAACGTCGCCACAAAAGTTGCGGGCTTTGTCTCTTTCTCCACCCGCGACCCCGTGCCTCGTGCTATGATCCCGGGGAGACCAGAACGGGACTCCCCGGGACAAAGCCGGGCGGAGGGGGACCATGGCCGACGACATCGGACAGGCCGCGCCGCCAGAGGCGGTGGTGTGGCAGCAACAAAGGCGTCAGGATCCGCGCGACGGCAGGAAACAGGGGCGCACCGCGTTCGCGCGGGCGGCCGAGGTGTACGAGCGCTACGGCGCCGACCCCGGCGAGCCGTCGGACTCCGTCTCGGTGCAGGGCATTCCGCCGGAGGAGTTGACACCGGCGGTGCGTCGCGCCCTGAGCCGGCTGATCAGCGAGGTGGACCGCCTGCGCCGCGCCCTGGCCGAGCGCGCGCCGTCCGGGCTGGTCGCGCCGCATCCGTTCGAGGCCGATCAAGGTGATGACGCGCGGCCCGAGTCGCGCGCCGGTCTGCTTGATCCCGCCGCCTTGGAAGAGACCTTGCACGCCCGCCTGGCCGCCATGACCAGCGGCAAGACCGGTCTGGCGGTGGCGTTTCTGTACATGGCGAACTACGAGGACGTGCGGGTCCGCCACGGCATCGCGGCGGCCGAGGCGGCGCGGCGGGCGATGGTCGACGCCCTGGCCGACGCGCGCGACGAGCCCGAGGCGATGGGATCGACCGGCGGCGCCAGCGTGGTGGTGCTGGTGCCCTTTGATGGCGATGTGGAGCACCTGTGGGCGCGCGCCCGGGCGCTCGGCCGCGCCGCCGAGGTCCACCTGGCCTGGCAGGGCGGGATGGTGCCCGTGCACCCGCTGATCGGGGTTCACGTCGTCCGCCGGGGCGAGAACCCGGCCGACATCCTCTGGCAGGCCGAACGCGCCGCCCGGCGGATCGGGTGAGGGATCGGACGCCGATCCGGGCTATACCGGCGCGACGACTTGAACGGGCCGCCTATCGCCCCTACTCCGCCGCCAGCCAGGGGAACTGCCGCGCCCGCGTCTGTTCGAACGCGGTGATGGCGTCTTCCTTCTCCAGCGTCAGGCCGATGTCGTCCAGGCCGTTGAGCAGGCAATGCTTGCGGAACGGGTCGATGTCGAAGCGCACCACGCCGCCGTCCGGCCCCCGGATCTCCTGCGCCTCCAGGTCCACCGTCACCGTGGCGTTGGCGCCGCGCTGGGCGTCGTCCATCAGCTTGTCCACGTCCTCCTGCGGCAGGCGGATCGGCAGAATGCCGTTCTTGAAGCAGTTGTTATAGAAGATGTCGGCGAAGCTGGGGGCGATGATGCAGCGGATGCCGAAGTCCAGCAGCGCCCACGGCGCGTGCTCGCGCGACGAGCCGCACCCGAAGTTGTCGCCGGCCACCAGGATCGAGGCCTTGCGATAGGCGGGCTGGTTCAGCACGAATTCCGGCCGTTCCTTTCCATCATCGTCAAATCGCATCTCGTAGAACACACTTTTGCCCAAGCCGGTGCGTTTGATGGTCTTCAGGAACTGCTTGGGGATGATCATGTCGGTGTCGACATTGACGATGGCCAGCGGCGCGGCGACGCCGGTCAGGGTGGTGAACGGCTGCATGGGGGTCCTCTCGTGATCGGGTCTCGTCGCCCCTTTCTAGCGCGGGCGCGCGCGGCCGCAAAGCCCGTCGCGTTGGCGGCCTGCGTGCTGGTGGTCGCGGGCGTGGCCGGCGCCCTGGCGCTCGACCGCCTGCACCCGCCCGACCTGCGCCGGCTGGCGCCGACGGTGACGGTGACGGCGCGGGACGGGCAGGTCTTGCGCGGGTTCCTCAGCCCCGACGAGACGTGGCGGCTGCCGACCACCCGGGCCGACGTCGATCCGCTGTATCTGGCCACGCTGATGGCCTACGAGGACAAGCGGTTCCCCTGGCACCCGGGGGTGGACCCGCTGGCGGTGGTCCGCGCCACGGCGCAGGCCGCGTGGCACGGCGAGGTCGTCTCCGGCGCGTCGACCCTGTCCATGCAGGCGGCCCGCCTGCTGGAGCCGCGCCCGCGCACGCTGTCCTCGAAACTGATCGAGATGGCCCGGGCGCTGCAACTGACGGCGCATCTGGGCCGCGACGGCGTGCTGAACGCCTATCTCACGCTGGCCCCCTTCGGCGGCAACATCGAGGGCGTGCGGGCGGCGGCGCTGGCCTGGTGGGGCAAGGAGCCGCGCCGGCTCACCCCCGGGCAGGCGGCGCTGCTGGTGGCGCTGCCGCAGAACCCCACGGCGTGGCGCCCCGACCGCCACCCGCAGGCGGCGCGGGCGGCGCGGTCCAAGGTGCTACGGCGCATGGTGGGCGCCGGGGTGCTGACCGCCGCCCAGGCGCGCGAGGCCGAGGCCGAGCCGCTGCCCGACGTGCGCCAGCCCATGCCCCTGCTGGCGGCGCACGTGGCGCGGCGGCTGGCGGCGGCGCGCGACCCGGCCGACCCGCCGGTGATCCCGACCACGCTGGACGCCGCCCTTCAGGCCAGGGTCGAGTCCCTGGTGCGCGCCCACGCGGACAGCCTGGGCGATCGCGTGTCCGTCGCCGCCCTGGTGGTCGAGGCACCCACCGGCGCGGCCCGCGCCTGGGTCGGCTCGCCCGGCCTGCTGGACACGCAACGGCGGGGCGCCATCGACATGACCCAGGCGCCGCGCTCGCCCGGGTCGGCCCTGAAACCGCTGATCTACGGCATGGCGTTCGAGGACGGCCTGCTGCATCCGCTGACCGAGATTGATGACCGGCCAATGAGGTTCGGCGGCGGGTATACGCCCGAGAACTTCGGCTTCGCCCATCACGGCCGGGTGACGGCGGCGGAGGCGCTGCGGCGCTCGTTGAACGTGCCGGCGGTGGCGGTGCTGGACCGCGTGGGACCGATGCGCTTCGCCGCCCGCCTGACCGAGGCCGGAGTGACCCCGCGCCGCCGGGGCGGGCTCGGCACGCCGGGTCTGCCGCTGGCGCTGGGCGGGCTGGGGGTGACGCTGGAGGAACTGGTGGGGCTGTACGCCACGATGGCCGCCGGCGGCGAGCGCCGCACGGTTCGGGTTCAGCCGACCCCGCCGGACACGGACGACCCGGTGCGCATCCTGTCCGAGGCCGCCGCGTGGCAGGTGCGGGCCATCCTGGCCGAGGCGCCGCCGGCCGCCGGCTTCGCGCCCGACGATGCCACCCGGGGTGGGCGCGCGGTGGCGTTCAAGACCGGCACGTCGTACGGGTTCCGCGACGCCTGGGCCATCGGCCTGGACGGCGACCACGTCATCGGCGTGTGGGTGGGCCGCGCCGACGGCACGCCCATTCCCGGCCACATCGGCCGCGACACGGCGGCGCCGCTCATGCGGGCGCTGTTCGATCTGCTGCCATCGCCGCGCCATCCGGTGCCGGGGCCACCCCCGCCCGGGCTGCTGGCGGTGGCCAGCCCCGCCGACCTGCCGCCGCCGCTGCGCCGCCTGACCGCGCCGGACGCCGGCCGGCGGCTGACCGGGCCGGGGACCGGGGCCGATCCCCTGCGGCTGCGTTTCCCGCCGGACGGTGCTACCCTCGATTGGGACCAGGCGGCGCTCGGCTTGGTGCTGGAGGCCGACGGCGGCCGCCGCCCCTATGCCTGGCTGGTCAACGGCCGTCCGCTGGAGACCGCGCCCTGGCACCGGGGCGCCCAATGGCGGCCGGACGGACGCGGGCAGGCGCGGGTGACGGTGGTCGATGCCGCCGGCCGCTCCGCCGCCGCCGAGATCTGGCTGCAGTAGAGGCTGGCGATTAGGGTCGGGCCTCTCTGGCCGATGGTCCGCGCCTTTTCGCGGCAAGGTTGAGGTTGGTGCGTCCTTACGTGGTTCCCGGGCGTGTTCGCCCTGTCAAAGGGGCTCCTTGAGGACGGAGATGTCAAATGCCGAAAAGGCATATTCACTTGGCTCCGGTAGAGGCGCGATCTGGTACGATGGGACACTCGTCCAGCACACCATGTTGGGTTTGCCGGAGCCAAGTGAATAAGCCGGTGCTGAAACCGTCAGATATCCCTTCGGTTCATAGAGTCTAGTGGCCGCGTTCATGCATCTCACCCAAGTCCTGGCCGGCGCGGCCCACGGCGGCGCCGAGACCTTTTTCTCCACGCTGGCTGTCGCCCTGCAGCAGGACGGCGTCGACCAGTCGCTGGTCGTTCGCCCGCACGTGCACCGGGTCGACGCCCTGCGCGCGGCCGGCTGCCGGGTCGAGACCGCGCCGTTCGGCGGTCGCCTGGACCTGCGCACGCCCGGCCTTCTGCGCCGCCACCTGCGGTCCCACGAGGCCACGGTGGCACTGTCCTGGATGAACCGGGCGGCGTCGAAACTGCCGGCCGGGCCGTGGATCCGCGCCGCTCGCCTGGGCGGGTACTACGACCTGAAGTACTACCGGGGCTTTGACCACCTGATCGCGGTCACCCCCGGCATCCGCCGCCACATCCTGGACGGCGGTTGGCCGGACCACCGCGTCCATTACATTCCCAATTTTTGCGTCGTCGATGAGACGGCGATCCCTGTGCCGCGCGCCGAATACGACACGCCCGAGGCCGCACCGCTGCTTCTGGCCCTGGGGCGGCTGCACCCGGTCAAGGGGCTGGACGTGCTGCTGCACGCCCTGGCCGACGTGCCGGGCGCCTGGCTGTGGATCGCCGGCGAGGGACCCGAGCGGGCGGCGCTGGAGGCCCTGGCGGAGAGGCTCGATGTCGCCGGGCGGGTGCGCTTCCTGGGCTGGCGCGACGACCGCACGGCGCTGATGCGCGCCGCCGATCTCGTGGTGTTTCCCTCGCGCTTCGAACCCTTCGGCACGGTCACGGTCGAGGCGTGGGCGCACGCCAGGCCGCTGGTGGTGGCCGACGCCGCCGGCCCGGCCGAGACCGTGCGCGACGGGGACGACGCCCTGCTGGTGCCCAGGGACGACGCCGCCGCCCTGGCCGGCGCCATCCGCCGGGTGCTGGAGGCGCCGGATCTGGCCGCGCATCTGGTCGGGCGCGGCCTGGAGCGCGTCGCCGTCGACTTTTCACGCGAGGCCGTCTTGGCCCGCTATCGGGCGGTGCTGGCGGGGATGGCGCGCAGGGGCGGTTAACGGATCCCCAGCGTCAGGCGCACGTTCTCCGCGTTAAGGGTGCGAATGATGTTCGTGAACCGTTCCAGGATCATGCGGATGACAGGATCGGTGCGCGCGAGATGAAACTCGAACGCCGCTTTCGGAACCACCGTCAGGACCGACGGCTCCAGGGCGCGGACGGTGGCGCTGCGGGGCTGGTCGTCGATCAGGGCCATCTCGCCCAGCAGGGTGCCGGCCTCGACCACGGCGATCACCACTTCGGCACCGCCGACCCGGCGCGAGATCTCCAACTTGCCGGAGCGCACCACGTAGGCGCGGTCGCCCGCGTCTCCCTCGTGAAACAACGTCTGCCCGGCGTCCAGTTCGATCTCGTATTGGTCACCGGGCGCGCCAACGCCCGGCACCGGTGTCAGGTCGTTCACCGTTCGGCCTCCACATCCCCGCCGCGCGGTCCCTTTTTTTTGCGCACGGTCGTAACTTTAGCGCCATCGAATAGACATGACCAGATGGCGCGTCGACAGGGGCCGCACCGCGACGACCAGTGTGGCAAATTGGCGTGCGTCCACCGGACGAGAGGTCCGTCCATGCGCGACCGAAAGTGTCAATAGCACGTGAAGATGTCAGGTTTTCATAGCACATCAAATGTCCGCTGCTGATGTTGGGCCTGTGGGGTTGTGGGCGGCGCGAAGCGGCGTCCACAAATCCACAGGCCGGGCCGCCGAGCGGAGTTAAGCGGCCTGTCTGCCATCGGCGTCCGCAAGAAGGGTGCCGTCGTCGGTGTAGCGGGCCAGGTAGCGCGGCCCATGAAAGGTTGTGAGCCCTCCGGCCGGGTAGCGCCTGACGCAGCCCGACTTTTTTTTTGTGTTGACGGCGGCGCCCGGCTTGCCCATCGTGGCCGCATGATCACGACCTTGCCCATCAAGACGCTGGCCCTACGCCTGGACCTGCTACTGGCTCTAACCCGCCGGTAAGCCCGTTGCCGCGCCCGCGCGGCGCCGTCCAGAGACCACCGTCCCGCAAGGTTCCGTTCCCATGATCCCCGCCATGCGCAGTCCGGCCGCCTCCGGTCGTTTGACGTCCATCCGCACCCTGCGACTAGCCTGCGGTCGCCGGCCGCGTCTTGCGTGGCCCGCCGGCGACCGTATCGCGGCCACCGATCTCCTCGTGTAGACTGAGCCCAAATCGCGCCCCGAAAGGCGCCCCGCGACGACCGGAGAGTTTCCATGCACGTCGATCCGAAAGCCAAGTACCGCCCGTTCCAACCCATCGACCTTCCCGACCGCACCTGGCCGTCGGCGACCATCACCCAGGCCCCCATCTGGGCTTCGGTCGATCTGCGCGACGGCAACCAGGCGCTCATCGAGCCCATGGGCATCCAGCGCAAGGCGCGCCTGTACGAAACCCTGGTGCGCATGGGCTTCAAGGAGATCGAGGTCGGCTTCCCGGCCGCCTCGCAGACCGATTTCGACTTCGCGCGCTACCTGATCGAGAACGACATGGTGCCGGAGGACGTGACGCTTCAGGTGCTGGTGCAGGCGCGCGAGCCGCTGATCCGCCGCACGTTCGAGGCGCTGAAGGGCTGCCGCCGGGCCATCGTCCACGTGTACAACTCGACGTCGGAATTGCAGCGCCGCGTCGTGTTCGGCATGGATCGCGCCGGCATCATCGACATCGCCCGCCAAGGCGCCGAGTTGATCCACTCGCTGGCCGGTGAGACCGACACCGACATTCACTATCAGTATTCACCCGAGAGCTTCACCGGCACCGAGCTCGACTTCGCCGTTGAGATCTGCGAGGCGGTGATGGATGTCTTCCAGCCGACGCCCGAAAAGCGCCTGATCCTCAACCTGCCCAGCACGGTGGAGATGGCCACGCCGAACGTCTACGCCGACCAGATCGAGTGGTTCTCGCGGAACGTCAAGAACCGCGACAGCGTCATCATTTCCCTGCACCCCCACAACGACCGGGGGACGGGCGTGGCGGCGACGGAACTGGCGCTCATGGCCGGGGCCGACCGGGTCGAGGGCACGCTGTTCGGCAACGGCGAACGCACCGGCAACGTCGATATCGTCACCCTGGCGCTCAACATGTTCACGCAGGGCGTGGACCCGGGGCTTGATTGCTCCAACATGCCCGAGCTCGTGACCACGGCCGAATACTGCAACCGCCTGCCGGTGCATCCGCGCCACCCCTATGCGGGCGAACTCGTGTTCACGGCCTTCTCGGGCTCGCACCAGGACGCCATCAACAAGGGCCTGCGCGCCATCCGCCAGTCCAACAGCGGCGTGTGGGAGGTTCCGTACCTGCCGATCGACCCGGCCGACGTGGGCCGCACCTACGAGGCTGTCATCCGCATCAACAGCCAGTCCGGCAAGGGCGGGGTGGCGCACATTCTGGAGCGGGACCACGCGCTTCAGATGCCGCGTACCCTTCAGGTTGAGTTCTCGGGTGTCGTCCAGCACATCACCGACGAGAGCGAGGGCGAGGTCACGGCCAAGCAATTGTGGGACATCTTCCAGAAGGAATACCTGGTCCAGCACCCGGGCGATCTGTCGCTCAAGGAATACCGTACGGTGCCCGACACCCACGCCACCGATGTTCGCGTGCTTGACGCCGTGCTCGTGGTGAACGGCGAGGAGCACAAGATCTCCGGGCGCGGCAACGGACCGCTGGATGCGTTCGTCGATGCCCTCCGGAAAGACCTCGGCATGGCGCTGGAGGTGGTGAACTACTCCGAGCACGCGTTGGGCGTGGGGGCGAACGCCCAGGCCTACGCCTACGTCGAGATGAAGGCGGAAGGCCACGCGCCCATGTACGGCGTCGGCCGCCATACCAACATCGTGCAGGCGTCGCTGAACGCCATCCTGTCGTCGGTCAACCGGGTGCGGCGCCTGAACGCGGCCGGCTGCTCGGGCGGGGCACGCTCGACCCAAAAGGCCAAGGAGGACGCCCAGGCGGCGGGCACCGGCGCGGCGGCGGAGTAGGGCCGGTGGCCTCTTGACACGGCGGGCCACTGTCGTATCGTCAAAATAGTGGTAAAATTTGCGGAAAACCTCCGGGAGGGACCGCCATGGCACGGACGCTAGCCTTCGGGCGTCGACAGTCGGACTCGCGCCATCAGGCGTCGCGCGCGGCACGCGGCTTGGCGCCGAACACGCGGGCCTCGGCCTATGCGGAGACCGAACGCTTCGCGCGGTCCCTCTATGCGGACGACGCAAGGGCGGCGCGGCGGCTGCGGAACCGGCTCCTCATGGGCGGGGCCGTGGGCTTGGTCGTCGTGGCCTTGGGCGTGCCCCAGCTTGGCGCCGTTCTCGGATCGATGGACGCCGGGTCCAGCCGGGTCGCCGCTGATCTCAACGCCCTGTCGCCCGAGGACCTGGCGGCGCTGGAACCGGCGGCCGGCGAGTCGCCGGGGCCGCTGCAACGGCTGCTTGATGCCCTGCGGCAGTAGCCGAAAGGGCGGGGGCATCCCGGGTCTCTTCTCATGTCTTCCCTGGTGACCTCAGGGGTCGGCGACTCCATGGCGCTGGCGCTGGCCGAGGCGCGCGCGGCCGGTGCGCGCGGCGAGGTCCCTGTTGGCGCCCTGCTGCTGGACGCCCAGGGCCATGTTCTCGCCCAAGCGGGCAACCAGGTGGAAGCCGACGCCGATCCCACGGCCCACGCCGAGATGCTGGTGATCCGCGCCGCCGCCCGGCGCCTCGGGACGCCTCGGCTGGAGGGCTGTTCCCTCGTGGTCACGCTGGAGCCGTGCGCCATGTGCGCCCAGGCCATCGCCCTGGCGCGCGTGCGGCGACTGGTGTTCGGCGCCTACGACCCGAAGGGGGGTGGGGTGGAGCACGGGGCGCGGGTGTTCGAGCGCGCCACCTGCCATCACCGTCCGGAGGTCATCGGCGGTGTGCGCGCCAGTGAGGCCGGCGCCCTGATGCGCGCCTTCTTCCAAGAGCGGCGATAGCCTGAGCGGCACCCTGAAAGGTCAGCCCGCCGAGGCCCTACAACAACCGCAGTTGATCCCCCGCCCGGGGCGGCGGTGCAAAGCGGGTGCAATCCAGGTCGTAGCCCCGCCGGGTCAGGCCCAGGCGGCGGGTGGCCACGGCGAACCGGCGCGACAGCAACGCGGCATCCGGTCCGGTGCCTTTCATGCGCTCATGAAAGCGCGACGAGGACGCCGCGCCGTCGCGCATCGCGCCGATCCGGCTCAGGACCCGGCGGGCGCGGTCGGGCACGTGCGTCTCCAGCCACTCCTGGAACAGCCCCTCCACCTCCAGCGGCAGGCGCACGACGATATAGTCCGCCTGGGCCGCGCCGGCCTCGGCGGCGGCCTCAAGGATGCGTTCCATCTCGTGGTCGGTCAGGCCCGGGATGATCGGCGCCACCATCACCGCCACCGGCACGCCCGCGTCGGCCAGCGTGCGGACCGCCCGCAACCGCGCGGCCGGCGGGCTGGCGCGCGGCTCCAACCGGCGGGCGAGGTCGCGGTCCAGGGTGGTGACCGACAGCGCCACGGCGGCGAGGTTGCGCGCCGCCATGTCGGCGAGGAGGTCCGCGTCCCGTTCGACCATGGCCGACTTGGTGGTGATGGTCACCGGATGGTTGAACGCGGACAGCACGTCCAGCACCTGCCGCATCAGTCCGAGCCGCCGTTCGACCGATTGGTACGGGTCGGTGTTGGTGCCGATGGCGATGGGCGCGGGCCGATACCCCGACTTGCGCAGTTCGGCGTCCAACAGGGCGGCGGCGTCCGGCTTCATGAACAGCCGCGTCTCGAAGTCCAGCCCCGGCGACAGGCCCAGATAGGCGTGCGTCGGCCGGGCGTAGCAGTAGACGCAGCCGTGCTCGCAGCCCCGGTACAGGTTGATCGAGCGGTCGAACGGCACGTCCGGCGAACAGTTCCGCGTCATGATCGAGCGGCTGGTGTCCACCGCGACCCGCGTTTCCGGGGCGGGCAGGGGACCCCAGCCCTCCGGGTCGTCTCCGTCGTCCGCGCGCGGCGCCAGTGTGCCCCAGCCGTCGTCCTCGATCTCGTGGCGCACCGGCTCAAAGCGGCCGTCCGGGTTGGACAGCGCGCCGCGATGGGGGGCGGTCGGTCGATGCGTGGCTCGGCTCATGCGGCCATCATGCCCGAAGGTCAGAACGGAGCAAGAACAAAAATGGCCCCCGTGCCGCCTCCGCCCGGCGATTCAGGAATTGCATTTGCATGGGTTCTGAGGGAGCGTGGCGACCCCATGTCTTGAGGGGTCCCGGGGACGATCCGGGGTCCGCTTTCCGGCCAAAACCACGAAGGACTCTCCTGAATGCCCCTGCTGGACGTGCGTGACCTGGTGGTCGAGTTCCCCACCCGGCACGGCACCCTGACGGCGGTCGACTCCGTCAGCTTCACCGTGGACAAGGGCGAGCGCCTGGGCATCGTCGGCGAGTCGGGCGCCGGCAAGTCCGTGGCCGCGTTCGCCATCCTGAACCTGCTCAGCCGCCCCGGGCGCATCGCCGGCGGACAGATTCTGTTCGAGGGGCGGGACCTGACCAAACTGTCGACGCAACAGATGCGCTCGGTGCGGGGCAACCGGATCAGCATGATCTTTCAGGATCCGATGATGACGCTGAACCCGGTGCTGAGCATCGGTACGCAGATGATCGAGACCCTGAAGGCCCACCGGCGCGACATCAGCGATGCCGAAGCCAAGCGCATCGCCATCGCCCGCCTGGGTGAGGTCAAGATCCCCTCGCCGGAGAACCGCATGGGGTCCTATCCGCACGAACTGTCCGGCGGAATGCGCCAGCGCGTGGTGATCGCCATCGCCCTGTTGACCGAGCCGGCGCTGATCATCGCCGACGAGCCCACGACGGCCCTGGACGTGACCATCCAGGCGGAAATCATGAGCCTGATGCTGGCCCTGTGCAGAAGCCACGGCGTCGGGCTGATCCTCATCACCCACGATCTGGCCGTGGTCTCGCAGGTCACGCAAAGGGTGGTGGTGCTCTATGCCGGCCGGGTGGTGGAATCGGGCGCCACCGCGCGTGTGGTTCATGACCCGGTGCATCCCTACACGCGCGGCCTGCTGTCGGCGCTGCCGGGCGAGGGCACGCCGGGCGCGCGCCTGAGCCAGATCCGGGGCAGTATGCCGTCGCTGAACGCCATTCCCGAGGGCTGCCCGTTCCATCCCCGCTGCGACTATGCGCAGGACCGCTGCCGCGCGGCCGTGCCGCCGCTGGACGATTTCGAGGGACACAGGGTGCGGTGCGTGCGCGCCGACGAGTTGATGGCGGGGGCGGCGGCATGAGAGAGGCGGCCGATCACCCGCTGGTCGAGGCGCGGGGCATCGTCAAGCACTTCGACCTGGGCGGGCACTTCCTGCAACGCGAGCGGCCGGTGGTGAAGGCGCTCAACGACGTCTCCATCACCGTGCGGCGCGGCGAGGCGTTCTGTCTGGTGGGCGAGTCCGGTTGCGGCAAGTCCACCCTGGCGCGGGTCATCATGGGATTGCTCGACCCCACCGACGGCGCGATTCATTTCGACGGCACGCGCATCGACGCGCTCAAGCACACGGCGCGCAAGCCGTTCCATCGCCGGATGCAGATGATCTTTCAGAACCCTTATGCGTCGCTGAACCCGCGCCGCACGGTGCAGCAGACGCTGGAGGAGCCGGTTCGCTTCCACTTCCCAAAGCTGTCGGATGCCGAGGTCAAGGAGCGGGTCGAGCGCATCATGGTGTCGGTCGGCAACGATCCCGGCTGGGTTAAGCGCTATCCGCACGAGTTCTCAGGCGGCCAGCGCCAGCGCATCTCCATCGCCCGGGCGCTGATGGTCGAGCCGGACTTCGTGGTGGCCGACGAGCCCATCTCGGCGCTGGACGTGTCCATCCAGGCGCAGGTCCTCAACGTGATGATGGACACGCAGGACAAGCTGGACCTGACCTATCTGTTCATCACCCATGATTTGTCCGTCGTGCGTCACTTCGGCAGCCGCGTGGGGGTGATGTATCTGGGGACGCTGTGCGAACTGGCCGACACGGCGACGCTGTTCGAGCGGCCGCGCCACCCCTACACGCGGATTTTGCTGTCCGCCATCCCGCGCATTTCCACCGACGAGATGCAGCCGCCCGGCCTGCCCGGCGAGGTGCCGTCGGCCATGAACCTGCCGTCGGGGTGCGTGTTCCACGACCGCTGTCCGCTGGCCAATGCCCGCTGCTCGGCCGAGGTGCCGAAGGCGCTGCCCCAGGACGACGGCGCGCTGGTGGCCTGTCACGCGGTGGAGGAAGGGCGGGACGCATAGGCGCGTGGTTTTGCCTCGCCCGGTCCGGCGATCCCGGCACCATCACGGAACCGAAGGAGGAAGCCCGATGCGGTCTTGGTCTCGTGTGTTGGCAACCGGCGCGGGAATCGGCTTGGCCCTGGCCTTTTCCGCCCCTGCCGTCGCTGCGCCGCTGGAGGTGCAGCCCGTCACCGACGGTGTCTATGCCCTGGTCGGCCCGATGGCGCAGCGCGATCCGGAGAACCTGGGCAACAACGCCACCTTTGGCCTCGTCGTCACGGACGACGGCGCGGTGCTGATCGATCCGGGCGGCAGTTACAAGGGCGCCGCCCAGATCGACGCGGCCATCGACACGGTGACCGCCCAGCCGGTGCGCGTGGTCGTCAACACCGGCGGGCAGGATCACCGCTGGCTCGGCAACGGTTATTGGGTGGACCAGGGGGCGGACATCATCGCCTCGGCCGAGGCTGTCGCCGACCAGCAGGAGCGCGGTTCGATGCAGCTCTCCATGCTGGCGCAGTTGATCGGGGACGGCCTTAACGGCACCGAGCCGGTCCACGCCGGCACGGTGTTCGATGACAATCACACCTTCAGCCTGGGCGGCGTGGCGTTTGAGGTGTACCACCCCGGTCCCGCCCACACGCCGGGCGACAGCTATGTCTGGGTGCCGTCGAAGGACATCGTGTTCAGCGGCGACATCGTGTTCGTGGGTCGTCTGCTGGGGGTGCAGGAGCATTCGAACGCGCGCGCCTGGATCGAGGCCTTCGACGCCATGGCCGCCCACGACCCGGCGTACCTGGTGCCGGGCCACGGTCCGGCCACCACGCTGGAGCGGGCGCGCGCGGAGACGCGGGGCTACCTCGCCCACCTGCGCGCGGTGGTGGGCGCGCATCTGGACGCCGGCGGGTCGATCACCGAGGTCGGAAGCGTGGACCAGTCGGCCTTTTCCCATCTGGCGCAGTTCGAGGGGCTCGCCGGCCGCAACGCGCAGCAGGTGTTCTCGGAGATGGAGTGGGAGTGACCCTCGGGCGGGGCCGGCAGTGTGTCCCCACGCGGACCCGACCGTCGGCGGCTCCGAGTCCGTAACATTTCGATTGTCATGAAAATAACCTCGACGACGCGGATCGGTTCGAATATTCTCGAATTATGGTTCCGGCCGCGACCGGATCGGTCGTGGCGCCGTCGCAAGGGATTGAGCGCGCAATGTCATTTTTCGAACGCACCCTGACCCTGTGGGTGGCGGCCTGCATCGTCACCGGCATCGCCCTGGGGCACTTTTTTCCATCGGTCTTCCAGGCCATCGGCGCCGCCGAGGTGGCCAAGGTCAACCTGCCGGTGGCGGTGTTGATCTGGCTGATGATCATTCCCATGCTGGTGAAGATCGATTTCGCGGCGCTGGCCCGCGTCGGCGAGCACTGGCGCGGGATCGGTGTCACACTGCTGGTCAACTGGGCGCTGAAGCCGTTCACCATGGCGCTGCTGGCGTGGCTGTTCATGGGCTGGCTGTTCGCGCCCTGGCTGCCGGCCGAGCAGATCGACAGCTACATCGCCGGACTGATCCTGCTGGCGGCGGCGCCGTGCACGGCCATGGTGTTCGTGTGGTCGAACCTGTGCCGGGGCGAGCCGCACTTCACGCTGACCCAGGTGGCGTTGAATGATTCCATCATGGTGGTGGCCTTCGCGCCCATCGTCGGCCTGCTGCTGGGGTTGTCGGCCATTACCGTCCCTTGGGACACGCTGCTGCTGTCGGTGGTGCTGTACATCGCGGTGCCGGTGGTCCTCGCCCAGGCGTTGCGGCGCCGGGTGCTGGCGCGGGGTGGCGAGGCGGCGTTGGCGGGATGGCTGAGCCGGCTTCAACCGGCGTCGCTGGGGGCGTTGCTGGCGACCCTGGTGCTGCTGTTCGGGTTCCAGGGCGAGCAGATTCTGGCGCAGCCGTTCATCATCGCCCTGCTGGCGGTGCCGATCCTGATCCAGGTGTACCTGAACTCCGGGCTGGCCTATCTGCTGAACCGGATCAGCGGCGAGGCCCATTGCGTTGCCGGGCCGTCGGCGTTGATCGGCGCCTCGAACTTCTTTGAACTGGCGGTGGCGGCGGCGATCAGCCTGTTCGGCTTCGACTCCGGGGCCGCACTGGCGACGGTGGTGGGCGTGCTGATCGAGGTGCCGGTGATGCTGTCCGTCGTGGCCATCGTCAACCGCACCCAGGGCTGGTACGAGGCGGGCGCGGCGGTGCGGCGGCGCGTGGCCAGGGCGGATGCGTGACTGTTCGGCGATTGCAGAACAATCGATTGACAGCGCGTCGGTGGCGTGCCACGCTCGGCCCATGATCGACGACCGCCTGGAAGCCACCGCCCGCTGCCTGGGCGAACTGGGCCACCCTGTGCGCCTGGCCGTGTTCCGCCTGCTGGTGCGCGCGGGGCCGGAGGGCGCGGTTGTGGGCGACCTGTTGCGACACGTGGATATCCCCAAGTCGACGTTGTCGCACCACCTGCAGCACCTGATCATGGTCGGCTTGGTGCATCAGAAACGCGAGGGCCGGTCGCTGCGCTGCTTCGTGGATACGAAGGAGGCGAAGGCGATGCTTGACTACCTGTTGGAAGAGTGCTGCCAGGGCCTGACGGACGCGCCGGCCTGCGTTGTGGGCGACCCGGCGGACCAGGGCGCGGCGTGATCCCGGCCGACGCCAGGATTGACCGGTCTTGCCGGTCTGCCATCACGTGTGAATACAATAGGCCGTCAGTCGAGGGTCGTCGCTTCGCTCCTCGCAATGAGGCGGCGAAGACGACGACGTGTGTGCATCCGACAGGCCCGGAGCGAAGAGGTTTTTATGCGCGTGTTCCAGTCCCCGGCGCAGCGCGGCCACGCCGGCGACACCTTCCTGGTCAGCGGTCAGCCCCGTCCTATCCCGGAGCAGCCGGAGCGGTTGGACCACTTTGACCGCGCCGTCGCCGCCCTGGGCCTGTCCGTCGAGACCCCGCCCGACGCCGGCGACCGGCCGCTGGCCCGCGTGCACACGCCGGAGTATTTGGACTTCCTGCGCACCATCTGGGACGTCTGGCAGACCCTGCCCGGTGCCGGCGGCGATGTGCGGCCCAACGTGCACCCGCCCCGGCGCGACGGCGCGTATCCGCTGGCGCCAGTGGGCCGGGCCGGGTTCCACCTGGGCGATCAAGCGTGTCCGGTGCTGCGTGATACCTGGCCGACGGTGCGCGCCAGCGCGCACGCGGCGGTGGCGGCGGCGCGGGCGGTGACCGGCGGCGCCGGCGAGGCCTATGCCATGTGCCGGCCGCCCGGGCACCATGCCGGGCCGGACCTGGCCGGCGGCTTCTGCTACCTGAACAACAGCGCCATTGCCGCCGCCGAACTGGCGGCCGGCGGCCGGCGCGTGGCCGTGCTGGACGTCGATCTGCACCACGGCAACGGCACCCAGGACATCTTCTATCATCGCGCCGACGTGCTGACCGTCTCGGTCCATGCCGACCCGGCCGCGTTCTATCCGTTCTTCTGGGGACACGCCGCCGAGCGCGGCCGGGACGCCGGGCTGGGCTTCAACCTGAATCTGCCGCTGCCGCTGGGCACCGGCGACGACGGCTATCTGGCGGCGGTCGAAACGGCGCTGGCGCGCATCGACGCGTTCGCGCCGGACGCTCTGGTGGTGGCGCTGGGCCTGGATGCGTCCGAGGACGACCCGTTCGGTGGCCTGCGTGTGACCCCCGACGGTTTCGCCCGCCTGGGCGCGCTGTTGGGCGCCGTCCGGTGGCCCACTGTCCTGGTGCAGGAGGGGGGCTACATCTCGCCGACGCTGAGCGAGAACCTGCGGCGCGTCCTGGGCGCCTTTCTGGCCGAGCGTTAGGCGCCGGGCTCGGTCTGCAGGAACCGCAGCCGGTCGGCCTCAAACACGCCGCAGGTCAGGCGGCCTGTCTCCACGGCACCGGTGTCGAGGGCAATGCGATTGGTCAGCATCAGGGGGCGCGGCGTGATGGTGTGGCCATGTACCACGACGGCGCCGAAATCGGCATCGCTGGTCAGGAACGGCCCCCGGATCCACAACAGATCGTCTGCGGCCTGGTGATCCGGATCCACCCCGGGCCGGATCCCGGCATGGACGAACAGGTAACCCCCTTCGCGGTGCATCAGGTTCAGATCACGCAGGAACAGCATGTGCCGCTCGGGCAGGGCGTCCAGAAGCGCGGCGCGCAAGTGGTTTTCCGCCTCCCCGACCAGGAAGGCGCTGTCCGGTGCCGGCACGCCATAGCTCGCGAGCGTCTGGAACCCGCCGTTGCACAGCCAGCCCGCCACCTCCGCCTTGCCGTCGAGGAACGACAGCAGGAAATCCTCGTGGTTGCCCTTCAGGAAGACCGTTTCAAGGCCCTTGGGCATTCCGTTGGTCAGGATATCGAGAACCCGGCGCGACCGTGGCCCGCGATCAATGTAGTCCCCCAGGAACACGGCAACAGCCCGATCGAGGCTCTCGTCGGCCCGGGCCAGGTCCACGTCAATGGCGTCCAGCAGCCCCTCAAGCAGGTCGGCACGCCCATGGATGTCGGGAACGGCGTAGACCCTGGTGCCGTCCGGCGCCCGGCCGGGCGCCGGGATCCAGAAGTCGACGGGCCAGGTTCCCTCCATCATGGTCACGATGCAGACTCTCTCTTTTCGGTCGCGAAACCCGACACCAATTCCACCAACGAACCGTGGAGGCGGGTTCTCCGCCTTGGCGGGAGGCGAGCAAGAGGCTAATGTTGCCGTGTCGCGCGCACCCTTCGGTCATGCCTTGGTCGCATGGAGCCCTGTAATGATTTCATGGCAGTTTAACACATGATCACAGGCAATGCCTTCCTCCATGCGGACCAGAGTCTTTTGGATTCCCTGGCCCGCATGTCGCGATCGATCCGGGGGCGCGAGGCCATATATATAGCGTTGTCGCGCCTGCGGCCACGCAACAGAACGCCGATCCGGGTCCGCATTGCCGCCCAGTTGTTCGCGCCCCTCGTGGCCGGTTACGGCTGTGAGGTCTTCATCCTTTCGAACGGGGATCTGGTGGTCCTGGGAACGGACATGCCGCCCAGCGCCCTGGAGGTCCAGGGCGAGCGCCTGCGCGCCCTGTTCCGGTCCGACCCGGGCAGCACGAGCGAAGATTCGGATGGCAACGATCCCTTCCTGACCCTCTACGACCTGCAACGCGACCGGGAGTCGTTGCGCCTGAAGGTGGAAGAGCTGGGTCGGGACCACGTAGAGCTGATCGAGTCCCAACGCAAGGACGTTCAGACCGAACGCGCCAAGGACGAGCCCCTGGCACCGGGTCACCTGCGCCATATCGGCCGGGCGCTGGGCAACCTCGACCCACAGCCGCTGGTGCAGCGTCAGGCCGTGCTGCGAATCGACGAGGATCGCCACGGTCGCTTCCAGTACGAAGAATATTTTGTCGCCATGGCCGAGGTGCGCCAGGCCTGCGCGCCCAACGTCGACCTGTTCGCCAACCGCTGGCTGTTCCAGGACGTCTGCCGGCAACTGGACCCACGCATCGTCGCCGCGATCACCCAACTGCCGCTGCCGAAGCCGCCGATTGGCGTCGGCCTCAACCTCAACCTGGAAACGGTGCTCAGCCCGGCCATGGAACGGCTGCACACCGCCCTGCCCAAGGGATCGCGGATGACGGTCGAGGTGCAGGTGATCGACGCCTTCACCAACCTCGACCGCCTGGGCCAGGCCAACGCGTGGCTGACCAAGCGCGGGCATAGCCTGGTGCTGGACGGCGTCTCGCCCCGCGCCCTGGCCATGATCGACCCGGCACGGCTGGATGTCGGCGGCCTGAAACTGACCTGGGATCCCGATCTGGCCGATCCGGCCGCCATCTGGGACGGTCCGCACCCGAAGGCGCTGATCCGCACGCTGGGGGTCGACCGCATCATCCTGGCCCGGGTCGAGAACGAGACCGCCCTGACCTGGGGCATGGCGCAGGGCATCCACTCCTTCCAGGGGTTTTTCGTCGACCGGGTCATCGGCGCCACGACCATGGCCGGGTGCCCGAAGCGCGAGATGTGCACCCTGGCGCAGTGCGTCGAGCGCCGCCGCTCGGCCGCGGGTCCGACCCGCGGGGCGTGCCCCAATCCGCCGCATCTCGACTCCGTGACGCGCCTGCACAATCTCGCGGGCGGGCTCGGTGGCCGGTCCGCCTCCGGAAACCCCGCCGCGCCCCAGGGAGGTGCTCATGGCTGAGGTTCGCTCCGCCGTTTCCTCCGCGTTTGCATTGCCCGAATACGTGAGAGAGATTTCCGAGAGCCATCAGGACGTGAGAGCCCTGCGCTTGGCCTTGTCCGAGTTGCGCCCCGACAGCTGGGACACCGATGTCATTCAGGCGCTGGATCAGGCCATCCAGCCGCTGGCGCGGTCCAACGGCGTGCGCGTCTTCCGGCTGCCGGGCAAGGATTACCTGATCTGTTTTCACCGCGATCAGACCGATGCCGTGCGCTCGCTG
>Ga0207419_1000860_pt1 | contig 25240 bp, 18 predicted proteins | sample ElkSloMetagenome_4_FD_184723 | JGI IMG/M metagenome (GOLD analysis project Ga0207419, IMG submission 184723) | Hot spring microbial communities from Elkhorn Slough, Monterey Bay, USA - MD2A (version 2) | ecosystem: Environmental > Aquatic > Marine > Intertidal zone > Estuary: Microbial mat ... | reverse complement strand
AAGCGTAAAAGACAAAGAAAATCGACTTGGAGGAGCCGCTAACGTGGCTCTAAATCTCCAATCTTTAGGTGCCACTCCTATCCTGTGTTCCGTAATTGGTGACGATATTTCGGCGCAGCATTTTGTAACTCTCTGCCAGAAAAACAAATTAAAAACAGAAGGAATAATAAAAAGCAACCATCGAATTACAACCGTAAAGGAGCGGATTATGTCTGGCTCGCAACATATTGTGAGGATAGATCATGAAATTGATAGTACGTTGGATAATAATTCAAGGCAATTATTGATTAGCCAGTTTGAGCAATTAATTAAATCAGTAGATGCAATTGTTTTTCAGGATTATGACAAAGGCGTGCTGGATAAGGAGATAATAGAGCAAATGCTTTCCATTGCCAATAGCAATAATAAGCCTACTATCGTGGATCCAAAAAAACGTAATTTTCTCTGCTACAAAGGCGCTACTTTATTTAAACCCAACCTCAAAGAATTAAAAGAAGGCTTAAAAGTTGATTTTAACGGTGCAGACATGCATTCGGTAGAAGTGGCTATAAGCAGATTAAAAATGGCTCTTAAAGTTAAAAATGCTTTGTTGACTTTGTCAGAAAACGGAGTATATATTGATGGTGAAAAAGAAAAAAAGCACATTAAAGCACATGTTCGTAAAATTGCTGATGTAAGCGGAGCAGGAGATACTGTAGTAAGCATTGCCAGCTTGTGCATAGCCTTAAATCAGCCTGCCCAAGTAATTGCCGGCCTAAGCAACTTAGGAGGAGGTATTGTTTGCGAACAGCTCGGAGTAGTACCGGTAGATGCGCAAAAATTGAAAAACGAGGCACAGCAATACGGATTATTCCCTAATTAGTCTTCCAGATAAAACTTCATTGCTTCAATTATTTCTAATTGATCAATTTTGATATCGTAAACTGCCTCTCCAATAGAAGAAATTAATGCCATTTGTACTTCCCCTTGACTATTTTTTTTATCATGGGTCATTAAGCTTACAATTTCATTCCAGCTCTCAAGGGGTAAATCTATTTTGGGAAATATTGTGCAAATGTATTTTTTAATCTCTGTAAGATCTCCCAATGCTAAACCACACTTCTTCATTGATAAATAGCTTTCAGCTATCATGCCTATAGCTATTGCCTCCCCATGCAGAAGTTTTTTTTCACTATTTAAAAAATAACTTTCAATCGCATGACCAATAGTATGACCAAAATTTAATACTTTACGATACCCTGATTCAAAAGGATCTTGCTTTACCACTTGTTGCTTAACGCCAATGGAATGCGGTATTAATTGATTCCAGGGTTGAGCAACGAAATCATTTTCTGTAAGTTTTTGCCAGTATATCTTATCAGCTATCAAACAGTGCTTAATTACTTCTGCAAAACCAGATCGTAATTCTTTATCTGGCAATGATTTCAAAAATGTAGGGTCTACCAATACCTGTCCAGGATCTTTAAATATACCTATATGATTCTTAAAATGAGAAAAGTCTACACCTAGCTTACCACCAATGCTAGCATCTACTTGTGAAAGAAGAGTAGTGGGTATGTTTATAAAAGTAATACCTCGCTTGTAAGTTGCCGCACAAAACCCACCCATATCGCCAATTACTCCACCACCTAAATTAATTAACAATGATTTCCTGTCCAGACCAATCCTTGTCATTTCTGACCAGATATGCTGACAAGTGTCAATGTTTTTATTTTCCTCTCCAGGATTAATTTTAATCAAAAAATGATCGGGCAAGCCAAATTGAATCAATGGGTAACAATGTTGTAGCGTGTTATAATCAACTAAAATAGCAATTGATGAAAAACTATTTACGCTTAAAAATCTTTTGACCTCATCCTCTATCCTATCACTAATGGCTATGTATTCCGGCAACATTATTTCCACAATTATTTGTTATTCGCTACTTCGGTATTTTCTGTTTCGTTGATAATTTCGGTTTGACGTTTAATGGATGCATCGTGAATTAATTTAAATATCTCATCCATAAACTTTGGATTTAGATTTAATGATTCTGCTAATTTGCGACGGCTATCAGAAATTTCTTTCCATCGATTTTTTTGGAAAACTGTAACATTATTGCTCTTTTTATAAAAGGCTATTTTATCTACCACACTCATTCGTGCCGCCATAGCTTCAAAAAGTTCACGATCAATGTTATCTATCTGATCACGCAAATCTTCCAGATGATTAATAAAGTCCTTATCTTCTGAAGTAGCTTTTCTTATTTTCAATTTGGTAAGCAAGTCATGCATCTGATCTGGCGTGATTTGCTGCCTGGCGTCGCTCCATGCTTTGTCGGGATCACGATGAGACTCAATTATCAAACCATCATAATCAAGATCAAGGGCACGTTGAGAAATTTCGTAAATCATTTCTCTATTGCCGGCAATATGACTAGGGTCGCAAATAAGTGGCAGGTTGGGCATATTACTTTTCAATTCAAGCGGTATTTGCCACATCGGCACATTTCTATATTTGGTGTTTTGATTTGAGGAGAAGCCTCTATGAATTGCACCTAATTTAGTTATTCCAGCATTAGAAATTCTTTCCAATGCACCTAACCATAATGACATGTCGGGATTAATTGGATTTTTTACCAAAACAGGAATATCAAGTCCGCTGAGAGCATCTGCAATTTCCTGAACGGTAAAAGGATTGACTGTAGATCGGGCTCCAATCCATAGAATATCAACACCATGCTTCAAGGCCTCAAATACATGATGAGGACTTGCTACTTCAATGGCAAACTTTACATCCAATTCTTTTTTAACATTTTGTATCCACTTCAATGCCTGAATACCTATACCTTCAAAATTATTTGGCCTGGTGCGAGGTTTCCATATTCCTGCACGAATAATATTAATATTTTGTTCTTTTAATCGCTTACTGGTTTCAAAAAGCTGATCTTCCGTTTCAGCACTACAAGGACCAGCAATAATTAAAGGCTTCTTCACATCCGGAAACCATTCGTTCATTTCACTAAAATTCATTATTTTTCTCCAATCTATTTTTCAAAAACCCTAAAACAAAATTATTAAAGATATCCTTTTTATATATTTGTATTATTTAATAAATAAAATGGATACACAACTCAATTACGACTTTAATAATACTGAAATTGCTTTTCGTGCCAAATCTAATAAGGAATTAAACAAAGCATATTTTTTATTTGCCAGCATCAATAGTAACTTCCTGAGCAGCTTGGGCACAAAAAGTGTAAAGTTAGCATTAAAACTTAATTTACCGATAAAAAACATAATAAAAAAAACGGTATTTCAACAGTTTTGCGGTGGTGAAAATATTGAACAATGTCAAAACACCATAGAAAAATTGGCGCTTCATAACATTAAGACAATTTTAGATTATGCAGTAGAAGGAGCTGAAACAGAATATAGTTACGATCAAACAACAAATGAGATAATTCGTACGATTGAAAAAGCAAAAAACAGTCCTCAAATACCCTTCTCAGTATTTAAACCAACAGGCTTAGGCTCAAAAAAAATATTGGAGAAAATCCAATTGAACAAAAAATTAACTACTGAGGAACAAGAAGCACGAGATCGAATAAAAAACAGATTAGACCGAATTTGCAGCACTGCATACCAATATGGAATTAGGATAATGATTGATAGTGAAGACAGCTGGTATCAGGACCCTATTGATGATATGGTATATGAAATGATGGTGCGCTACAATAAGCAAAAGCCTATTGTATATAACACGTTTCAAATGTACCGAAAAAAAATGTTAGATAGATTAAAAAGTGCATTTCTAATGGCCGCCAGAGAAAACATATATTTGGGAGCCAAATTGGTAAGAGGTGCTTACATGGAAAAGGAAAGGGAACGATCCGCTGAAAAAAAATATGAAGATCCAATCTTACCTAATAAAGATGCTACAGACAATGCTTATAATGATGCGCTTAAATTTTGCATAGATAATAAACAAAGAATAGCTTTAGTTTCTGGTTCACACAATGAATATAGCAACTATTATTTGACAGTATTAATTGATAAATATGGAATAGCCAAAAAAGATGAAAATGTATTTTTTGCTCAGTTGTATGGCATGAGCGATCATATATCTTTTAATTTGGCAGAAGCCGGATATAATGTAGTCAAATATGTTCCTTACGGTCCGATAGAAGCCGTAATGCCCTATCTATTTCGTAGAGCTGAAGAAAACACTTCAATTGCAGGCCAAAGCAGTCGCGAGTTTTTATTGATAAGAAATGAACTGAAACGCCGAAAATCTTAAGGCTGTGTAGAGGTAATAACCGAATCGTTAGTTATTTTAAACTCAACCCTCCTATTGATCATTCTTCCTTCTTCTGTTTCATTACTGGCTTTGGGCATGGCCTCACCATAACCTATTGCCGATAATCTTTTACTGCTTATTCCTCGCTGTGCCAGAAAATCATAAATGGCATACGCGCGCTTTTCAGATAGCTCCTGATTATATTCATCATTACCAAGGCTACAGGTATGACCAGATATTTCTATACGCATATTGGGGTTATCTTTTAGCAACACCAATAATCTATTGAGCTCTGGAAATGACTCTTGACGCAATTCAGCTGTAGCAAACTTAAAAAACACATTGTTTAGTGTAAGAGGCTGTTCAGTTTCTATTGGAACTAATAAAATGTCCCTTTCTATGGTAGTATTACTTTGTATAGCCGTAAGGTCTAAAGAATCTTGGTGCGGTACATACCCTGTGGAATTTGCATAGTACCGATATTTGGTACCGGCAGGAAGTATTAATTGATATTCTCCTGTGGTAGCGCTTGAATTTGTTTCTGCTATTTCCACCCTATCTTCTTCTCTAAAGTACTGAATATCTGTAGCTATTGGCTGTTTTGTCCAGGCATGCATTACCTTACCTTTAATTTTTACAATATAATCGGGCTTTTGAAAAAAAGGAACTCTTACTTTATAAACATCCACGTCATTTTCAGAACTACGCGAAAAATAGGCAAAGTCATCTTCAATGGAAATGTTAAAGAATATATCGTCGAAGCTGGAATTAATCGAAGCACCTAGATTTTGGGGATAAGTCCAATTCTCCCAGGTTTCATCCAGTCTTTTTGTCATGAAAATATCATAACCTCCAAATCCATTAAAACCCTTGGAAGCAAAAAACATTGTTTTATCATCAGCAGCCAAAAAAGGTGAGGCTTCTTCAAAAGCCGAATTGATTTTATCACCCATGTTTTTTGGCTCGCTCCATGTCCCATCTTCTTCTTTAAAAGAAACATAAAAGTCGCGATTTCCTTTAGAGTCATCTCTTTCAATAGCCATCAAAATAACTTTCTGATTATTGGCCAAAAAGAAATTAGCTTTGGATGATAAATTGTAATCATCTTTAATTTGAACTGACTTAGGATAAGACCAGCCATCTTCTGTCTTTTTACTAATTGATAAGCCAGCACTCATCTTGTTTTTACGGATATAGCGATTGCCTAGTAGCAGTAAAATGGATGTTCCATCAGGAGTAATTGAGCTTATAAAATTAGGCCCTTTATTATTTAAAGGTTCCCCGATATTTATAGCTGGCCCCCAGTTTCCATTTTCATCTTTATTGGAATACCAAATATCTTCAGGATCTCTCTTGCCATTGAAATTATCAGGATGATTTTGCCGGCTAAAGTATAAGGTTTTATTATCTGGTGATATCAAAGGTTTTAATTCTCTGTATTCACTATTGATAGATTCTCCTAGCTTCTCAGCCACAAAATAGTCTTGAATATTTTCTTGGTTTATTCTAAATGAAATGGGTATTTTCGAGTCTGAAACTGCAATAGCATCAACCGCATAATTTCCGGAAAAGGCTTTGTTAGTAAATAATAATTTAACAGCCTTTACTTTGTAAGGAGTAAGATCAAAGTAAATTCGAAAAAGTCTTGCTCTTAAAGGAAGTTCGGTAGGCTCAAAATCCATAATGAAATGTTCCTCTCCATCCTCATCTATAGCATATAGTTGGGTTAGTGCTGAAGGATACGCGGATTCGGCAACTGCAACCTGTTGAATTTTCATGGCTTCCTGAAAATCTACCACCAGGTATTCGAGTGCTAACTTTTTTTCTGGCTGCCAGGCGTTTTCAGACAATTCATTAAACATAGCATCTGGCTCTCCCAATACTTGATTAGCCGAAGCATAAATATTATTTAATTGAGAGGAAAACTCAACAACAGAATGCGCCCACTGAATATCTTGAGCACGGATAAAGTTGCTAAATAATAATACACATATACAAAGAGCTAAATATTTCACTGGTTATGTATTTTAGGTAAATAGTTGTTACTGAGTTAGTAACGTACTTTTGGCGGTGCTATTCTATTAAAACGTAATCCTAAAGAAACCTCGTAAGCACCTACCCCACTTTGAAAATTATTTAGACTGGTTACGTTCCAATCATAACTAAAACCTACCTGAAAACGATTAGTAACAAACTCGGTAGATAAAATGAAAGAATCATCCCATCGGTGCCATGTTCCCAATCGAAGAATTGAATTGGATAATAATCCTTGACCTTGAGATGCTAACAAATAGGATAAAAATGCTCCTACATTGGTTTGATTTAGTCTATCAGTAAATAATGTTAATACATTAGCAGATAAATTGAACTGTTCGCTTATGCCAAATACCATTCCACCGTGGTATTTATATACCAGTGGCATTCGGTCAGTTTGTCCATCCAAATTAGCCGCGTTAGGAGCATTTAAATGTTCTACTGCCAAACCAGAAAATGCTGTTTGAATCAAATCAGAAGTATTATTGTTCCGATAGCGCCAAAAGGCTCCCGGGGTTAAACTTAAAACAGTTTTATTTTCAAAATTTTGTTCTACAGGATTATCCCCGGGATTATATCCAACACCCGGAACATATCCTGAACCCCATTGGGAGTCACTCCCATCAATTCTTACATTAATTATACTAGTTTTTATACCAAACGATATTTGATTTTGCCTATCCAAGGGTAAATTATAAGCAAAAGATGCACTTCCTCCAGTTGTTCTAAATTCCCGATTTACACCGGCAACATCATTAAAAATAGATATACCCAACCCCCCTAATTGGCTTACAGGCTGCTTATCTATATCTCGATAAAATGGGTAAATAAAAGATGTTTGGGCAGTGGAATATGGCTTGTGTAACGCACTCCATTGCGATCTGTAATTAAAATTAACCAACATTTCATCTTCGTCACCTACCAATGCTGGATTTAAATAAACCGGTGCATTGTAAAATTGAGAAAATACAGGATCTTGTGCTTCTGCTTTAAATGCAACTATCGTTACTATTATTAATAAGGTTGTTAATTTCATATTTTTCATTATCTAGCTAATGTTACTGTTCCAACTTTTTCAAACGGTACTCCATCTAAGAACATACCTTTTACAATATATGTATAAGTACCAATGGATTGCATCTCACCATTTCTGGCTCTTCCATCCCAACCTTGATTTTGTGCCACGTCAAGACTAGACGTTTCGAATAAAGTATTACCCCATCTATTTAATATTCTAAATAAAAAATTATTAGGTGATATACCTTCTCCATAAACTTTTACTACCCTATTTTCAGGATCTACCGCTGAAGGGCTAAACATGTTAGGAACAAAAATTACACGTTGCTCTGCTACAGACACTATCGCAGAAGAAGTGTTTTCACAACCCTGATTTTCAACTGTAAGTGATACTTCGAAATCATTAACGGCATTAAAAGCATGTATCGGGTTTTCTTGAGTAGAAACATTTCCGTCGCCAAAATCCCAGGCATAGGAATCAGCATTATTCTCAGTCGGATAAAATTCAATATCTACAAATATGTAATTTTCATCGGGCAAATAAGAGAATGAGGCATCAGGAAGTGGTACTATAGTAATAGTTTCTTCATTAGTTTCACTGGTACATTTGTTTGCAGCCGTTACATAAAATACTATGTCGCCTGTTTCGCCTTCAGCGGGGGTGTAATTTATAGTGCCAGCATTTACATCATCAATAACTCCGTTTCCATTGGTTGACCATGTAACTGATTCTGCCTCAGTTGTAGCAGATAAGGTAACTAACTCGCCCTCACAAAAACTTTCTTCACCAACGATTAAAATATCAAGATCCTCATCGATTAGGGTTACATCAGCTTCTCCACTTACACTTCCGGAGCAGCCATTTGCATCCGATAAACTTATTAATGTATAGGTACCTGCATCCGCGGTGGTAAAGCTATATTGATCATCATTAATGTCAGTTATTGTATTTTCACTTACGCCATTAAAGTATGTAAAGCTGTAAGGGGCCTCACCGGTAAAGGTTACATTTACGGTAGCCGTTTCAGTACTTGGGCAAATATCTCCTCCACCACTAATACTTGCTGAGGGCAGAGCATCAACTATCACAGTTGCATTTGAGGAATTAGTACATCCTTGATCACTTGTAAAAGAATAGGTAATAACATGCTCTCCAACTCCAGCTTCAGCGGGGTCAAATTGTCCGTTACTTACTCCGGGGCCACTAAATGAACCACCATCAGGACTAGCCTCTAAACTTACAGGTGCACCATTGGCGCAAAATGTATTTTGATCTATAATAAAAGAAACTTCAGGAAAATCATTTTTAACGACATTAGCCTCTCCGCTCACGGATCCACTACAATATCTATCGTTTACAGCCACGAGAGAATAAACACCTGCAGTAAAAGCTTCTATCTGATAAGTATTGTCTTCAATATCATTTACTTCTATATTTTCCTGGCCGTTGGTATATACAATATCAAAAGGTGCACTACCTGTAAATGTGAAAGTAACATCAACGCCTCCTTCTTCACCACAAATATCTCCACCACCAGCAATTGTAGCAGTTGGTGCTTCATTAATATTTACTGAAGCAGTACCTGAAGACTCATTTATACAATTGGCATCTTCTACTGAAACTAATGTATAATCCCCGGATTGATCTACTTCAAAAGCATAATTACTGTTGTTAATATTTTCAATGGTTACATTTTCACCTGCAGGGTTTTGATAAACTACCTGCCAAGGTGCTTCACCAGTAAGATTTAAATTTAAGCTACCATTTTCATTTTCACAAAATTGACCTCCTCCACTTATTTCCGCGGTAGGTAAATCAAAATAATCCACAATTACTGTAATGCTTGAGTTTACATCTCCTTCACAATTAGCATCACTCATAGCTGCCAGATAATATAAACCTGGCAATGCTGCTTCAAATGTATAAATATCGGTAGTAATGTTGTTAATTACGATCTGCTCTTCTATTGTATCGTCTTGTCTTACGATAGTAACGGAGTATGGCGCTGTGCCTGTAAAAGTTATTTCAATGTTAGTGGTAAAACCTTCACATATATTCACTGATCCTTTTGTCAAACTTGAAAACCTTGCGGAGGCTTCCGGTGCCATTGCTATTGTAGCACTACCATCAACATTTCCTGTTTTGTAAGCATCTTGTACAGAAAGGAGTGTATATGTGGTTAATGATGATGTTTGAAATGTATAAGTATCCTCTTGATAATTATTAATATCAAATTCGTTGCCATCGCTATTTTGATAGGTAAAATCAAAAGGAGGAGTGCCTTCCAGATCAATTACAACAGTACTTTCATCAGATGGGCTACATAATAATGCATCGCCGGATATAGTAGCGCTTGGAATTGCACATGCTTTTGATCTGGGACTTGCTGTAGCTGTACTACCCGAACCACCGGGTGTCATTAATGTCCAAACTTGATTTCCTGAGGTAAAATTGAATGAAAAAACTTTGACATGTCGGCCTGGTTCAAAAACTGTTGGTTGGCCTACATCATTGCCAGGAGTAAAAAAATTATCAGTACCCACTGGAATTGTATAGGCCTGATCTGAACTATTATTATATCCGAAATATGCGGTATATGAGCCATCTTCATTTTGCTCAACACATTCTAACACGGGAGATACTTGAGCATTGGCATTACTTAGCATAAAACCAGATAATGCCATTACAGCTAAAATAATGATACTGTTAATTTTCTTCATTTTGTTACGATTATTTATTTCAAGCTTCTGGCTTTTGTTAATATCTTTATAAAAATCAAAATTCGTAATTGTTTTAAAAATGTCCGAATCTTTATTTTTAAAACAATTTTTTTACTTTACATTAAAAAAATTACATAGCTACCGGTTATGAATTGTTGTACAAATTTACTATAATTTATAAAAATAATTATAAATATCGCACTTTTTTTTAAAATCTGCCCTAATACTTTTATGATATTACATAAGTAACTTTTTTCTTACCTGTATCAAAAACTAATATAGTCAATTATTAATTTGATAAAACTACCCTCTGTTAAATTATACTTGTAAGTAGTGAGTACTTTCGTGTTTTTTTTGCAAAAAATTGTAATTAATTATAACGTAATCATCTAATTGCCTGTAAATGAGATTTTTATATATTGTTGCTTTATTACTAAAGAGAAATTTTTCTCCAAACTGATTATTTATCAGCACTTTCGAAGTATAAATAAAACTTTTCCGTTCAATTCTTTTTCTAATTATCGTAATTTTGCAGCTAATTTTTATAAATCAAAAAGTTATACACATCATGCAATTGAGCGAACAAGAAATAATAAGAAGAGAAGGTAAATCAGCCATTGAACAATTAGGGATTGACCCATACCCTGCTCCCACCTATCCCATTGATTATACTACAGCTGAAATTAAATCTGCATTTGATAAGCTTGCTCAGGAAAAAACTGAAATTTCAATAGCTGGTAGATTAATGGGGCGAAGAATAATGGGGTCGGCTTCTTTTGCTGTGTTGCAGGATGAGTCAGGCAAAATTCAAATTTATTTGCGTCGTGATGATATTTGCCCTGATGAAGATAAAACACTTTATAATACTGTTTTTAAAAAATTACTGGATATCGGTGATATTGTGGGGGTTAAAGGTTTTTTGTTTAAAACCCAAACAGGTGAAATGTCTTTTCACGTGAAGGAATTAACTATATTGACCAAATCTTTGCGTCCCCTTCCAATCGTTAAAGAAACAGAAGATGAAAAAGGAAATAAAGTAATTCATGATGCTTTTGCTAATCCGGAACAAAGATATCGTAGACGTTATGTCGATTTAATTGTGAACCCGGAAGTGCGTGAAACCTTCAGGAAAAGATCTCGCCTGGTAAATTCTATCCGAAACTTTTTAAGTGAAAAAGGATACCTTGAGGTTGAAACACCTATTTTACAACCTTTATATGGTGGTGCTGCTGCAAGGCCTTTCAAAACACATCACAACACACTGGACACGACCTTGTATCTGAGAATTGCCAATGAATTGTATTTGAAAAGATTAATCGTGGGAGGATATGAAGGTGTATTTGAATTTGCAAAAGATTTTCGAAATGAAGGTATGTCTCGATTTCACAATCCGGAATTTACCCAGGTAGAGCTTTATGTAGCCTATAAAGATTATTACTGGATGATGGAATTAGTAGAAGAAATGGTAGAGCAAGTAGCTATTGCTTTGCACAATTCTACCAAAGTAAAAGTAGGTGAAAATGTAATTGATTTCAAACGTCCTTGGAAAAGGTATACAATGTTTGAAGCCATTGAAGAATATACAAAGATTGATATTTCAACAATGGATGAGCAAGCGCTAGCCCAAACAGCAAAAAATTTAAAAGTACCGATTGATGAATCGATGGGTAAAGGCAAATTGATAGACGAAATATTTGGTGAAAAAGTAGAGCCTTTTTTAATTCAGCCTACTTTCATTACTGATTACCCAATTGAAATGTCGCCACTAGCAAAAAAACATCGTAGTAAAGAAGGGCTGGTAGAAAGATTTGAAGTAATATGTAATTGTAAGGAAATTTGCAACGCCTTCAGCGAATTAAATGACCCCGTAGACCAACGTAAAAGATTTGAAGAGCAATTGGAGCTTAGTAAACGAGGAGATGAAGAAGCCATGGTTCTCGATGAAGATTTCTTGCGCGCACTGGAGCATGGCATGCCTCCTACTGCCGGTTTAGGTATAGGTATTGATCGGTTAACCATGATTATGACCAACTCTAAATCCATTCAAGATGTTATATTTTTTCCTCAAATGAAACCGGAGAAAAAACCAAAAATGGCAACAGAGGAAGATTTTATAAAAATAGGGGTAAGAGCTGAATTAGTGCCAGTATTGCAAAAAGCTGGTATTGTTACCATTGAGCAGTTACAACAATCTTCACCCAACAAGCTTTTTAATGATATTTGTGGCTTACGTAAAAAAATGAAACTGGATATTAAAAACCCAACCCTTGAGGAGGTTAAATCATGGACGGGAGAGGAATAGCGCTCTGTTTTGAATTTTATCCTTTGAAAATTATTGAAAAAACTGTTAAAAGAAAACCGGCAATGTCAAACATCAAGAAAATATTTGGTGTTTAGGCATTGTCTTTTTTTATCATTATAGTAAATCATTCATGAAACATCTGCTTACATTATTCTTAGTCTTATCTACCTTCAGTATTAATGCTCAAAGCTCTTTAGACTATTATTTACCCGAAGATTACGCGTACGATCAAAATATCCTAAAACCTTCAGAATATTTGGGATTTGAAGTAGGCGACTGGCACCTGAGCCACGAACTTATAAGTGGTTATTTGCAAAAGCTTACTGATGCATCTGACAGGATAAAAATGGAAATGTATGGTAAAAGTTATGAGCAAAAGCCTCTTAATTTATTAATTGTGTCATCTCCTGAAAATTTGGCTAAGCTGGAAGATATAAGAAAACAACACGTTCAATGGAGCGATCCTGCTGCAAATAGCGAAGCAGAAATTGATAAAATGCCATTGGTTGTATGGTTAGGCTATAGCGTACATGGCAACGAACCCAGCGGCGCCAATGCTTCCGTATTGGTAGCTTACCATCTGGCAGCTGCTCAGGGCTCTGTCATTGATGAGCTTTTGCAGAACACCATTATCATAATAGATCCTACCATCAATCCTGATGGGCTTAACAGGTTTGCGCAATGGGCAAATGCTAATAAAAGTGTAGCATTGGTAGGTGACCCAGCCGATAGAGAACACAACGAAAATTGGCCCAGGGGACGAACCAATCATTATTGGTTTGACCTTAATCGCGACTGGTTGCCGCTGCAGCATCCTGAAAGCAAAGGCAGAATTGACTATTTTCATCGATGGAAGCCTAATGTTTTAACGGACCATCATGAAATGGGCACCAACTCAACATTCTTTTTTCAGCCAGGCATACCTTCAAGAACACACCCTTTAACGCCCAGCAAAAACCAAGAATTGACTAGAAAAATTGCCGAATATCACGCGGAAGCATTGGAAAAAGGCAAAGTGCTGTATTACACCCAAGAAAGTTATGATGATTTTTATTATGGCAAAGGCTCCACTTATCCAGATGTGAATGGTTCAATAGGTATTTTATTTGAGCAAGCATCCTCTCGTGGGCACTTACAAGAAAGTATTCATGGCAATTTAAGCTTTCCTTTTACCATACGTAATCAGTTTACTGTATCCCTATCTACTTTGGCTGCAGCTAAAGCCATGAAAAATGAACTGCTTAATTATCAAAAAGATTTTTATAAAACTGCAATTGCTGAAGCCAAAAATCAAACGGGGCAAGCCTATATTGTAACTGCCGGAAACGATATTTACCGATTAAATGCATTAGCAGAGATTTTAGAAAGGCATGAAATTAATTATGCATTGAGCAAAGAAAACTATCGTAAAAATTCTATTGACTATCCAGCCGAAAAGAGTTTGGTTATTCCTTTTAATCAAATGCAATACAAACTTATTGAAGCCATTTTTGAAACCAGAACAGAATTTACCGATAGCTTATTTTATGACATTTCGGCCTGGAACTTCCCAATGGCAATGCATCTTCATTTTACTAAATTGGGGGCTAATGAATTAGCGCAGCTCAAAACCAACAGCTCTACACTAGAAATGCCTACAGGTAAAGTTACGGGAGATGCCAAAAGTTATGCTTATATTTTGCCCTGGCAATATCAAAGCGGAAAGGCTCTTTATCAAATTCTTGATCGAGGCATAAAAGCAAGTGTAGCCACGGATACCATTGAAATTTCAGATGGTATTTTTATGCCCGGAAGTATTCTGATTCCCACTCAGCAGCAACCCATGAGTGATGAGCAGTTAAATAATTTCTTACAGAAAGTGGCCTTGCAAAATAACTTGAACATAGCAGGAGTGAACAGTGGCTTGTCATTTTCAGGGGCTAGCTTAGGCAGCCCAAGCTTAGAGAGCCTGCAAAAGCCCTCAATTGCTTTACTCACCGGCGATGGAGTAAGCAGCTACGAAAGTGGAGAAATATGGCATTTGCTGGATCAAAGATTTGCTATGCCTGTCACCAAAATATCAGCCGATGTTCTTACCCGAATTGATCTTGATCGATACAACGTATTATTGATGCCTCATGGAAGTTATGGCCAGCTAGGTACCTCAGGAAAAGAAAAGCTTACCAGCTGGTTGCAAGAGGGGGGCACTTTAGTAGCAGTAAAGGGAGCTGTTAGCTGGTTACACAGTCAGGGTATATCTAAATCTGAGTTTTTAAAAACGAAACCTGATACTACCGGAATCCAGAAAAATTACAGTGATTACCGCAAAGCAAGAGATGCCAAAGATATCAACGGAACTATTTTTAAAGGGATCGCCGATTTAACTCACCCTATAAATTTTGGTATTGACTCTGAGGAAGTTTATCTTTTCAAAAATGGAAATTATTTCATGAAACCGGTAGCCAGCCCATATGCTAACCCAGTTATTTATAATAACAAACCTTTGGTAAGTGGTTATATTGCTGAAGAAGTAATAGATAAGGTAAGCAACTCGGCGGCAATTTCGTTAAACAGCTATGGCCGGGGATTAATTATAAATTTTGCCGACAATCCTAATTTCAGGGCATTTTGGTATGGCACCAACAGGTTTTTTATTAATAGTATCTTTTTTGGCAATATAATTAGCCGTAGCTCAGCCAGGTAAACAAAATAAAATGGATTTTTTCGCAAGATATTGAAACTATTTAGTTAATTCAATAACTTTGTGAAACCCCTAGAAAAATGGTTCGATATCCGAATAAATTATTCAAGTACGATAAAAACTATTTGCTTAAAGAGGCTCAGCAGCACACAAGGGAAAAGTTGTTAAAGGCAATGATTGATCATGTCAAAAATTACTACCTTACCTATCACAACCCTTTAGGCCTGGTTGACTCTGCCGTTATCAAAATAAAAAGTTCTACAACCTATAATCTGCAGAACTTCGAATTCTTTTACAACTTTCTTTGTGGAATATATCGATACAAAAATCCGGATAATCAGTTGCCCATCTGCTTTGATGGTCGATCTCCTCAAGAGTTTTATCAAGAAGAATGGGAAGCATCCTTTCGGCAATATATTCAAGATTTTGTCAAGCAAGAAAATTTTTTAAAAGCAGTATTGGAAGCTACTGTTTTTTATTGCAATAGCCATAGAGAGATAATGGCTCATAATCGAATGAAGAACTTCCTCATCAATCACTTTGCTATTAAGTTATATAAATACAAAGGATTGGTAGCAATGAAAGTAGCCTGATAAACTATATTATTTTTTAATAGTTTATCAAAATAAATCCAAAAGCTAAAAATCATATGAAAAGAAGAAAATTTATCAAAATAGCCGCCAGCGGTGCAGTTACCGCCAGCTTACCTATTTCTTTACAGGGCAATGCCCTAGCCGGCAAAAGTGATAAATGGGGTGAGCTATTACCGCTGAATAAATTTGGGAACACCGGTAAAATGGTTACCATGATGGGTGTAGGTGGTTTTCACGTAGGTAGAATGACGGATGCAGAAGCACAAAAAACTATAGAAACAGCCATTGATGGTGGTATAAGATTTTTTGATGCAGCTGAATCGTATGTAGGTGGTGAAAACGAAAGAAAATACGGCCGCCTACTCACGCCCAAGTACAGGGAAGAAATTTTTCTTTTATCAAAAACTAAAGCCAGAGATGGAAAGACAGCCCAAGAGCATTTAGATGGATCTTTGAGTAGAATGAAAACCGACTATCTTGATCTTTGGCTTATGCATCAGGTAGATTCAAAAGAAGATTTTGATAAAATTCTTGAAAATGGAATGCTGGATGTTTTTATTAAAGCCAAAGAAAGCGGCAAAGTAAAACATATAGGCTTTTCTGGCCATAAAAGACCGGAAGCAAATATTTATGTGTTTGAACAAACCAAAGATTTAATGGAAGCTAATATGCTCCCCATAAATTTGCTCGACCCAGGCTACAATAGCTTTATAAATAATGTAGTGCCCTTACTGGTGAAAAAGAAGGCCGGTATCATTGCCATGAAAACACTAGCCGGAGGAGCTTTTTGGGGCGGTGGATTTGAAGGAAATCGTGATTTGCAAGAACGAGTAATTGATAAAATTTCTGTAAAAGAGGCGATACATTTTGCCTTGAGCATGCCCAATGATGTATTAGTAACCGGTGCTAAGGATGCAAATATGCTGCAAGAAAAAATTGACCTGGCCAAATCTTTTGTTAAACTAAAGGAAGAAGACCAAGAAATGCTTATGAACAAAGTAGCAGAATTGGCTGGAAATACAGTAGAATATTATAAAGCATAAGCTTTATTTAATGCATATCTGAATTGAAAAAAAATAGGGCCGTAATTGCCCTATATTTTTTCAATTACACAGGTTGTATTTCTATTCTAAAAGTTCCAATTCAAATCCCAACGGGGCAAATGGAGGAATGGCAGAGGGTGATGAGGAAATTACTCTTGGAAAAATAAGAAAGTTTTGCGCTGCACCATAAGCCATGGCTGATGGCATGAGCACTACTCCTTTTTCTCCTTTTACCATTTCAGCTATACCTTTTGAAAAACCTGATATGGTTTCTCCAGAAGAAACTCTCACTTGGTTATTGCTACCCATTTGAAAAACTGCTGAATCAGCTTCATCAAATACATTTCCATTTTCTACAAAAAAACCTTCATAATTTAGTTCAAAAAAAGAACCAGCGGTAGGTGCACTACCTGTACCTGCTGAGATTTGATAATAATAAACGCCATTGTCAAGCAATTGGTAGTTAGAAATACTTTGATCAGTTAAGTAATTTAATATCATCTGGTCTTCCATGTTGGCTCTTCCGGCACTGTCGGTTACAAAAGCTACTGTTATGTCCATCTTAATATTAGCATTAGCTGGCATCAGTGTGTCATTAGCATAAGAACCATAAGCCAAATAAGAGGGAATATAAAACCGGTAAGTTTCTCCTTCTTTCATCCAGGTAAGACCTAAATTGGCTACAGATGGAACAGTAACAGTCTCACGATTAGCCACGTGCACAAAAATTGCAGGGTTGCCCATACTGGCAGTTAAGCTATCGATATGCTGACCAGTAAGCTGACTTATTTTATAATAAAGCCCAACAATGTCACCAGATTCAATATCAACACCTTGCGGGTTTTGTGTGATAGGTTCATAATAGTAATTTAGATTGCTTTTGGTGGCTTGAATATTATTATCTTCAATATATTCTTGTACTATTCGATCACTTTCTTCATTTATTAGTGAGTTTGGCTCATCTGTACCAAAACATCCTTGCATCAATAATACTACAGATATTAGTATAATTGCTTTATAATATTGAACTACATTCATTTTCTTTCTTATTAAATTTTAAAATTAACCTTACATTCAATCATTTGACACTTATTATCAGGGTAAAGTTGCATTCGATAACAATTTCCAAATGAGTATTTTACTTTACTGCTAATATTTTTAATTGGAAAGTTAAACTATCACCATCATCTAGTATTTCTGGCAGTTCTTGGCCGGACTTATTATAAAAATTAGCTGCAGGAATTGTAAATACTGCTGAATCACCTTCGCCCATTCGCTTCAGTGCTTGATAAAACAACCCTGATTTATTCCATATAGAATCATTGTGTTTAATCACCACCAATTCATCCATTATTTGCGTATCCGTTATTACCTTTCCTTCATCATCATGAAATAGCATATTAAATTCTATTACCTGGCCGGGTTTAACATTTTTTAATGCTTTGGATCCAACGAATCGAATCTCAATTTCAGATGTTTCTTCTGTTTTATCAAAAGCACAACCAAATGTCAATAATAATATCAGAAAAATGCTACACTGCTGCAGATTTAATTTTTTTGTTGGTTTCATTTAATTTTTCACGGTATTGAGGTAATAATTGCTCAAACTTCTCAACTACTTTAACGATGGGATCGCCTGAGCGCCCTCCAGCTGCGTTTCTATGTCCACCGCCCTCAAAATGTAATCGGGCTATATCATTTACAGAAAAGTTTCCTTTGGAACGGAAGCTCAATTTAACTTCATCTTCACGTTCGATAATCATGGCTGCAAAAATTATATTGTTTAAAGATAATGCATAATTTACCAATCCTTCCGTATCCCCTGTTTTTGATTCGAAGTTTTGTAGATCTTCTGCACTTACATGAAAGTAGGCAGTATTATATTTCTCAACTACTTTTAATCGTTGGCTCAGTGCAAAACCTAAAAACTTGAGTCTGTTAAGAGAATTATTATCATATATTAATTCGCCAATTTTAGCTACTTCGGCTCCAAGCTCAATTAGTTCTGCAGTTACCAGGTGCACATTTTTGGTGGTATTGCTGTATTTAAACTGACCGGTGTCAGTCATAATACCAGCATATAAGCAATTGGCAATTGGTTTATCAATCAGATGTCGCTCTTCCAATAAGTTCATTAGTTCATAAACCAATTCGGCAGTGGCTGCTGCTTCTGTACTCCACAGTTCAAAATCGGCGAATCGATCAGGATCGAGATGGTGATCGATCAAAACTTTTTTCGCCTTTGATTTTTGCACGTGAGAACCCAAACCATTAATTCTGCTTAAGCTATTAAAATCGAGACAAAAAATTATATCAGCATCTTTTACTAAGCTATGACTCAATTCCTCCGTAGATTCCTGATATACAATTACCTCATCATTGCCACTCATCCAATTAAGAAATTCCGGATAGTCGGATGGCGTAATAACTTTCACATGATGATCTTTCTTTTTTAAAAACCCCGCTAATCCTAAACTTGAACCCAATGCATCAGCATCAGGCTTAAAATGAGTAGTTATTATAATATCTTTTGGCTGCCCTAGCAGCTCTTTAAAAATCTGTAAATTTCGCATTTAAATTTTTTTGCGCTCCAATTCAACCATGCAAAAGTGCTAAAATTAGCCTAATATACAAAGAAATGATTTATTACCGGGAGCAATCATAAAATTAAGATGAATGTGAGTAAACGGAGCAAGTATTTTTTTATTGGAAAACAAAGAGAAAATAACTGAATTAATAAAAATGAGCAGTTCAACCCTTTATTGTACTTACCTCTAAAAAGGTAAAATAGCTTTAGATGCAGTATATGGGCAATATAATACAAATTTCTTTTTTTTAATATTGAAATCATTACTCAATATAATCTTGTTATTTACCTGTTTATTCATGTTTTAAAATTTAATATTCATATTAAAATGAACCATTACGGATAAAATTCACTTATACTTGAAATATTCCTTATTTGCCAATTATTTTGACCTTTTTCGATCGATTGAAGAATTGTGAAGAAAAAGGTCAACTTTTTTCCAACCTGCTAAGAAAATTTCTCACTTTGAATCTTTTATAATTCATTTCTTTTTTTTCTGCTCAAACTTCGTTTAATTGCATGGAATTTTAAAAAATGCTGATCCTGATGAATGAAGAAAATATTTTTAAAAACAGAATAGACCTATCTCCATTAAAAAATCAAGTTGAAAAAATAAGACTGGAAACCAGAAAAGTGATTGTTGGCCAGCAAAAAATGATTGATTTATTACTTACCGCCTTGCTGGCCGATGGACATGTTTTAATAGAAGGTGTACCAGGAGTAGCTAAAACGCTGACCGCGAAAGTTTTTTCAAAAATTATTGGCTCTCAATTTTCTCGTATTCAATTTACACCTGATTTGATGCCCAGTGATGTATTGGGCACATCAGTATTTAATGTAAAAAACTCAGAATTTGAATTTAAGGCAGGTCCAATTTTTTCTAATATTATTTTAATAGATGAGGTAAATAGAGCTCCTGCCAAAACTCAAGCAGCTTTATTTGAAGTAATGGAAGAGCGACAAGTTACTATAGATGGAAAGACCTACCCCATGGCTATGCCTTATTTAGTATTAGCTACCCAAAATCCAATTGAGCAAGAAGGAACTTATCGATTGCCCGAAGCGCAATTAGACAGGTTTTTATTCAAAATAGATGTAGGTTACCCTTCTTTGGAAGAAGAGGTTCATATACTGGAAGGCTTCCAAAGCCGAAAAAATAAAGCCCAATTAGAATTGATAAATACTGTTTTGAATGGAGATGATATTGTTAAACTTAGAGAAACCATTAACGAGCTTTACATGGAGAAAAAGCTCACGAAATATATTGCACAAATAGTTGCTGCTACTCGTGAGCATCATGATCTGTACTTAGGAGGATCGCCAAGAGCTACAATCGCTATTTTTAAAGCCTCAAAGGCCTTCGCTGCAATACAAGGTAGAGATTTCGTGGTACCTGAAGATATTCAATTTGTGGCTCCGCCCGTACTTTCACACCGTGTTTTCCTTACCCCGGAAAAAGAAATGGAAGGCACAAGCACCGTTGCTGTTATTAAACAAATAGTAGATAAAATTGATGTGCCTAGGTAAAGATGAAAGGTATCAAATCACTATTCCTCAAAGAAAGACTATTTATTGCCTTAAGTATAATAGCGTTTATATTTATAATAGGCTACTTCTACAGTGTCTTTTATCAAGTAGGCATAATACTTTTCTTTTGCTTAACAGGCATTTTTCTTATTGACTTAATTCTATTGTATAACACAAAAAATGGCGTGGAGGCTTATCGAAAGACTACACAGGATAAATTATCAAATGGTGATGAAAACCCAATTCAAATAATTATTACTAATAATTTTAACCTTACCATAAACTTTGAAGTGATAGATGAACTACCACCTCAATTTCAAATCAGGAACTTTGCTTTTGAAATAACATTACCTGCTTATAAAACAAAAAAATTGAGCTATTCTCTCAGACCAGTAACCCGGGGAGAATATTGTTTTGGTTTTATAAATGTATTTGCTTACTCAATAATAGGGTTAATCAAAAGAAGATATAAGCTGGATAAACCTGCTAACCTAGCGGTGTACCCAGGTTTCATCCAAATGAGAAAATACGAGCTCATGGCTATATCAAACCATTTGCAAGAAACCGGGATAAAAAAAATAAGAAGGATAGGCCATAATCTTGAATTTGAGCAAATAAAAGATTACGTACAGGGCGATGATTACAGAACCATCAACTGGAAAGCTACAGCGCGCAAATCGCAATTGATGGTAAATACCTATCAGGATGAGAAGTCGCAACAAGTTTACAGTATTATTGATAAAGGCAGGGTCATGAAAATGCCTTTTAATGGTATGAGTTTGTTAGACTATGCGATTAATGCAAGCTTAGCCATTAGCAATATTGCTATTAAAAAATCAGATAAAGCTGGATTGATTACTTTTCAACATAAAATAGAAACCATAATTCCCGCCTCCAAGAGAAGTGGCCAAATGAATTTGATTTTACAAGCACTATACAATCAAAGCACCACCTTTAAAGAGTCAGATTTTCACAGTTTATTTGCTCAAATACAAAATAAAATAAAAACCCGAAGCTTAATTTTATTATACACCAATTTTGAATCCTTATCTTCCTTAGAAAGGCAATTGCCTTTTTTAAAGCGTATAGGAAAAAAACACGTACTAGTAACCATCTTTTTTTTAAATACTGAAATGAACGAACTTTTAGAAAGTAAGCCAAAAACTCTTGAAGAAGTTTACATGAAAACAATAGCCGAAAAATTTGCCTATGAAAAGAAAATGGTTGTAAAAGAACTGAAAAAACATGGCATTCATGCTGTTCTTACGTCTCCTGAAGATTTGACTATTAACTCAATCAACAAATATCTTGAATTAAAAGCCCGCGGCTTAATCTAGCATTTTTTTTTATTATTTTTTCGAAAACTGCATCATTTTCTGATAAATGTCATGATCAAACTTACAATTTACTCTGATATTTACATCTAAGTAATAGCGGGTTTTCTAATTATAATATTTGCATTGATAAAAGCTTTACTATCTTTTGAAAATTTTATACTTTTACGAATAATAATTTTTATAACATAAAATGTTTGATGCTATGAGCACAGTAACCAATCCAATAATAAATTTAGATTCTGCTAAAGAATTAAAAGAACTAATTAATGAGGCGCCAAGCGTTACGGTTGCTAAAACCGTTCAGGATCTAGTAGACTTAGCAGTGGGTGGTAAAGACAGCCTTCAACATGAAGTGTACTATGACCTTCCAGATGGAAATAAGTTTCACGAGGTATCTGTATATAAAGTGATGAATGGTGTAGCTGCCAACTATACGGAAGCATACATGAGAAGAAGGGATCCAAAGTGTATGCTTATCGCTGATGACTTCCCTACAGACAAAGGTAAGTTTGAAGATAGATTCGATTATGATTTTAACAATCTGAGAAAGGAAACTTTCGATTGGTTAAAAACTCAGGACCTTGCAATGTTTTATTTCTATGCAGGTAAGGAAGGTATGGGATACAAAGCAGTAGCTGTTATACCGGCTAATGCAGGGTTTTTTGGCCTTGGGCTAGCCTTGTTGCAAGGTATAATAAATCCGGATGAATTAAAAGAAGAATTTAAACCAACTGCATTTATTTACACTGCACCACCATTTCGCCATACTCACTTTGAAGGTAAGCAAGTGGTAGTCCACAATCGCCAGCCCGACAACTATGAAATGTTTAGTTATAATTTATATCCAGGGCCTAGTGCAAAAAAGGGTGTGTATGGAATGCTAATCGGTCAAGGAGAAGCAGAAGGGTGGGTAACTGCCCATTGTTCAACAGTGCAAGTACAAACCCCGTACGACAATACGGTAACATTTATGCATGAAGGTGCAAGTGGAGGGGGAAAAAGTGAAATGCTACAACAACCTCATAGGATGTCAGACGGTAGATTATTGCTAGGCAAAAATATTCTTAATAATGACACCAGGTATTTAGAGCTTTCGAAAACCTGTGACTTAAAACCAGTGACAGATGACATGGCGCTTTGCCACCCTGCTTTACAACAAAATAATGACAAGCTCTGGCTTGAAGATGCTGAGGACGCTTGGTTTATTCGGGTGGATCACATTACCAGCTACGGCACAGACCCTGAACTAGAAAGGCTGACTGCTGTACCATCTGAGCCACTATTATTTATGAATATTGAAGCCGTACCTGGTGGCCGGGCGTTAATTTGGGACCATAAATATGATGAGCCCAATAAGCCATGTCCTAACCCTCGAGTAATCGTACCCCGAAAAATCGTACCTAAAATAGTATCGGAGCCCGTAAGTGTAGATATTAGAAGTATTGGACTGCGCACGCCACCTTGTACTAATGACGACCCCAATTATGGCATAGTAGGACTTATGCATCTATTACCACCAGCATTGGCATGGCTTTGGAGATTGGTTGCGCCAAGGGGTTACGCAAATCCGAGTATTATCCAAACCGAAGGAATAAGCAGTGAAGGTGTGGGTAGTTATTGGCCATTTGCTACAGGTAAAAAAGTAAAACAAGCTAATTTGCTATTAAATCAAATTGTGCAAACCCCTGCTGTTCAGTATATATTAACCCCTAATCAACATATTGGGGCATGGGGGACAGGTTTTATGCCTCAATGGATTACCAGGGATTATATAGCCAGAAAAGGAAATGCTTCTTTTACTAATGAGCAAATAGAGCCTGCGCGCTGCCATGTGCTCGGATATGCGCTTAATTATATGACCTTTGAAGGCCGAACCATACCACCATGGTTCTTAAAAGTAGAACTGCAAAGAGAGGTGGGTACCGAAGGTTATGATAAAGGTGCTGAAATATTGAATGAGTTTTTCTATCGTATGTTGAAAAACTTTATGACACCAGACCTGGATAAACTAGGTAAAGAAATAATTGAATGCTGCCTGGATAATGGTACAGTTTACGATTATGAGAAATTTATGAAAAAGTAATATCCGGAAATATTTCAACAAATTAATTTGAGCTTTGTTGGTTTTGATGGAAATATTAAAAAAAATCCGCTTGTTAGCGGATTTTTTTTAATTGTAGCATTCCAAGTTATTAAGCAATATTTGCTTTCTATTCATCAGTTGATTGGCGTCTATCAAAATTTGTCTTTTCTTCGCTAGAGGGTTCTTCCACTGCAACATCTTTCTCTTCCTCTTTATTTTCTTTTTCTACAGAAAGTTCCTTTTTCTCGTTGAAGAATTTTTTCTGAAATATCAATATAATCGCTACCCCCACGAAAATAGAAGCATCAGCCACATTAAATATTGGCCAAAGCGCCATATAATCACCTCCCAAAAATGGTATCCATTCTGGTAATCTCCCCTCCCAGATGTCTACATAAAACATGTCCACAACTTGCCCATGAAACCATGGGGTTCTAGCATCAAATTGAGCATTATCAAGCCATATTCCATAGAATGTGCTGTCGATAACATTGCCAATTGCACCGCCTAAAATCAAAGCAACACACCATACCAGACCCTTTGGCACCTTTCGTTTGGCCAGTATAAATAAGTAATAACCTATACCTACCATAGCCACCAGTCGAAATAAAGTTAATATCAACTTAGATTCTGCAAAAGGAATTTCCAAGCCAAAAGCCATGCCTGGATTAAGGGTATAATGCAACTTAAACCAATCGCCAAATACTTTGATCTGACCCGCCAAACCCATTTCCATATTAAAATGAACTATCAATTTTACTATTTGATCTATTAGTATAATTGCCAGGCTTAGCATGTAAAACTTTAAATATCTCACCTCTATAATTAAATTTATTTTTCCAAATTTATTTTAAGCTGGATCACAGCATCATCCACTTCTATTGAACTCGCGCCAGACAATTTATCAGCAACCTTCAAGTGCAATGCTTGTGTTTCTGCACAAATGTAATCTTTGTAATTCTCCAACGACTTATTTATCAGGTCATTATTCTTTTCTATTTCAATTTTAATTTTATCCTGTACCTCAAGCCCCATTTC
>Ga0207419_1000859_pt1 | contig 25244 bp, 25 predicted proteins | sample ElkSloMetagenome_4_FD_184723 | JGI IMG/M metagenome (GOLD analysis project Ga0207419, IMG submission 184723) | Hot spring microbial communities from Elkhorn Slough, Monterey Bay, USA - MD2A (version 2) | ecosystem: Environmental > Aquatic > Marine > Intertidal zone > Estuary: Microbial mat ... | reverse complement strand
GTGAACTTTGTTCGCGTTGCTAACAACGACGGTTTGACTACAGCCAATGGTGACGGTTTTGATGTTGATGGTATCCTTGCTATTCACAACTGTGATTACGAGAATGAAGCCATCGCTAGTGGTGAAGAGCCTACAAGACTTGTAAAGACTTCTAGCACCAACACATTGACTTCCATACCGAACCCAACAAAAGGACAGTCTCAGGCAATATTCGTTACGGGTACAACCGAGAGAGCTACCCTTGAAGTGTACGACATGAATGGACGCCTTGTGGAAGGCTTATTTAGCGGTGTCGCTGAAGCTGGACTTGAGTACAGAATAGATTTCGATGGTCTTAGATTGCCAAATGGTATATATGTCTATAGACTGCAAACTGAAAGTGAAATTATCATTGATAAATTTATAATAGCTAAGTAGTTACAGAAAAAAGTAAAGACCCCTGAAGAAATTCAGGGGTTTTTATTTGGTAGAAATGTCAAGTTTACTTTACATTTGTAAAGCACACTTGACAATCATGGAAACAAAATTCCTTATCTCACACAAATTCAGAGCTCTTGGGGCTATCCTTTTTAGCTTAGGTATTCTGGGAACATCATTAGTAATCTCAGATTTGGAACCGGAATTCTTAGATGCAGATGTTATTATGTTGTTTGTAGATGACGAAGTCTTTGGTAAGGAAGAATTTAAGCTAATTGATGTTAGAGAAGAAAACATCTTAAATGAATTGGTTGGAATATCCGTGATTCTCGGTGGCCTGCTATTATTGTTGGCCAGAAGAAAGCACGAAGATGAAATGATGATAAAGCTGCGATTGGAAAGCATTTTGTGGGCAGCCAAAATCAATGCAGTGCTTCTCATCATTTCTCTGCTTTTCATTTACAGCTTGAGCTTCTATTTTGTAATGCTCTTTAATCTGGGCGTACTCTATGGACTCTTTGCCCTGAGATTTGAATGGGTTGTATCGCGATTGAATAGGGAATAGATATGAAGAATCAGGTGAAGATTGTACGTATTGAAAAAGGAATCACCCAGGGCGACCTGGCAGAGAAAATTTCGGTTAGTCGCCAAACCATTCACGCCATAGAGTCAGGCAAGTACGTTCCTTCTACACTATTGGCGCTCAAACTATCGGATGTATTAGACAAAACAGTGGAAGACTTATTTGAATTGGAAGAGAACGATTGATTAAACGTAAGTCTTCACATCTTTATCTGAAATGGTGTCTCCACCCAAAATGATCAATCTCTCTACTACGTTTCTGAGTTCTCTGATATTTCCAGTCCACTCCAGCTTTTGCAGTTCTTTGATGGCATCATCAGCAAAGGTGCGGCCCGCTACACCGTGATCTGCGCAAATATTTTCCAGAAAGTGATTGGCCAGCAGGGGTACATCATCCAATCGTTCTTTGAGCGGTGGCACAGCAATTAATATCACACTAAGTCTGTGATAGAGATCCTCTCTGAAATTTCCTTCTTCTATTTCCTTCTTCAGGTTTTTATTGGTGGCTGCAATTACTCTCACATTTACCTTAATCTCTTTGTCTCCTCCCACCCTTGAAATACGGTTTTCCTGGAGAGCTCGAAGAACTTTGGCCTGTGCTGAAGCACTCATATCGCCAATTTCGTCCAGAAACAAAGTTCCACCATCTGCTAGTTCAAACTTCCCTTTCCGCTGCTTAATTGCAGAAGTAAAAGCACCTTTTTCATGTCCAAACAATTCACTTTCAATTAATTCAGAAGGTATGGCAGCACAATTCACTTCAACGAACGGAGCTTTGCTTCTTTCGCTTAGCTCATGCAGCTGCCTGGCAACCAACTCCTTACCCGATCCGTTAGGGCCGGTAATTAAAACCCTGGCATCGCTGGGGGCAACCTTGTGGATCATCTCCTTAATTTCGTGTATAGGCTTTGACTCGCCAATAATTTCGAAGCCCTTGATTTGCTTGATCTTCTTTTTCAGGGTTTTGGTTTCTTCTTCCAGGTTTAATCTATCAAGGGCATTTCTTAGAGTAACCAGGGTTCTGTTTAGATCAAGTGGCTTCTCAATGAAGTCGTAGGCTCCCATTTTAATGGCTTCTACTGCAGTCTCTATATTTCCGTGACCTGAAATCATTATAATTGGAATATCTATCTCGGCCTTAATAGCTTCCTGCAAGACTTCCATTCCATCCATCTTGGGCATCTTAATGTCGCATAAAGCCACATCAAAATCTTGCTCTTTAAGTTTTTTAAGACCACTGGGACCATCTTCAGCCAGATCTACTGAAAACTTTTCGAATTCCAGAATTTCCTTTAAAGTATTTCGGATACTTCTTTCGTCATCAATTACAAGAATGTTAGCCATATTTAAATGTTTCCTTTGAGCACATCAAAAAGCACGCCTTCTTTTAATGCATAGCGGGACAGCTTGACGTTTTCGAACTCTATCTTATTCATTACCAGATCTGTAATAATCGCAGAAAGAACAATCATTCTTACTCGCATGGCAACCATTCCTTTCATAGCCTCTCTTTGCGAGCGTTTAGACCAGATGAGCTCCTGAAGATGGGCATGGAGCTTTTCTTTATCAAAACTCAAAGATTTCAAATCTTTTGTCTCTTCAAAATTTCCCGATCTATGGGCCAGCACATCGCTGAAGGTATCAAAGGACCCTGATGAACCTATTAATTGTACGACAGACTCTTTGGCCGCTTCTTCAAATACTTCTGAAAGATGTTCTTCAAGATATTTTCTCACTGCTGCTTCTTCCTGAACTTCAATCGGGTCTGAAGGGTCATATTTTTCAATCAATCGAGTTACCCCAATTTCGTAACTCTTCTTCCAGAGAATTTCCTGGTCATTGGCGATAATAAACTCTGTACTGCCACCGCCTATATCCATAATAAGCGATTTATTCTCACTGAGTGCACCTGCAAGTTGAACACCCTGATAAATCATGTGAGCTTCCTTATCGCCATCGATTACCATAATCTTAACCCCAAATTGTTCGAAGACTTCATCTACAAACTGCTGTCCGTTAGACGCATTCCTAACCGCCGCAGTGGCAAAAGCCAATATTCTGTCACAATATTGATTTTTAATAACAGTGATCTGAGCCTCAAGAGCCACAAGAGCTCGCTGCATGGCGTCTTCAGTAATGTAGTTTTTACTGAAACTCCCTTCTCCCAGCTTAACTCCCACTTTAGACCCATATAAAGGAGTGTAGCCGCCTTTATCGTCAATTTCAGCTATGAGTAGGTTAAAGGTATTTGTACCGAGATCAATAATTCCGACTTTCACTGGGGAATGGTTTTTTTGGATGTGTTGTAAATATAAATACTCTGCAAGAGATAAAAAGTACTGACACTTATTCAGGATTTAAATCTCAACCACTTCCATAGCTCTTTATAAGTAACCTTCTTACCATACATGAGAATTCCCGTACGATAGATTTTTCCTGCTAACCAGACAGCTCCGAGAAAACCACCAACCAAAAGTGCCATAGATAAGAACAGTTGCCAGATATTTCCCGAATCAAAACCCATGGCCACCCGCACCATCATAACAACCGGGGATGTCAGCGGGATTTGAGAAAACCAAATAACCGCGCTTCCTTCCGGATTAGTCAAGGCAAATTCTGAAACCAGGAACCCAAAAATAAGCGGTAGGGTTATGGGAAGCATGAACTGCTGCGTATCTGTCTCATTATCCACAGCCGCACCTACAGCTGCAAAAAGCGAAGCATACAATAAGTAGCCCCCCAGAAAAAAGAATATAAACAGGCTGAGCATTACCGGCCAGTCTATCTGAAAGAAGAAGAGCTCAAAAATATCGCTGATAAAGGCCTGGTCCATGGCATCTTCTGAGGCTGTTTGCGCGACTTGTTCAGTCATCTGAACATTTACAGGCACCCCTCCTTCTGCCGTAATAGAAGAAAGAAATAAAGATGAAACAACTGTTGTGAGAATAGAGGTAAATACTATCCAAAGCACGATTTGAGTTAAGCCTACGAGAGCAACTCCCACAATTTTACCCATCATCAACTGAAAAGGTTTTACAGAAGATATGATTACTTCTACAATACGATTGCTCTTTTCTTCCATAACTCCCCGCATCACTTGCACCCCGTAAAGAAAAATGAACATATAGATCATAATGGCGAAAACAAAGCCTACTACAGCCTGCTCCTGTTTATAGGATGCCTTGCCGTCCTGAGCATCTACTGTAACGATCTCCAGGTCGGTGCGAATGCTATCGTAATCGCTCTTGGGAATTGATTTAATCTTGAGCTTCTCATTTTCAATTACTTGTTCTACCTGACCCTTTATATAAGACCTGGCTTTGAGACTTGGAAGTTTTCTGAATACCATCTCCGCTTCAGGGTAGGTAACAATGTCTTCCCTTAATACGAGCATCAAGGTATATGCGCTGGTATCAAACTCCGCATTGGTGAGGGCATCTTGTGTGTACTGAAATTTTATTTGCGAAGTAGGCTTAAACTCCTTCCAAAACAAGGTTTTCCCGTCCAACTCAGGTGTTTTATCTACTACCAGAACATTATAAACCGAAGTATCGCTCATTCCCAGCCATATTCCGAGTGCAAGTAAACCCGCAATGAGAATTGGGCCCAGAATGGTCATTACGATGAATGACTTCTTGCGCACCCTGCTCAGATATTCTCTTTGTATTATCAGTTTTACTTTACTCATCGCTTGCGGGGTTTTCTACAACACGAATAAAAATATCATTCATACTGGGTATTACTTCGTTAATGGCTTCGACTTCAACGACAGGTATTACCGTATTGAGGAGATCATTGACCGTTGAATCTTTAAGTAGTTTTATTCGGGCAATTATTGAACCATCTACCTTTTCGTGAGACAGTAATTCAAAATTCACCCACAGACAATTCGTGAAGGCCAGCATATCTCCTTTAAACTGCAGATCGTAAACATCTTCCTTGAACTTTTCTCGAACATCTTTTACCGATCCTTCGAGAACCTTTTCGGCATTGTTAATCAGGGCAATGTGAGTGCATATTTCCTCAACAGATCCCATATTATGCGTGGAAAGCATGATGGTTGTTCCATTCTTTGCCAATCGCTTAATCTCGGCTTTGATTAGATTTGCATTTATCGGGTCAAAACCACTAAAAGGTTCATCCAAAATAATAAACTCCGGTTCGTGCATCACGGTGGTTATAAATTGAACCTTCTGAGCCATTCCCTTTGAGAGCTCTTCTACTTTGATATCCCACCAATTGAGAATATCAAACCTTCCGAACCAATCCTTTAATTTCTCCTTGGCATCTGACTTTGACATACCCTTAAGCTGCGCCAAATACATGGCTTGCTCGCCCACCTTCATTTTCTTGTACAAACCTCGCTCTTCGGGTAAGTACCCTATTTGAGCGATATGCTTTGAGCTTAAAGGATCACCATTAAAAAGAATCTTACCATCATCCGGACCATTTATTTGGTTTATAATTCGAATCAGTGATGTTTTACCTGCCCCGTTCGGTCCAAGAAGTCCGAAAATACACCCTTTAGGAACTTCAAAACTCACGTCTTTCAGTGCCTGATGCTTGGCATAAGATTTTGAAATATTCTCAACTTTGAGAATGCTCATGAATTCTAATTTTTACCAAATCTAATGGAATTGGAGAGTATTAAACGCCCTTCAAAACATGTTTTTTCAAGACTACTTATTGAGTACTTCTTGTATTGGACTTCCTGTGCAACCACTGGGAAAGGGCACACCACAAATTATAGATAATGTGGGAGCGATATCGCGAATATGTGTTTCGCGATAGGTAGTGCCAGAATTTACATTCTTTCCATACATCAAAAGCGGTATGTGCGTATCGTAATTCCAGGCGGAACCGTGTGTTGAACCAACACTGCCGTAATTAATGTATCCGCTATTTATCAACCAAACCACATCTCCCTTTAAGCTCGGATGTAAACCGCGGTAAATTAAATTAATGGGAAAGTCGCCAGCGCCGCCACTAATGTACAGGTCATAAGCCGGATAAGCTGCGTAAATATGATCCATGTTATTAATTGCTGTAGCCACTTCTTCTGAGAGATCGTCCAGCTCCAGATCAGCTTCTTTGAGTTTATCCTTGTCAAAAAACAAGTGATTTCCTTCTATTTCTTCCACAAGGTCCATACCTAAAGGATCGATTTCTGTTAGGACCGAGTCTAAAAATTCCAGACTTTTTCCCATGTCCACGTAGCCGCCAGGTAGCTGGTTGTCAATACTAAACTGCCCAACTTCTGCCACACCGTGATCGGCAGTGAGAAAAACCGTATAGTTTCCTTCGCCTACTTCTTCATCTAAAAATTTAAGGAGGCCTGCAATTTCTCCATCTAGCTTGATGTAATTGTCTTCTACCTCAACAGCCCTGGGCCCATATGCATGTCCTATATAGTCTGGACAGGAATAACTTACGGCCAGAAAGTCAGTTATATCATCTTCTCCGAGATTTTCATTTTTAACTGCCGCTTTAGCGAAAGCCGTCACAAAGCTATTTCCATGTGGGGTAAGACTCAGCACCTTGCGTTTACCATTTTCTTTGACAAGCTTTTTAAGATCTTTGGGAAGCACCGGGCTTTCTTCTCCGGCCCAACTTGCTTCATAAGGGCTATTATCTTCCAGGCTTGCTTTGTAATCAGAAATGGGCAGAGATGGCTGCCAACCTTCCTCAATATAATCTTCAACCAGATTCTGCTTATTAAAATCAACCACCCAGGAAGGGAGTTCATCAAAATAATAGGAACTGGATATAAACTCGGTTTCCGAAAGCCAGTAAGCCCCGTCTGCGAGGTGCCCGGCTGGAAGCACTGCTCCACGGTCCTTGATTGAGACTCCAATTACCTTCGATCGCTTATTCCAGAAAAGCTTAAGCTCATCGGTGATGGTGGTTACCTGAAGGTTTCGAGGGCTCATTTGACCTCTGTCATTCGCTGCACCTATGGTTTTTACTGAACGATCTTCTGCGCAGTACATCTTTTCTTTTGTATTCGGGTTGTACCAGTTATTGGCAACAATACCGTGCACACCCGGAGTGGTACCCGTGTAGATGGAAGCGTGCCCGGGCCCCGTTGTTGTGGGCATATATGAGAAGTGGTGGTTAGCTCCGTAAAAGCCTTCGCGCATCATTTTCTTAAAACCATTTTCTCCGAATTTATCTTCATAGCGATGAAGGTATTCATTGCGCATTTGGTCCACTACAATTCCTACAACCAACTTCGGTTTATTCTCAGTAGTTTGAGCTGCTAGGAGAGTTGAAGTAAAAACAACAATTGAGGCTATGAAGTATTTCATTGAAAGTGCTTTGATAGAAAGTACAAAATTACAATACATGATATTAAGCTAATGCTAACATTCAGAATTGCCCAAAGCCATTTACCATCTGAAATCAACAAAAGAGTTTCGTAGCTGAAAGTAGAAAAGGTGCTGAAGCCCCCGCAAAAACCCACAACGGCAAAAGGTATCCAAATACCTTCCAGCTTTTCCTTTGAAATAAGCATTACCGCCAACCCAAGAACAATACAGCTTAAGAAATTGGCAAACAATGTTCCAAAAGGAAGTGAATTGGGAAGAGTAAGAATAGCCAACCTTCCTACCAGGTACCTGCAAACGCTACCCAATCCTCCACCGATAAATATGGCAAGCAGAGCTTTCATTCCTTAAAGAGAAAGAATTTTTTAAAAAAGAGATAGATCAAGTGACCAATTAGCGCTCCTAGAATAGCTCCTCCAATGATATCGCCCGGATAATGAACACCCAGGTAAATGCGCGTATAGGAAATAAATATCACCCAGGGAAAGAGCCATAGAGCTTTAAAACCATGGGCTTTCTTTAAAATTGGAAATAAGAAAAACGCTATGCCGAAGAAATTAGCAGCATGCGATGAAACGAAGCCATATTTACCTCCGCCATAACCGTTAACCTTATGCACTAAATCTTTTATCTCCAGATTGTGCGTTGGGCGATATCTCTGAAAAACCTCCTTAAAAAACTCTACCGAAACCCTATCGCAAAAAGTAATGACCAGCGCCACACCCACCACTGTCCAAATTGTATTCTTGAAGCCGAATGCCCGATAAATAACCACCAGCAATAAGATGTAAACCGGAATCCAAAATAATTTATCAGTCATGTAGAACATGGCCTGGTCAAGCCATTCACTGTGCTTGCCATTGAGCCATAGAAAAAGCTCCCTGTCCCATTGTTCCAGTTTTTCTATCAATTATCGGGATTTAGCGTTTTCCAAATCAAATCTTTGAGTTCGGTAAGTCCTTGTTGCGCAACCGAAGAAATAAATACCCAGGGCACATCAGGAAGGTCGGGAACAATCTCTTTCTTCAATTCATCGTCTAGCATATCGCTCTTGGTTATGGCCAGAATCCTTGACTTATCTAACAATTCGGGATTGTATGCCTTAAGTTCGTTGATAAGAATATCGTACTCTTTGGCAATATCTGAAGAGTCTGCCGGCACCATAAAAAGCAAGGTGCTATTTCGCTCAATATGACGCAGGAATCTTATACCTAATCCTTTCCCTCCACTTGCTCCTTCTATAATTCCGGGGATATCTGCCATAATAAACGAGCGGTGATCGCGGTATGAAACTATACCCAGGTTAGGCACGAGTGTTGTAAATGGATAATCGGCAATTTCAGGTTTGGCCGCTGAAAGCACTGAAAGTAAGGTAGACTTGCCTGCATTGGGAAATCCAACCAGGCCTACATCGGCGAGAACTTTGAGCTCTAGTATTCTCCAGGCTTCATGACCATCTTCACCCGGTTGTGCATAGCGCGGCGTCTGATTTGTGGACGATTTAAAGTGAGCGTTGCCCAGACCGCCGCGTCCTCCATGCAGAAGCACAAACTCTTCACCGTCTTCGGTTATTTCGGTAAGTTGCTCACCCGTTTCAGGGTCTCTGGCAACAGTTCCCAAAGGAACTTCCAGGATTACATCCGCGCCATCCTTACCGGTACTGGTTTGCATACCACCGCTTTCACCGTGTTCAGCCTTAACATGCTTTTGATATTTAAAGTGAAGCAATGTCCAAAGCTGAGCATTTCCCTTGATGATTACGTGTCCACCCCGGCCACCGTCTCCTCCGTCCGGCCCCCCTTTTGCCGTGCGTTTATCGCGGTAAAGATGTTTAGACCCTGGACCACCCTTTCCAGACCGACAGTGAATTTTTACGTAATCAACAAAGTTGCTATTGCCCATGACTGTTTACAGCATCAAAAAGGCGCTGGCTTATTTCTTCTATGGTTCCCAGCCCATTAATCTCTGCGAGTTTACCTTGTTTATTGTAGTACTCTGCAACAGGTGCCGTTTCCTTCTTATAAACGGCAATCCTGTTTTCAATAATCTTAGGATCTGCATCATCGGCTCTTCCACTGGTCTCAGCGCGTTTCATCAAGCGGTTTTTAAGCTCTTCGTCAGGCACCTGAAGGGCCAACATAAGCGTTATCCCGGTATCTTTAGATTCCAAAAAACGATCCAGTGCTTCAGCTTGCGGCGTAGTCCTGGGAAAACCGTCAAAAATAAACCCCTTAGCTTCCGGATGTTTATTCACTTCACTTTCCAACATTTTGATGGTCACTTCATCGGGAACCAGATTTCCCTGATCGATATATTTTTTAGCGAGTTTCCCCAGCTCTGTTTCTCCTTTGATATTCGCTCTGAAAATATCACCTGTAGAAAGGTGAGCAAGCTCGTATTTTGCCACCAGGTTTGCAGCCTGAGTACCTTTGCCTGCGCCCGGAGGGCCAAAAAGCACAAGATTGATCATTCTTTATTTTTTGTGTTTATAAATAGAATTCAATTGTCTACCCAACCCATTGTAGTCCAAGCCATAGCCCACCACAAAATCATTGGGAATTTCAAAACCCTTTATATCCACAGCGTGATTACCCATGTAGGAATCGGGCTTGAAAAGTAAAGCTGCTGTGCGTACGGATTTTGGATTTGCACTCTGCACAAGAGGAATTAAAAACTCAAGCGTATTGCCTGTATCTACGATATCTTCCAGGATTATGACATCCTTACCGGAAGCATGTATTCCGAAAGTACCATGTAGCTTAACGTCCCCGCTAGACTGCATGTTTCTGTAGGAACTCAATTTGACAAATTCAATTTCAGCTGGGAATTCCATAAAGCTGAATAAGTCACTGGCAAAGCGAAATGCCCCATTTAAAACGCAGAGAAATAAAGGGGGATTCTCAAATTCAAGGGCTTTGATATCGTGAGCCAGTTCTTCAATCCTCGATTGTATCTTCTTTTCAGGCAGAAAAACTTCAAACTCCTTTCCTTGTATGTTTACTACAGACATGCGAGTTATTTGGGAGCGAAGGTAATAAATCAGTCTTGCTGGTAATGATGGATTGTCTTGAAATGTGAATGGCTTTTGAATACTCGCATTATCTTTGCGGCATGCAAAAAGATCCTTACAGCGTAAACTTCAAGCTCGGTGTTCTCGGAGGCGGACAACTCGGGAGAATGCTTATACAAGAAGCTATAAACCTGGATATTCACATAGCCTGCCTTGACCCAAACGACAAGGCGCCGTGTAGCGAGATTGCCAATTGGTTCGCCCACGGCGACTTTAACGATTACGATGCCGTTATGCGATTCGGGCAAGACAAGGATGTTCTCACTGTTGAAATTGAACATGTTAATATACAAGCTCTTAAAGAGCTCAAAAGAAAAGGCGTTAAAGTTTACCCTCAGCCCGAAATTCTAGAGATAATTAAAGATAAGGGCTTGCAGAAAGAGTTTTATACCAAAAACAATATCCCTACTGCCCCTTACAAGCTCGTGGATAACAAAGAAGAGCTCATGCAAAATCAGGATCTCCTTCCGGTAGCTCAAAAACTGAGAACAGGCGGTTACGATGGAAAGGGAGTAACCATTCTAAAATCTGAAACAGATCTCATAAAAGCCTTTGATGCTCCATCAGTTTTGGAGTCCTTCGTTCCTTTTGAAAAAGAATTGGCCGTAATTGTAGCTCGAAACGAAAACGGAGAAATCTCGAGTTTCCCGGTAGTAGAGCTGGATTTCAATCCGGAAGCCAACCTGGTTGAAATGCTTTTTGCCCCTGCGAAGATCTCGCCTGAAATAGAAGAAAAAGCGCGAAAAGTAGCAGAAAACACTATTGAAGCCTTCGGGCTAATTGGGCTCCTGGCCGTTGAGTTATTTCTGACAAAGGAAGGCGATATCCTTGTAAATGAAGTAGCTCCCAGACCACATAATTCTGGTCACCACACAATCGAAGCGAATATTACATCTCAATACGGTCAGCATTTACGCAGTATTTTGAATTTGCCACTGGGTAAAACGGATCTCATCCAGGCTGGTGCAATGGTGAATCTTTTAGGAGAAGAAGGCCATACCGGCTCAGTTCGTTACGAAGGCTTAAAGGAATGCCTTGCACTGCCCGGCGTTTATGTTCATATTTACGGAAAGGCTGAAACCAAACCATTTAGGAAAATGGGCCATGTTACAGTTACGGGCAGGGATGTTGAAGAAGTAAGAAAACTGGCTCATAAAGTAAAAGCCACACTAAAAGTAAAAGCTGAATAAGATGGTAGGAATAATCATGGGTAGCAAGAGCGACCTACCCGTTATGCAGGAAGCAATAGACGTACTGAAGGAACTGGATGTTCCATGCAAGGTGGATATCGTGTCTGCCCACAGAACACCTGAGCGGATGTATGAATACGCTGATAAAGCAGCCGATCGTGGGATAAAAGTTATCATAGCAGGGGCAGGTGGAGCAGCTCACCTTCCCGGAATGACAGCTTCAATTACACCCCTACCTGTTATTGGGGTGCCGGTTAAAAGCAGGAACAGCATAGACGGTTGGGACTCGGTGCTTAGCATTCTCCAAATGCCTGGAGGTGTTCCGGTAGCTACGGTAGCACTTGATGGAGCAAAAAACGCGGGTATTCTGGCTGCTCAAATAATCGGTGCCAGTGATGAAGCTGTAAGAAATAGAATTTCAGAGTACAAAAAAGCCCTGAAAGACAAGGTTCTGCGAGATGCCGAAAACATCTAGGTGACCCAGCTTACTCATATTACCGCATTCTTAGAATAGCTTTGTCTTCCTAAATTTGGAATTGTGGCGCAGAAAAAGAACGTTAATTTTAAGAAGAATCTCACCATCGCCATTCTATTGTGCCTGACTCTTGGTTTGGCCCCTTTCTTTCCCGAGCCTCATATCGTTGGTAAGATAAAGTGGGTCTTAGGCGGAGCTAATGGGATGGGAGCTATGGATTGGTTCGATCTCCTTATGCATGGCAGTCCCTTTGTTTTTTTGATCGTAATACTCGCAGGAAAGCTTTTTTCTAAGCCAACTTCTTAACCTTCCGATCATAGTATTATATCAACCGGATTTGTATTTTGCAGAAGATCGTGAAATTCAAATTTTTCCTGATATTATTCCTTATTTCTGCCACTTGCCGTGGCCAGAATGATCCGGTAGGTGCCCGGCCTGCCGGGATGGCAAATGCAGTGCTGAATTCAACCGATATCTGGAGTGCTTTTCACAACCAGGCCGGTTTAGCTCGTTTAGAGCATTTTAGTGCCGGAGCCTTTTACGAAAACAAGTTTCTCATTTCAGAATTGGCTTACACAGGAATAGGTTTGGCTAGTCCGCTGGGAGCGGGTACCATCGGCCTTACCTATACCAATTTGGGCTTTTCAGTTTACAGCGAAAGCAAGCTCGGATTATCCTACGCTCTTAAACTCTCCGAAAGATTCTCCATCGGTGTCCAGGCAAACTATCACAATACAGTAATTCAAACTGAAGACTACGGAAGTACCAATACTTTTACAGCAGAGATTGGATTTAGGCATCAGGTTTCTGATAAAGTAAGCCTGGCCGCTCATATCTTTAATCCAACCAGAAGCCAGCTCAACGAATACAACGACGAAAGACTACCGACCATCATCAGGTTTGGTGCCCAATACGATATCAGTGAAGAACTGATCGTTACTGGCGAAGTTGAGAAGGATATAGACGAAGCTGCCTTGCTCAGAGCCGGTTTAGAATACAGACCTGTAAATGTGCTCTATATAAGACTGGGCGCATCCAGTCAGCCATCGCTTTTTGCGTTCGGTTTGGGAATAAATATGGGGCAATTTCAATTTGACCTGGCTTCAACTTATCACAGTGTTTTAGGGTATTCGCCGCAAGTTTCCCTGAGTTTTCTACCTGGTTCAGAATGAAAAAGCTTTTAATTCTCTTCTTGCCCCTGATGTGCACCGCTAAATTTTACGGGCAGGAGGTTAAGGGAGATGTAGACAGGGCATCCATAATTGAGCAGCGAATTGAGCAAATAGCAGAGAGCATAGAGTCTGATAATGTTGACTACACAACGCTCTTTGAAAAACTGACTGTTTATCTTGATTTTCCCTTGAATCTGAATACTGCCAAGTCAGAAGATCTCTATGGTCTTGGTTTATTGGACAATTACCAAATTGGCAGGTTCCTTGAATACCGAGATGAATTTGGTGAGATTTTTTCCATTTACGAGCTTTCTTACATAGATGGTTGGAATGCAAGCACGGCACAACTTATCGAACCATTCGTCGTGACAGAGCCCAACCCACAAAGAGAAAAGATAAGCGCAAAAAAACTTCTCAATTATGGCAAGAACGAGTTTGTATTCCGTTACCAAAGCATTTTAGAAGAGCAGGAAGGCTTTAGCCCGATTTCAGCGGAGGAGCTCGAAGAGAATCCAAATGCCCGCTATCTCGGATCAAGTGCCAGGCTCTACGCCCGGTATAGATATCGCTACGGCGACAGGATAAGCTTCGGATTCACAATGGAAAAAGATCCTGGCGAAGAGTTTTTTCGCGGGTCTCAAAAGCAGGGTTTTGACTTCTATTCCGGGCACTTGTTTTTAAAGGATTTTGGAACCATTAAGCGTCTGGCAGTAGGAGATTTTCAGGCCCAGTTCGGTCAGGGTTTGACTTTCTGGTCAGGGCTGGGATTTAATCGCAAGAGCTCCTTCGCCTTAAGCACAGCTCAAATTGGCTCGGGAATTGGCCCTTACACATCCATAAATGAAAATCTCTTCCTTCGCGGCGGTGGAACCACATTGAATTTTGGAGACTTTGATTTTTCTGTATTCTATTCCGGAAAAGGTATTGATGGAAATCTGGCAGATTTGGAGCCAGACAGTGCCTTTTTAGGAGAGCCGGCTACCATTGTAACTTCCTTTCAGCAAAGCGGATTTCACAGAACTCCTTCCGAGCTCGAAGACAAAAGGTCTATTTTTCAGCAGCATATCGGCGGAAATATCAGTTACAATACCCGCCAGTTTCACATGGGTTTTACAGCAGTGCGGATGAGTCTGGATGGCGAAATTCAGAGGAATACCGATACTTACAGCCAGTACAGATTTAGTGGAAATGAAAACAGTGCTATCGGCTTAGACTATATGTGGAAATTCCGAAATCTCTTCTTCTTTGGAGAAACAACGCGTAGTCAAAACGGGGCTTTTGCTACCGTGAATGGATTGAATGTAAACCTCAACCCTCGTTTAAGCCTAAACCTAACGCAGAGATATTATGCAAGAGACTTTCAACCTGTTGCCTCTGTAGGTTTTGGGGAAGGCTCGACGGTGGAAAATGAGAGCGGAATTTATTTTGGAGTGGAATTCAGGCCCTTTAAAAAGTGGAAGCTTAATGCCTACATAGATCAATTCAAATTCCCCTGGCTTCGCTACCAGACAGACGCACCTTCTTCAGGAACAGACTTCCTGGCTCAGTTGGATTATCAGCCCTCGGGGAGAGTGAGCTTTTATATACGCTACAGAGATCGTTTAAGGCAAATCAACTCCAGAGAAGAAGTAACAGGCGTAAACCCATTGGTTGATCAAAAGAGAAAGTACCTGCGATTCCACATCAGCTACCGTGCCAACCGGAGAGTCAAGTTCCGCTCAAGGATTGAGTTTTCTGAATACAAACGGGGCTCAGAACCACTTGAACGTGGATTCGTACTCTATCAGGATGTTATTTACCAGTTTGCCCAGGTACCTCTTAGACTGACCTTTAGATATGCCCTGTTCGATACTGATTCTTACGATGCCAGAATCTATGCTTATGAAAATGACGTGCTCTATTTCTTTTCCGTTCCTGCTTACAGCGGAAGGGGAACTCGAATTGTAGCTCTCGCCAAATACGATTTGGGACGGAATATTGACATTTGGCTGAGGTGGGCTCAATTTTATTACACCGACCGCGAAACCATTGGAAGCGGAAGAGATGAAATATTCGGCAACACCAGATCAGAAATAAAAGCTCAGGTGAGATTTAAGTTTTAAGAATCTCCACTCCAAGCTTTGAAACTTGCTTCCAATAATCCGGAAAAGATTTACCGACAACACCCGGATCCTTAATTTGTATCTCACCGAACTTACTTACCAATGGAGCGAAAGCCATGGCCATTCGGTGATCTCTGAAAGTTTCAATTGAGATTTCTCTATTGATATCTCTAAAGCCTGTTATTTCCAATGTGTTATCGGTTGTGGAGCACTCTATCCCAACTTTAAGCAATTCTGATTTCAGCGCAGCTATCCTATCGGTTTCTTTGACTTTCAGAGTTTGAAGTCCTCGGAGTTTTATTTTCTTTTTCATGCCAGCAGCGGCAACGGCAAAACTTTGCGCCATATCGGGTATTTCGAGAAAATCAAGCTCATTAACTTTGTGCTCTGCATTTTTCTGAATGGATATACCTCCATTGTTTTCAATGGCGCTCACCCCTAATTTTTGGAATAAATTCACAATTGCCGCGTCGCCTTGCACACTATCAAGTGAAAGTCCCGGCAAATCGATTTCAAGTTCAGGATTGAAAAGCACCCATTCAAAAAAGTAGGAAGCACTGCTCCAGTCGCGTTCAACTTCAATAGTGGATGGCTCGTATGTTCCGGGTTCTACAGAAATACCCGATTCAGATTGCTTCATTTTGGCTCCTGCTCTCTTCATCAACTCTATTGTCATGCGGATGTAGGGCATTGACACCTGATCTGCCTGAAGGGAAATTGATATTCCATTTTCCGTGTAGGGCCCAATCATGAGCAAAGCCGAAATGAACTGGCTACTGATGTTATCGGAAATACTCACTTTCCCACCTTTTAGGCGCTTACCTTTTACCAAAAGTGGTAAGCGATTATCATTATTTACCGAGCTTATTTCCGCGCCTAATTCCCTCAGTGCTTCAACGAGCTGCATAAGAGGTCGTTCTCTGAGTCTCTTAGAACCATCCACTATTCTATCGCCCGGAGTAATGGCTGCCCAGGCAAGCCCAAACCTCAGAGCCGTTCCCCCTTCGCCCATCCACATTTCATTGAATGCACTATCTAAAGCCAGTCTCAGGAATTTTGTGTCTTCTGATGCGCTGTCACCTCTAATCTTCACTTTACCGCAAGACAGCTTTTGAATGATCAAAAGGCGATTATGAATACTCTTAGAGCCAGGTAATTGAATGGCAACACGCCCTTTTAAACTACCCGGATCAGCTTTCAGCCTGATCAATTCACCCATCTCTGATAGTAATTGAGCGACTCTATGATGAGTTCGGGTTTAACCGGAATATCGTAATTGCAATCGCCCAGATCATTTAGCAAACTCATCCGTATTTCAGAAAACTCATTTTTCTTATCGTGTTTCATAAGTTCAACCAGCCGGTGATAAGCTATTTCCTGGATTTGAAGGCGTGGAAACAGGCTAAACACGAATCGGGTAATCTCTTCAAGCTTTTCTTTGGAAAGCTTTTGAATTTTCTCTGAAATAAAGGCTTCACAAACCATCCCGGCTGCAACGGACTCACCATGTAAAACGGTTCTTCCATCACTTTCAAAAGAATGTGACTCAATGGCATGCCCTATTGTATGACCAAAATTCAGAATTTTTCTCCTGCCCGATTCGAAAGGGTCGCTGATCACGATTTCATTTTTAATTTCTATGGATCTCGGAATAGCTTCATCAAGCGTTTCCATTTCGTAGAAGCTCACATCTTTGAGCTGATTCCAATAATCTTTATCAAAAATCAAGGCATGCTTAATCATTTCTGCGAATCCGCTCAGCAGGTGATTTCGAGGGAGTGTTCTTAAAAAATCCGGATCTATAAAAACCCTTTCGGGATTGCAGAATAGTCCGATCTGATTTTTAAGGTTATTCAGGTTGATGCCGACTTTACTGCCCACAGAAGCGTCTACTTGTGCCAAAAGACTGGTGGGAATATTGATAAATCTTATCCCCCTTTTGAAAGTTCCAGCCAGGAAGCCACCCAAATCAGACACAACACCTCCTCCTAGATTGAGAAGAACAGCCTTTCTATCCGCTTCCATTTCAGAAAGGGCAGACCATATCTGGACGCTGATTTCCACAGATTTAGACCCTTCACCGCTATCTACCTGAATCACTTCCTTTCCCGCCAAAACAGGTACTTTCTCTATTAATTTCGGCAGGCAATTTTCAAGTGTGTTTTCATCCACTAAAATGAATAACTTCACACCGGAATATTCTTCTGTTGAGAGCATTTCCGAAAGTTCAGCCAAGGCGTGATGGCCAAAAGAAATTTCATAACCTGTCGACTTGATTTTCTGAACTTTTACTGTTGCCATACCTTTTAATAAGTAGAGTGGCTAAGATAGAATAGCTTTTTTAAGAATGGAAACCGTTGAGCACAGCAGTATTCAGCAGAGCATCCCGCCCAAAAAGCGGGTTGTGCCCAGTTTTGAAAACACTGAGATAGCTTTTTCAAGCCGCAGCAATAGAGAGTTAAAGCAGGCCCACCTTTTGTTTAGTGTTCTTGGCAAACCCTGGATGATGGACATTGGAAAGCGCCTTACGCTGTTTTCGCTTCGGATGGGATTGCCAATTCAAGGCATGATCAAAAAGACCATATTCAGACAATTTTGCGGTGGCGAAACGATAGCAGAATGCGCTAAAACAACCAGAGTTTTAGACAAATTTCATATTGGCACCATCCTTGACTACAGCGCTGAAGGAAAGAATTCAGAAGCCGATTTTGAGCATACGGCAAACGAAGTGCTCAAAACCATTGAAGTAGCTCACGACAATCCGCATATCCCCTTCTGTGTATTCAAAATAACAGGTCTTTGCAAGAATAATTTACTTGAAAAAACTTCTACAGGCTTGGAGAGTTTGAGTGGAGATGAGAAACGCGAATATCAAAAGCTTGAAGCGAGAGTAGAAAAAATCTGCAAAAGAGCAGCTGATACAGGAACACCTGTTTTTATTGATGCAGAAGATAGCTGGTATCAGGATACGATTGACCGCATAGCGATGAAAATGATCAGGCGGTTTAATAAGAAGGAAGCAATCGTATTTAACACCTTGCAGATGTACCGGCATGATCGCCTGGAACACATGAAGCAAGCCATAAAGGATGCCAAGGCTGAAGGCTTCATATATGCGGTAAAACTTGTTCGGGGAGCTTATATGGAAAAAGAGCGCGAAAGGGCCAAAGAAAAAGGGTACCCCTCACCCATTCAACCCGATAAGGAAAGTACAGACAGAGATTTTGATGCTGCCATTCTTTTGGGTCTTGATAATTTGGATCACTGCGCCTTTTCTGCAGGCACACACAATGAAAAAAGCTCCTTACTTCTTGCAAATGAAATAGATAAAAGAAAGCTCAGCAGAGACCATAATCGGATTTATTTTGCCCAACTTTTCGGCATGAGCGACCACATATCCTTCAACCTGAGCAATGCCGGATACAATGTGGCTAAATACGTTCCTTACGGTCCGATTAGTGAAGTAATGCCTTATCTGATTAGAAGAGCGGAAGAGAACACTTCAGTTGCAGGACAGACCGGGAGAGAACTAAGTTTGATCAAGAAGGAAATTCGTCGTCGCAAGAGCAATTCTTAATCCTATTCAGGCATTCAGCATTCGTTAAAACCGAGCTTGAATCAAGGGCATTAAAAGTAAATCGATACTTGTCATCATTCAAATTAGCGTCAAGCACGTAAACTTTTGGATTGCCATGGGTCTCACTCAACCGAAACCTTACATCTCCATTTTCTTTGGCCAACTGTACATCGGTTGTATCGAGGGCCAGACAGCCCAGTTGGCACAGAGATCGGTCTGTATAAAGTGCTTCAGTCTGCAAAAGTCTATCCTGAACTCTTTGCCCTGGCATCCAGGAAGTTAAGAGACTTAATCGTTGGTTAAAAATTACAATGACAACCACAATACCCATTCCGAATCCGATCAGGTAAAGGCGAAGGCGTTTCCAAAAATTCATTTAAAAAGCAGCGAATAAAAGGTCAATATCTTTATAAGGAAGATTAAAAGCTTCACCAAGCGATTCATTCGTCAACGTTCCATTGTAGAGATATACCCCATTTCTGAATCCGATGTCATCTTTGATGAGTCCTGAGCATCCTCCATGCTTACCGATATTTAACACTAGTGGAGTGAAGATGTTGCTCAAGGCCATCGATGCCGTTCTGCAGACCTGCGATGCTACATTGGGCACACAGTAATGGGTAACCCCGAACTTCTTAAATACGGGATTGGTGTGATTGGTAGGTTCGGAAGTCTCAAAACAACCTCCCTTGTCTATGCTAATATCCACAATAATGGATCCTTCTTTCATTGCACTTACCATGTCTTCAGTTACAACGGTAGGTGTTCTTCCTTCTTTGCTATTAAGTGCACCAATGGCCACATCGGCATTCATTAAACTGCGCTTTAATTCTTCAGGCTGAATGATAGAAGTAAACAGTCGCTGACCTACATCATTCTGTAACCGCCGTAAACGCGAAGTTGAGAAATCAAAAACCTTAACTATACTACCCATACCCAAAGCAGCACGGCATGCATATTCTCCAACTGTTCCTGCACCAATGATTACCACTTCTGTTGGGGCCACTCCTGAAATACCGCCCAACATCAAACCCTGACCGCCGCTGGATTTACTCAAGTATTCTGCAGCAATAACTACCGCTGCATTTCCTGCAATTTCGCCCATGGCTCTAACCACTGGATAAATGCCATCCGGATCGCGAATAAAGTCCCAGGCTATGGCCGAAACTTTTTTCTGCATGAGTTTTTTTAGGGTATCGCGGGGGTGAATACTAAGCTGTATTGCTGAAAACAGGGTTTGCTTATGCCCCATCATGTCTATTTCCTCTGAGCTTGGCGGTGCCACCTTGAGAATCAGATCACATTGAAAAACTTCTTTGCGATCATAAGCGATCCTCGCTCCTGCTTCGCTGTAAGCGCGATCGTCGTAATAGGCGTTTTTTCCTGCCTGACTTTCAACAACTATTTCGTGACCATTATTAACAAGCACTGAGACTGCATCGGGAACAAGAGCCACCCGATTTTCCTGATAGGAAGTTTCACATGGAATTCCTATCTGTAATCGTTTTCCCCTTTTACCAATTTCCATAAGCTCCTCTTGCGGTTGAAGTGAAGCCTGGCGGGCTAAAGCTTTAAGTGCTTCTTTTGAGCTGATCATTCGGCCATTTAATTTCCTTGCAAACCTAAATTTAAGAATTTAGAAATCAAGACGGAAGATTTACTTTAATTGATCGTCTTTCGCCCTGACGCTCTAATTTAATTTCTACAGCCTCGTCCGGGTAAAGCGTTCCCATTTTTTCAGGCCATTCAACCATGCAGAAATTTCCGCTGAAAAAGTATTCTTCATAACCGATATCGTAAATTTCTTCTTCAGATTCAATCCTGTAAAAATCGAAGTGGTAAATAGGAGATCCATTGCCGGCAGAATACTCATTTACAATGGAAAAGGTTGGACTGCTTCCGGCTTCTTCTGCTCCGAGTTGCTCGATAATTTTTAGAATCAGCGTAGTCTTTCCAACACCCATTTCTCCGAAAAACATCATGGTGCGGTAGTCACCCACAGACTTTAAAATCTTGCTGGCAACATCATCCAAATCGGAGAGTTCTACCTCGTTTAACTCCATTAAGACCTAGATTTGAGAACGGCGATAGGAATCAACATTTCTTCAAGTGATATTCCCCCATGCTGAAAAGTATCCTTGTAGAATTTCATGAAGTGATTGTAATTATTTGGATAAACCAGGTATTCTCTCTCTCTGGCAAAAATGTAAGAGCTACTCACATTTGTTTTGGGTAGGTAGGCATCTTCGGGTTTGGTCACAGCAAAAACTTCTTTGGGATTGTAATTCAAATTTCTGCCCTGCTTATATCTTAAGTTGGTGCTGGTGTTCCGGTCACCAACCACTTTTACCGGGTCGTTTACCTGAATGGTGCCGTGGTCTGTTGTTATCAGCACCTTTCCGCCTTTTTCAGCAATATTTGTAAGCATTTGCTTAAGTGGTGAATGCTCAAACCAGCTCAAGGTTAATGAGCGATATGCAGAATCGTCGTCTGCCAACTCGCGAATAACCTCCATATCGGTCCTGGCGTGAGAAAGCATATCTACGAAGTTGTAGACAATTACATTGAGCTGATTATTCATGAGATTTGAAATATTATCAGCCAGCTTTCTACCTGCTTCAAGGCGTGTGATTTTATTATAGCTCGACTTTATATCCAGCCCCAATCTCTTCAGGTTACCTTGTAAAAACTCTTCTTCGTGTAAGTTTTTTCCACCTTCTTCCTCGTCGTTCTTCCACAATTTCGGGTAAACCTTTTGGATCTCAGATGGCATTAGTCCGGCGAAGAATGCATTTCTGGCATATTGTGTAGCAGTAGGAAGAATACTGCAATAAATTTCTTCGCTTTCTATGGTGTATAGATCGGAAAGCACCGGTGCAATAACTTTCCACTGATCGTACCTAAGATTATCGATCATAATTAAAAACAACGGACCTTCCTCCAATTCGGGTACCACCTTTTCTTTAATTACATTCGAAGACATCAGGGGAGCATCACCAAGTCCGTTCAACCAATCAATATAATTGTCGGCAACATATTTGGCGAAGTAAGAATTGGCTTCGGTTTTTTGCATAGTCAAAACTTCCTCCATCACACCGTCGCTTCCACTTTCAAGCTCAAGCTCCCAGTACACCAGCTTTTGATATACATCTACCCAGTCTTCAAAATCTAAACGATCGCTCAAAGCCATCCCGATAGACCTGAATGCAGCCTGGTAATTTGAAGTAGTCTTTTCGTTGATCAGTTTCTTATTATCCAGGTTCTTTTTTATGGAAAGAAGAATTTGATTGGGATTGACGGGTTTAATAAGATAGTCTGAAATCTTAGACCCGATAGCTTCTTCCATGATCGTTTCTTCCTCGCTCTTAGTAATCATTACTACGGGAACCGTTGGATTGGTTTCCTTGATTCGCGAGAGGGTTTCCAGGCCACTCAAACCAGGCATATTCTCATCTAAAAAAACAATATCAAAAGATTCTTCTTCAACCCTTTCTGCCGCATCCATTCCATTATTGACAGTAGTTACGTCAAAGCCTTTTTCCTGAAGGAATAGCACGTGGGGTTTAAGAAGTTCTATTTCGTCGTCAGCCCAGAGTATTTTAGATGCCATAGATTATCGTTTGGATTATAGACTTACATTTGGTCTTAATAACAAATGTAGCACCCATTTAGTGTGTTTCTATGATAATTCATGGAAGAAAGTAAAATAACCAAGGCGCATAACAAAAGGAAAATACTCAATGATCCGGTATATGGCTTCATCACCATTCCGTACAATATCATTTTTGATCTCATTGAGCATAGATATTTTCAGCGTCTCCGAAGAATAAAGCAGGTGGGTATGTCTAACCTGGTATATCCGGGTGCAAACCACACCAGATTTCATCACGCCCTGGGAGCCATGCATCTCATGCAGCTTGCCATCACATCGCTTCGCGAAAAGGGAGTTGAGATTACGGACGACGAAGCCGTAGCTTCTCTTATTGCCATTCTATTGCACGACGTTGGGCACGGTCCTTATTCTCACAGTCTTGAATATACTCTTATAGAAGGTGTGAGCCACGAAAAGATCTCTGATATGCTCATGAAAGAGCTGAATAAAGAATTTGATGGGGCTCTCAGTTTGGGTATTCAAATCTTTGAAAACGAATACGAAAAGCCTTTTCTCCACCAATTGGTTTCCAGCCAGTTAGACATGGATCGCTTAGACTACCTCTCCAGAGACAGCTTCTACACCGGGGTGTCTGAAGGAGTGATTAGTAATCACAGGATTATTAAAATGCTTGATGTAGTAGATGGCGATTTGGTCGTAGAAGAAAAGGGCATCTATTCTATTGAGAAATTCATCATTGCCCGACGATTGATGTACTGGCAAGTATACCTTCATAAAACTGTTGTCTCTTCGGAAAGACTTTTAATATCAATATTGAAAAGGGCCATTCACTGTGCGAATCGCGATATGGATTTATTTGCTTCACCAGCACTTCGATTTTTTATGCTCGGTAATTTTACTGAGAAAGATTTTCAGGAGAATGAAGATGTGCTGAAGCAATTCGTGTTGTTAGACGACGCAGATATCCTCGGTGCCATTAAAGTTTGGTGTTCACACCCAGATCCTATTTTGAGCGATCTTTGCAAGCGACTCGTAAACAGAAAACTTCTCAGGGTAATAATCAATGATAAGCCCTTCGACGAAAGAACTACGATGAGCCTAAGAAAACAGACCATGGAAATTTATAACGTCTCAGAAGATGAAGTGGAGTATTACTTTCAAACCGGAGTGCTCGAAAATAATGCCTATGATTTAAAAATAGACGGAATCAGAATTCTTCGAAAGAACGGCAAAGTAGAAGATATTGTTCAGGCCTCTGATAATGGCAGTATGATGGCCCAGGCGGAGTCTGTAAAAAAGTATATGATATACCTTCCAAAAGAGATCAAAAACTTTAGCTAAGCGGCTGTCTACGTGGAGTTGATTAATTTATATATTTGAGCGATGAAATTTTCAGCACTTCAAATCGCCCAAATACTTGAAGGTGAAGTGGTTGGAGATGATCAGGCGCTTGTTTCCGGATTGAGTAAGATCGATGACGGAAAGAAAAACACGCTTTCATTTCTGGCTAACCCGGCTTACACGGAGTATTTATACAGCACAAATGCATCTGTTGTAATCATTTCAAATGATTTTGAACCTGAAAAGAGTATTCCTAAAACTTGCACCCTAATTAAGGTAAAAGACCCTTACGCTAGTTTTGCTAAACTACTAGAGTTATATAATCAGTTTAAATACGAACAGAAAGGCATATCTAAAGATGCATCAATTGCCGATGATGCCGTAATTGGAGAAGGGGTGTATATTGGAGCCAACTGCACTATAGAAGAAGGGGCCAGAATAGGCAATAACGCCAAAATTTATTCAAATACTTACATAGGCAAAAACGTTACTATTGGAGCAAACACCTTGATACATGCAGGGGTGCGTGTTATGAGCGATTGTGAGCTTGGAAGTGATTGCGTTTTGCAGCCGGGAGTAATCATCGGGGGTGATGGCTTTGGTTTTGCTCCGAATTCTGAGAACAATTATCAGAAGGTTCCCCAAATTGGGAATGTAATTATTGAAGACCACGTTGAGATTGGTTCAAATACAACCATAGATCGCGCAACCTTAGGACATACCATTATTAGAAAGGGTGTTAAACTCGACAATCTGATACAGATTGCACATAACGTAGAAATCGGCGAAAACACGGTTATCGCTGCCCAAACTGGAATAGCCGGTTCAACAAAAATAGGCAAGAATTGTATGATAGGCGGCCAAGTTGGGATTATTGGTCATCTCACAATTGCTGACGGCACTAAGATTGCTGCACAAAGTGGAATTGGTTCCAGTATTAAGAAAGAAAACTCAGTATTTCAAGGCTCTCCTGCTTTCAATCTCTTGGATTATAAAAAGTCTTATGTAGGTTTCAGAAAGCTCCCCGAACTAGACAGAGAGTTGAGCGCACTCAAAAAAGAATTAGCCGAACTAAAAGCAACCATAGAGAAATGAGCACTAAACAGCACACACTAGCTGCGCCTGTTACCATGTCTGGGATAGGTTTGCATACAGGCGAAAAAGTGAACCTTACAATAAATCCGGCACCTGAGAATCACGGATATGTTTTTCAGCGCGTAGATCTGGATGGAAAACCGCTTGTTAAGGCTGATGTCGATAATGTTGTAACGACAAACCGAGGCACAACCCTTGAAGTTAACGATGTTCGAATTTATACAACTGAACATGTTCTGGCGGCTATCTATGGCTCTGAAATTGACAACGCACTGATTCAGGTA
>Ga0207419_1000857_pt1 | contig 25297 bp, 14 predicted proteins | sample ElkSloMetagenome_4_FD_184723 | JGI IMG/M metagenome (GOLD analysis project Ga0207419, IMG submission 184723) | Hot spring microbial communities from Elkhorn Slough, Monterey Bay, USA - MD2A (version 2) | ecosystem: Environmental > Aquatic > Marine > Intertidal zone > Estuary: Microbial mat ... | reverse complement strand
CTCGATATGATGACCGACGACGCGGCCCTGGCTGCGATCGCCGAGGATTTCCAGCAGCAACTCAGTCGATGGCCCGCCTGGAGCAGTCTGATTCCCGATGGCGCCATGCCTCCCACCCATCTCAATGTGGACGAGATGGCGCGTTACCGTGAATCCCTGTCTGCCTTCGAATTCGATCCCGACAGCGAAAGCGACTACCTGGACTTCCTCGGCCTGACTTATCCGCCGGCGACGCCGTCCAGTGCCATAGGCCGCGCTTCCAACGAAGTTCCCAGCGCACCGGCGGAATCATCGATCGATTGGGAGTGGACGCCTTAGCCATGCCCCGGCGTCTCGTGCTCTCGGGCTGGCAGTTCCATCCTGACATGGTCAGGGAGGACCAGGCGTAGCTATAGCCAGAAATGCGGCGGACAAGTTGAACTAACAGGCGACGGACTTGGTTGTGAGGTCGGTTAAATAGCCGGCGTGGATGGCGATCGTATCCAGTTTCATATTCAGTATTCCCTTAATGGACAGCGTTGCGTGGGCGCCGTGCTTTTGAGGCAGCATGTACTATCAACACAGTAGCGATGGCTCGCTCGGTGACAGCTCGCTGCTGACCACCATCAATCACAACAACACCCGCTCGTTTCATGAACAGCCTGCAGCAGGCGGTTCATGCTGACGATCCGGTTCTACAGACCAGAGAGGTGTTGTCGTGCAATGCCATCACCTGGGCCGCCTGTTGCTGCTAACGGCGACCCTGTTCTTCCTCAGTTGTGGTTTTGAAGAATCTGTAGTCTCCGACTCCGCCAGCGAGCCCACCCCCGGCTGCTGAGTACGCTGATGCATCTAGCAAAAAGACAGGGGACACTAATAGTTTAATAGCTTTAGTATGGCCGGGGCCTCTTAACGATTAAGCTATTAAACTATTAAACTATTAGTGTCCCTCAAGGTGGTCTTCAAGCACCCAGTTCAACTCCAAGCCGCTCGTCACTGCCGGTAAAAGTAAGACTGTAAATCTCGCCGTCGCGTTCAATATTGACCAGGTTGATCTGGTCTGCCCAGACATCGCGCAGCGCAAGATTGACGATGGCAAGGGCGGTGATTTCGGGGTCAGCAGCGATTTCCTGATAGACCCACATGAATTGCCCATCGATCTCCGCGCCCACATAGTTCAGGTCGAGGGTATCGGTTTCGCCATTGGCATAGGTGGCGTCGATGGCAAAGCGATTGATCACGTAGTTGCCGAATAGTTCACGGGACTCTGCCGATTCCATCAGCGCCAACCGTTCGCCAAAAATCTGGCTGGCGGCATGCTCGGCATCATGCATAAAAAACCGGTGCATGACTTCAATGTTGCCGGTATTGGAATTGAAGAGAATGCGGGTGACGGCGCTCTTCTGCTGGTGGGCGTTGCTAGCAAGGGGTAACGCCAACAGCAGCAGGAGCGTCATCAGCCTGGTGGTTTTGAGACAACTATTCTTCCTCATTTGCCGCTGCATCGTCTTCTTCGTTACCTTCTTCATCGCCTTCTTCATTTTCTGCGTCTTCGTCCTCATCGGTGTCCAGCTCAGTCTTCATGTCCTGCATGATGTCACGATTGATCAAACCGCTTCTGCCTTCAGACTTGAAGGACTCGATGCGCGACGGAATGATGCGGCGCGGGTAATAATTGTTCTCTATATTTACGTCGGCAGTTTCCTGCAGCGGATCGACAATAATGCCGGCGATCTCCTTCTCGGTGACCACCAGCTTTTTTACGGCGTGGGGTGAACGCCGCCAGATTTCCGCGGGGATGCGCATTTCTTCACTGCTGCCATCGGCGAAATTCATTTGCAGGATAATCGGCATCACCAGGCCGCCTTCGTTGGTGAATTCCAGCAGGTAGTAGTTCAGATTTTCGTCGATAGCGCGATCCAGCACCTGGCGCTCCCAGTCCTCAAGCCCTTCGAGGAAATCGTTGTACCGATTGCGCTCTACATTGGTGACGGTGAACTGGTCGTTGTCGTCATAGAAATCACGAATGTCGGTGTTGCGCTCTACCCAGGTTTGCCGGCCTTCCTGCCGATTGCGTTGAATGTAGAGGCTGGGCGGGAGGGTTGCTTCGAATTCCCGCTGGCGGGCAAAATCAATGTCGGGATCTTCGGTATCCATGCGCATCTGGTACACTCGGTTCAGGGCGATATCCACGTGGTCCGTGGTGTAGAACCAGCCGCGCCAGAACCAGTCCAGGTCGATGCCGGAGGCTTCTTCCATGGTGCGGAAAAAGTCCGCCGGTGTCGGGCGCTTGAAAGCCCATAGGCGCGAATACTCTTGAAAGGCAAAATCAAAAAGCTCTCGGCCCATAATGGTTTCACGCAGAATATTGATAGCCGTTGCTGGTTTGGAATAGGCATTCGGTCCAAGCCTCGGCACGCTGTCGGACTGGGTCATAACCGGCACCTGGTTTTGTGACTCCATGTAGTCGGTGATGTAGCGCGGCTCCACGCCCCAGGGGATCTCCGCATCCCATTCCCGGCCAGCCACTGAATCCAGATAGCTGTTGATACCCTCATCCATCCAGGTCCACTGGCGCTCGTCGGAGTTGACGATCATAGGGAAATAAAAATGGCCGATCTCGTGGATTACGACGCCGATCAGGAACCGTTTCTCCGCCAGCGTGTAGGTGCGGCTGCCGTCGTCCTGAAGCGTGGTGCGTGGCCCGTTAAAGGTAATCATCGGGTATTCCATACCACCGACGAAGCCCACATTGACGGACTGGGCCGTGGGGTAGGGATAGTCAAAGGAGAAGCGGCTGTACACCTCAAGCGTGTGGATGACCACTTCAGTGGAGTACTCAGACCACAGAGTGCCGCCTTCCTTTGGATAGAAGGACATGGCCATGACCAATTCCTGATCGGCGCCGGGCTGAGTATAGCCCTTGGCATCCCAGATGAACTTGCGTGACGAGGACCAGGCGAAGTCGCGCACGTTTTCAGCGCTAAAACGCCAGGTGACGGTTTGGCCGCTGCCTTCAGCTTCATTTTCCAGCGCTTCGTCCGGCGTCACAATGTAGACTGGCCGAACGGCGTTTTCGGCCTCTGCCAGCCGGTCTCGCTGTTCCTGAGTAAGCACCTCGTTGGCGTTTTGTAATTCACCGGTGGCGGAGACAATATGATCTGCTGGCACCGTCATGGAAACATCGTAGTCGCCAAACTCCAGGGTAAATTCCCCTGAGCCGAGGAACTCTTTATTGGTCCAGCCTTCGTAATCCGTATAGGCCGCCAGCCGCGGAAACCATTGCGACAGGGCAAAGATGTAGTTGCCTCCCTCACGGGCATCGTCGGGAAAATGTTCATAACCACCGCGCGGTGAGAGTACATCGCCGTCGACAATGTTGTAGGCGAAATCAATGTTGAGCTGCACGACTTCCCCAGGCCCCAACGGCTCGGCGAGGTCGACTCGCATCAGGGTGCCGACCACGGTATGAGTCAGGGTATTTTCCTGATCGTCGGTAACCGCAGTGATCTCGTGACCAAGTTCGCTGTCGTCGTAATACTGCAGCGCCCGCAGCTGACCGAGACTGACTCGCGCCGGGCTATTGTCGTCGGCATCTGGGCTGCTGCCGTTAAAGGTGCTGCTCATGACCGCCAAGGAGTCGGAACGAAAGCGATTCTGGTCCAGCTGGAACCACAGGTAGGTCAGGGTGTCCGGCGAATTATTGCGGTAGGTGATGCGCTCGCTGGCGGTAAGTCGCTGGTTGTCTTCATCAAGGACCGCATCGATGCTGTAGTCCACTTCCTGCTGCCAGTATTGGTGGCCCGGGCCGCCTGCCGCATTGCGATAGATATTCGGCGTCGGCAGCACTTCCTGCAACTGCCGGAATTTGTCCTCGAAATTTCCCTTGGTCTGCTGGATGCCCTGGGCCAGAGCGGGGGCAGCCGCAGCCAGATAAGTGAGGGTCAGCGCGAGGCCGACAATGTTTCTAACGCGCGTGTTCATGCTTGTTTGTCTCCGGGATTTTCGATTGGCTCAGATCGGGTATGATACCGCGAATGAGGGCTCGGTCACGACCGGGTCATTAGTGCCGTGGCGGGTATTTACCGGGCCAGGGCGAAACGGCTCAATGTCTCGTAAATCGGCACTGGACCTGTGGTGCTGATATCGAGCGGGCGCCAACTGGACCGGTTAGCGGCCCTCGTAGAATCGACTGTCAAGATCCGTTCAGAGCAAACTAAAGAGCTTGCGCGCCCATTCAGACCAAGGCTTCCTGAGGGTGCTGAGAGTATTGAGAGTACTGAGAGTGCGCTGCGGGTTACGCTCAAATCTATTCAGCATTCGGCTGCCTGAATTTATCCGCGCAAGCGCTAAATCAATTCGCTTCACTTAGGGATGCTCTGAACAATGCAAACAGCCTCTGGCTTTCAGTCTGCGCGCTTGACAAGGCGCTGGCGTGCCGACTGGATGTCCTGCCGGGCGGGGCCTGTAAGCCCGCCGCAGAAGCTTGGCTTTATTATTCAGACTATCCTTAGGAAGAATTAAACTCTCCGTAGACCCAGCCAGAAGACTCCGCCATCATTCCCATCGACCGTAACCTTTTACCAGCACGAGTCATCCAAGAAAGAGACACTCTTGCAGCTGATTAAATGAGAACGTTTTCGATAGGGCTTGTATTAGCACTGCTGGCGGCATGCACCAGCAGTGACCTGATTATTAAGAATGCGACGCTGATTTCTGCCGAGCGTGAGCAACCCGGTCTCGGGCTGGATGTTCGAATCCGCGATGGAAAAATCGTAGAAATTGGTCGTAACCTTCCTGTGCCGCCTGGTGGCAACACTCTGGAGGCCGACGGGCGCTTCCTCACTCCGGGATTTATAGACAGCCACGTTCATCTGTACCACGCCACGGGTCTGCGCGAGAGATACACCGATGACTACGATGCGCTCTATGATGCCTATATGGAGCAGCTACCGCGTAGCTACCTGTACTTTGGTTATACCACGCTGATTGAACTTAATTCCGATTTCGAATCGAACGAGCAGTTTGTATCGGCCGTACCAGCACCCAGCCTTTATCACTGCGGACAGGGAGTCATTTTGCCCGATGGCTACATGGCAATTGAATTGCCAGCCGGGAGCCTGGAGTCGTCGTTTCCCAATTTTATCCATGACCGCTTTGGATCTGACTTTCTCCCTGTCGGAGCTGATCCCTCGCGCCATACACCAGAGGCGGTAGTCGAACAGGTAGCCCGTCAGGGAGGAATCTGCATAAAGCTGTATTACGAAGAAGCACTCTGGTTTCCCGGTGGAGCGCCCTCGTTTTCCCTGCCTAGCGTCGAGATTCTGCAAGCAGTCGACGCGGCAGCCAATTCCCGAGACATGACCACAGTGCTTCATGCCACTACTCCTGCTGGCCACAGGATTGGAATAGAGAGTGGCATCGATGTCATGGCGCACGGGCTGTTCGAGTGGCCCGGTGTCGATTTCTTTAGCTTGACTGAACCAGAACAGGTGAGGGAAGTACTGGCGCTTCAGGCCACAGAGAGCAGCCAGATACAGCCAACCCTGCAAACGCTACGCAATACCCAATCAATGTTCGATCCAAATAGCCTGCAGGACCCCGCTTTGCAGCATGTACTCCCGGCCAGCTACCTGCGCTATCTGGCAACGGATGCGCAGATCCAGCGCGACCTGTTCATGGAGACATTCGGACCCGCCATAGACCCGCAGGCAGGTATTGTCGAGATGGCAGGGCATCAGGAAAATTTTAACTACCGATATGAACAGGCCATTGCTGAACTTGACCGTGCAGGTGGACGGCTGCTTTTTGGTACCGACACCGCGGTGGGAGGATTCGGTTGGGGCAACCCACCTGGCTTGAATGGCTACCGGGAAATGCAAGGCTGGGAACGGGCCGGCATCGAACTGCAAACTATTTTCGCAGCGGCCACACTGCGAAACGCAGAGGCCTTTGGCATTGCCGACGACGTGGGAACAATTGAAGCAGGCAAACAGGCGGACTTATTATTGCTCAAGCTAAACCCACTCGAGACTATCGATGCCTATGACTCAATCGAAAATGTGATTATCAAGGGAATCATGTATACCCGCTCCGAGTTTGATGCAGCGAACCAATCAGGAAACACTCGCACTGTGCCTTAAATCACAAGGAATCAATCATTGCGGCAGTTTCCGTAGTTGAGAGGCCAAGGCGATTTTACTCTCAGCCAGTCTAGCTTCAGGGAACTGCGATGCCTGTGACTTTAAAGTCATCCATGCTATGACTCCGGCTTTTAATACAGCCACTGCCCAGGACAGCCTGGAAAAACACCCGCAAGAGGACACCCACAGCCACTCGATAACCTGCCGAGTGAGCACGCGCTGCCATTCCTTGAAGGGTTGCACGGACGCTGGCGGAACGGCGTCCTGTCAGGCATGCCTACTGGAATCCAGAGGCGCATGACTGCATCATTCCGAACATCCCTAATGTTTTCGTGCTAGGTAGAGGTTAGCAGAAGCAGGGAATACTGCCTCGCCCGCCAGGCTCGTGTACTTTCCGAGAGTCCTGGCAGACTCAATTAAAACCTCACTTATCTCGTCCTCACTCAGAAAAATGTCGAACAGAGGAAGCCAGCCTCGTAGCTCGGCCTCAACCATTTTTTGGGGACTGGGAAACCTCGCTGTCTCAGTTATCGCACTGACCGTTATAGTATCGAAACTGGCGTGCTCCAATGCGGCTGCGACTTCATCAGAATCGCCAAGGCTGAAGGGGAGCCGCACGGCATCGGCGGCGGCTGTCCCCACCTGTTCGTCCAATAGAGAAATAATGTCTGCGTAGGCCGGGTTGTGCTCGACCGAGCGCCAGACCGCGATCGCAAGCGACCCGCCCGGCCTCAATGCTCTGAACATCTCCGCCGCCGATTTCTTGCGGTCTTCGAAAAACATCATGCCAAACTGGGAAATCACGAAATCGAAGGTCTCATCTTTAACGTCAAGGGCCTCCGCACTGCACAAAATCCACTCGATAGCAGGCTCTATCTCGTTTGCGGCAGCCAGCATGCCAGGCGCAGGATCAGCGCCGACGACACGGCCACTTGCACCCACTCTTGCCAGTGCGCTTCGCGCCAGGACTCCGGTACCGCAGGCAACGTCCAGAACATGCGAGCCCTCTGTCAAGCCAGCACCGTCAACAAGGTGCCTGGTCCAAATCTCAAACAACGCCGGCACGAATTGAGCCTCGTAATCGCGCCCTGCGGCAATCAGCTCTTCAGATACATTTTGGTCCATGGGATTCACCGTTCAATTAGTCTTGGTAGGATTACAGAGATGCCAGTTCGAACCCTCCGCTTCCGCAACTTCACTATTCGTCATTGGAGTCCAAAACCGAACACCCGGCTGAAGTAAATTAAAAAACGATCCTGTCCACTATTGGGCTTTCGATCGTTTCGAAACGGCGAGAATCGACCGAGCTGAGCTCTTTAAGAGCAGGATATTGCGGGCACAGGCAAAGACAGTATCTGATTCATTTCTATCAGAAATTACTGCACCTGAACAGCTCACTGATTGTCATTGCATTGCGGCTGCAGATCATAGGCAATGAGCCCAATCAAGAAAGTCCTGACCGCTCCGTTGCGACCGGGAAGGCCAATGCTATATCAATTTCCTGCAATTCCAGGGACTTGCCGGCGAGCAGCATCTATAGTAGAACCAGTCTAAAAGATCAGGAGAAGTAGACATGCGTATCCTTTCAATCGCTGGCCTCATACTGACCTGCTTTTCGTGGATGAGCCCTGCGTCAGCGCAATCCGACCCCCAGGTGCACGTCCTCAATCCAACCGGCTTCGTGCGCCCTGGAGACTGGTTCGAAGTGTATGCCGAGCTGGTCAATCCCGCAGATTCCGGACAGGTGATCGACAGAGTATCCGGCGGCGGGCGCAGCGGTGCTTCATTTTTATCCAGGTCAGCTTTTTCCAGATCAACATTCGATCCAGACCAACAGACAGAGATACGGGAGGCGCGGATGCAGCGCGCGCGTTCCAATCCCGGCGGGCGACATCGAGCCGTCTCTGGCAGCTTTCCAGTCTATCCGGGTGAATCCGTCGTCTTCGTACTCATGGAGGAGTTCATGCCTGGTAGCGCTCAACCCGGACAGGATAGAGGCTTTCAGAGGCTGAGCGTGAAACTGGACACCGGCAGCCAGGATGCGTTACCCACCACAGTCTATGCTGATCTGAACGTGATTCGCATCGCCTCGGAGAACGGCAAGGGTGAAGAGTCAGTTTTCGCCGGGTTGGATCTGGCCAGTCAACATGCAGGCGTGATGCAGGCGGATCTCTACGCCGAATTCAATCACCCGCAGGAAATCGTTGCGGGAGAATCTTTTGAGCTGGAAGCGACCATTTTCAATGAAGGCAGCAACTCAGTGAGCATCATGCTGGCGGCGTTAGGTACAATGTCCGGATTCATGAATTGGCAGGGCGAACACGCGCAGTCCTATCGATTTGTTTCCTGTGCAAAGGCCTGTGGACTGACAGGATCGATCGAGCTGGCTCCCGGAGAATTTCTTCGACGCCAGTTGGGTACGTTTTACTACGAGAATGATGATTTTTTTTCCGGAGATTTCATTCTCGAGCGATTCAGTTTGTCTGTCACTGATCAATTAGGGCGCCATGAGATGCGACCCGCGACGGCCAGCCCGGTCTTGATATCAGTGATTAACCAGCCGAATTCCAGGCGATTGTTTTCGGGCAATGGTCCACTGCCGCGGCCACTTCAACTGCAAGATTTATATTCTCCCGGTGACGAAAGGATCGTTAATGACCCCAACACCGGCCTGGATTGGCTGATGCTGACAGAAGGTGAGGGCTATTCAGTCGAGGCTATGCTGGCGGCCAATGGGCCTGGAGGTGAATTCGAGGGATTCAGGCTGGCCAGTTCAAGGGAAGTGGAGACTCTCTATCTCAATCACATGAATGCATCCGGCGTGAAGCTGGGTGATTATGCGGTTTATGAGCTGGTGACAGAAGTGGAAGCGCTACAAAATCTTGTAGGCTTGCTGGGGAATATACCTACAGTGAACAACACCTTCGGATTTAATGGAATTGTGAGCGATGATCTTCCTTCACGACACGATGAGAATGCGCTTTATACGATTCTCGAGCTGAGTGTGACGGCGAGTCACCCGGACCGAGTAATGATGTTCAGTGGGTCGCAGGGTTTGCGCAAGCAGCAGCGCAGATTGGAAAATTCGCTGAGTGCCTATACCGGATACTGGTTGGTCAGATGATTCGGCGCTATTAACCAGAGTTGCCTTGATCTTTATTTTCGGCAATTAGGCGTAATTACCCGGCACAAAAAATCGTCAATCGAACGGATGAACTACTTTCCCGGGAAAAGCTGAAATTCCTTCTGGCAATAAAGCTATCAGCCTCACTGCGGTCCGATAAACTGTAGCTGCGCGCGCGTGGCCCGCATCACATCTCTGATGCCAGTCCCTATTTGCCAATCCAACAACTTCCCCGAAGGACCTGCTGCTGGCAGCAAGCAGCATAGTGAGAGTGGTTTCGTTGTTTTTTGCATGGGAATTGAGCTCCTGGTTTAACAGCGGCCCGGCCTGAGGTCCCCGGAGAACCGCTATTCTTGGGGCTCAGCCGTGGGATGACAGTTTCACAGCAAATAGGCGTGTGAAAACGGCAAAATCTGCTGTATTTTAACCGGTATAGATTACTTTCCCGAGCACGGCTAAGTATGGGCAAACGGGCAAAAAATAAAAATAATAATGAGAATCGACTCTACCGCGCCCTCGCCATGGGCGTCGTGCCACTCTGCCTGTGCCTGTTTTTCCTGCCCCTGCCCATTGCGGATCGCCGGGCTGCCGCCCAACAAGCCTTTGCCGCTGACGACATGCAGCAAGTCGTTAACCAATATTGCCTTGCCTGTCATAACGACGCCCTGGCGACTTCCGGACTGTCCCTCCAACAAATTGATTTTTCACGGCCTGGACAACACGCCGATGTATTGGAGCGGATGGTAAAAAAGCTTCGGGCCCATATGATGCCGCCCTCAAACATGCCCCGGCCTCCCTTCGAAATCTATGAAGTAATGACCGGCTGGCTGGAGAGTGAGCTGGATGCTGCCTGGGCGGCAAATCCAAATCCTGGCCGCATTACTCCCCTGCATCGCATGAATCGCTATGAATACAACAACACAATCAATGAACTGTTAGGTCTTGATGTAGATATCAGCGAACTATTACCCGGTGACCCCACCGCCGATGGCAGTTTTGACAATATCGCAGCGTCCCTGCCATTCTCAACCGCGCACATGGAACGTTATATGTCGGTGGCGCGGCAGGTAACCCGATTGGCCACAGGTCTGCCGCCCGCCGGCCCGGAAGTAAAGACTTACGATATTCCGCTGTATATGAGCCAGGACTGGCGCCAGAACGACAACATGCCTTTCGGCTCCCGTGGCGGCATTGGAGTCAGCCATCACTTTCCGGTGGACGGTGACTATCGCATCTCGGTGCAGCTGGAAACCAATTACCAGGATTACATCAAGGGCCTGGGCTGGGCCCAGCAGCTCGAGCTGCGTCTTGACGGCGCGTTATTGCAGAGTTTTTCCATTGGCGGCGAAGCACCGGGCACACCGGCACCGTTGAGTTTCAGTGGCACCGGAGAGCCGGGCAGTATCGACTGGGAAGAATATATGCTGCGGGAAGCCGGAGCCGGACTTGAAGTAACGGTTCCAGTCAGCGCCGGACCCCATGTGGTCTCCGCATCCTATGTGCGACAGCAGGTTGACCCGGAAGGCATTCCGCAGCCGCGCCAGGGCGGTCGCTTGCCAGCTAATAATGAAGCCTACCTGGATTACCAGAAAGTTCATGCCATCGCGATTGGCGGTCCTTTAACCCAGTCATTGGCGAATAGCAATTCACCGAGCAGAGAGCATATTTTTCGTTGCTTTCCGCAACAGCTATCTGAAGAGGAAGGCTGCGCCCGACAAATACTCGATCCCATTGCACGACAGGCATATAGACGCCCTGTAATTGACGATGACCTGGACTTGCTGATGAGGTTTTTTCTCCAGGGCAGGGAACAGGGCGGTTCATTCGAGGCCGGCATTCAGTTCGCTCTGGAATACCTGCTCAGCGATCCGGAATTCCTGATTCGCAGCTACGAAGTGCCGCCACAACTGGCGGCCGGGGAGATATACCGGCTCAGTGACCTGGAACTGGCCTCCCGGCTGTCCTATTTCCTGTGGAGCTCAGCACCGGACGAAATCCTGCTGCAACTAGCCGAGCAAGGGCGCCTGTCGGACCCAGCTGCGCTTGCACAACAGGCACGCCGTTTGCTCAATGACCCGCGCGGTATTCATACCCTGGTGAATGACTTCGCCGCACAATGGCTCAACCTGAGGCGACTGGATGAGGTGCAGATCAACACCGTGTTATTCCCCCAGTATGACGTCAGCCTGATTGAAGCCTTCGGCAAGGAAACGGAATTATTCGTCGCCGATACCCTGCGCGATGATCGCTCAATAATGGATCTGCTCGGTGCCGACTACAGCTTCGTCAACCAGCGCCTTGCTGAGCATTACGGTATAGACGGTGTTTATGGCAGTCGCATGCGCAAGGTGAGCCTGCCAAATACAGCACAGCGGGGTGGCCTGTTGGCCCACGGCGCCCTGCACACGGTAACGTCTTATCCCGGTCGAACCTCGCCGGTGCTGCGTGGTAAATGGTTGCTGGATAATATGCTGGGCACACCACCACCGCCGCCGCCGCCCAATGTGCCCATTCTTCCGGACGCCGAAGCCGGGCAAGTACCTGCTTCTATCCGCGATCGCCTGGCCCAGCACCGGGAAGACCCAGTCTGTTCCACCTGTCACACGGTCATTGACCCCCTGGGCTTTGCTCTGGAAAATTTTGATGTGATTGGTGCCTGGCGGGAATTCGATGAAACCGGCAATCCAGTAGATCCCCTGGGCAATTACCCCGGCGGCGTTGAATTCGCCGGATTCGCCGATTTGCGCGAGTGGATGCTGGAACGACCGCAGCGCTTTGCCCATACTCTGACCGAGAAGCTCATGACCTATGCCCTGGGTCGCCGGGTGGAATACCATGACCAGCCGGTTATCCGGGAAATCGTCAGGAATGCAGCAGGGAATCAATATCGCTGGTCCGATATCGTGCTCGGCATAGTGACCAGTCCCGCATTCACCATGAGCGTGGCTCCTGGGGGGACAACTTCAGGAGAATGAGCACTCATACACCACGACAATGTTTGCCTAACTTTTTTTGGCTCTTTTTGCGCTCAACGTGGTCAACATCAGATTTAAAGTAGCCAAAAACAAAAACAGATTTTATACTGATCATTTCATTACTTTACATAACAGAACGTATTGAGCGCTACTTGATAATAATAGGAAACAAGCCATGAAACCCAAAAATTCAGCGTGTAATGTGGTAACCGGCAAGTCCATTTCCCGGCGCGCTGTACTCCGTGGTGTCGGGGCCGCGCTGGCGCTGCCCATGCTTGATGCCATGACCCCGGCACTAGCGCAAGTGGCACAACCGATTCAGCGTTTCCAGACTGTCTACATTCCCAACGGCATGGCCATGGAGTACTGGACTCCCACCAGCACCGGACCCAGTTATAAACTGAGCCCGGTGCTGGAACCCCTGGCCGACTATCGCGAACAAATGCTGCTGTTGTCGGGTATCAAGGCCAATTGGAATATTGCCCACGCCGGAGCGGGTGGTTCCTTTCTTACGGGTGTGACCCGTGGTGGCAGGAATGAAACCGATATTCTGGCCGGCGTTTCCATGGATCAATTGTTAGCCAATGAACTGGGCAAACAGACTCAGCTCTCTTCCCTGGAATTGTCCATGGACGCACCTGCACTGGCTGGTGCCTGCACGGTAAACCTCAGCTGTGTCTATACACACACCCTGTCCTGGCGAGGCGATACAGAGCCACTTCCGACAGAACATAATCCACGGGCTCTGTTTGAAAGGCTCTTCGGCGACAGTGGCAGCACAGCGAAAGAGGCTAGGGAAGCACGACTGCGGCAGCAGGCAAGTATCCTAGACGCGGTGCTGGATAAGTTGAATCGCCTCGAAAGCAAACTGGGGGCCTCAGACCGGCACTTGGTGCACAGCTACACCGAATCAGTGCGTGATATTGAGCGCCGCATCGAGCGGGCGGAACAACAGATTGACATGCAACTGCCAGAGATTGACCAGCCCGCAGGTGTGCCGGTTGAGTTTGAAGAACATATGGAATTGATGCAGGACCTGCAGGTGCTGGCCTTGCAGACTGACCTCACCCGGGTCATCACTTTCATGATGAGCAAGGAACAGAGTGCAAGGCCCTATCCACAAGTTGGCGTGCCCGATGCTCACCATCCATTGTCTCATCATAATAACAATGCCGAGTTGGTGTCGCGCATGTCCCTGATCAACATCTATCATGCGCAACTATTCAAGAACTACCTGGACAAGCTGGCTGCCATTCCCGACGGCGACGGCAGTCTGTTGGACAATATGACTATTCTCTACGGCGGCGGTATTTCCAACAGTACCGTACACTCTGGCGTTAACCTGCCCCTGTTGCTGGTCGGCGGTGGTGGCGGCTGGTTGCCCGGCGGCGAACATCGCCATTATGCCAATGAGCCCACCATGGCTGATCTCCACCTCAGCCTGATGGCTAAGTTTGGGGTGCAGGTGGATAAGCTCGGTGGTAGCTCCGAACCTCTCACAATCTAGCAATTGGTCCTGAATAGCTGATGTCAGCAAGACTCAATAACCTGTCAGTTCTTTTTGTACTCCTGCTCTGTTCCGCAGCAGTAGCCCAGCCCATGCCGCCGCAAATTCAGCTGGCGCGAGACGCGGACTGGGAGGCACTGCAAAGCCTGCTGTCTGATGGCATGAACCCGGACGTGGTCTACGGCGACGGTTCCGCAGCACTGCATTGGGCCGCCTACCATGATAATCTGCACGCCGTTCAACGGCTTATCGCTGCCGACGCGGATGTAAACATCGCAACTGATCTTGGGGTAACGCCTCTCTGGCTGGCCGCGGAAAATGGCAACGCAGTAATTGCCAGCAGCTTATTGCAAGCGGGCGCCGATGCGGATATCGCTCTGAGGTCAGGTGAAACTATCTTAATGACGGCTTCCCAATCAGGTCATGCGGAGGTTGTACAAGCCCTGCTCCAAGCGGGCGCCGATCCCGATGTAGCCGCCACCCGCGGCCAGACAGCTCTGATGTGGGCAGCGAACCGGGGTCACAGCGGCGTGGTTGGAGCCTTGCTGGAGCATGGAGCGAATCATTCGGCAACGTCACTTGTTCGGAATCAGTACGTTAAATCGGAAAAAGAACAGGACTCCCATCCCGCCTACAAATACTGGATCGAAGAGGGCGGTAATACGCCGCTGATCTTCGCCGCCAGGGCAGGGGACCTGCAATCGGTTAAGCTGATCGTGGGGGCAGGTGCGGATACTAACCAGCTTTCAGCTTTTGGCACCAGCCCGCTCATCATGGCGGTTCATGGCGGCAATGCCGCGATAGTCGAGTATCTACTGGAGCAGGGCGCGGAAGTAGATTCTGACGCCAGCGGTCATACGGCTTTGCATGATGCGATATTGCGCGGCAATGTGTCAGCAGTAAAAGTTCTGCTGGAACATGGCGCGGATGTTGAAGCCAAACTTGAGCGCCCCACGCCCGTGCGCCGACAGACGACTGATTACAACTACCATAATGCATTACTGGGAGCCACTCCGCTGTGGTTAGCGGCACGCTTCAACGAGCCGGCTATTATGCAGATGTTGCTAGATCACGGTGCCGATCCTCATTTCCTGAATAATGTGTCCTACCCAGCCCAGCGCATGGGGAATTACTTCATGGCGGAAGAAGGGGAGATATCCATTTTAATGGCAGCTGTTGGCATGGGCTATCCACGCCTGCGTATGAGCTGGGGTACGCCGGAGCGAAGGGCAGGCCAGCTCGGGCTCAGCCGCGAAGATCTGGCTTATCTGGCGGCGGAAATTGCACTCATGGCCGGAGTGGAGTTGAACCTGGCGAATGCAGAAGGCCAGACTGCCCTGGATTTTGCCAAGGCACGCCGCTACGACTCGGTGATCGTGTTGTTACTGGCAGCGGGCGCAAAGGAGTAGCATTTGGAATCGGAAACCCGGATACGCTCTGAAGTAATACCAATTGTGGCACTTCACTCATTGACTCTTTGTTGTCCCACAGTTGAAGACCTTTTTAGCAGCGCGAAATAACAGTATCCCCTGTCCGGTAGAGGCTTCCGAATTATGATCCGCGCATCCTGCAGTGCCAGCGGAGGCGTCTGAGGCTATCGTCGTGTGCAATTCGACCTGTCGGCAAAGTCCGCAGCGGCACAAGCTAACTGCCGGGCGGACCGTTCGCAGCCGCTTTTCAGCGCTAGTTGAGGGGCATGACACTGTGGGGCAGCAGTGATATTTCGTATAAGGAATAAATTCTTGCGGCCAACAAATAAACGAATTTACCAACCATTGAACTCAATGGGGGCGGTCGTGCAGCACACAGGGGCGCTTGAACTGCAGGAACTCTAATTTTTCGATGTCGGAAAAAGCTCGGGCTTTAGAGGGCTGAGGTCGTCGATGACCTCGGCGATTTAGCAGGTGAATAATTTTACCTCCTTACCGACGCCATATTGTCGCCACAATTATTCGTCAAATCGTCTGACTTGATTGATCACAAAGTCATATTCAGGTGCTTTAATGAAAGCTCAATCAAAGCGATTTGATTGAAACTCCTAGAGCTTGACTCCTCTCTTATGGCCCTCCTCCCCAGAGGGCCATTTTTTTTGTGAGGCGAAAAACTTCAGCGGCTGCGGGGGAGGTTATCCAGGCGCGAGAGCTGGCGGTCGGAGAGGGAGATCAGATCCGCCAGGATACGGCCGCTTTCAAGCAGCATGGGATCTGGCTCTTCCTCTTCCTCGATTGAGTCTCTGTCTTCGGAGTCATCGGGCATGTCGCTGTCATCGCTGGCGGCGATTGTCTCTGGTTCAGCATCCGACCCTTCCTCAGCATCTGCCTCAACCCATTCACGCAGAGGCAGCCCCTTGAGGAAGCGACGCATATTCTCGAGCTCGAACTCTTCCTTCCTGTCGTTCTCGCGCTCCGCCTTCACCACCTGCTCATTCAGGGGCAGGGTTTCCTGATCCCGGGCCTCGCGGGTACGTTCGATCTGCTCTTGCAGGTAAATGAAGTCTGGCGAGTGGGAAGCACGCTCGGCGTGCAGTTTCTGCAGCTCCGGCAGCATGGCTTGGATAGAATGATAGGGTCTGTGCTCAACAGGCCGCACGGTATCCCAGGGCAGGGCACCGTCCAGGCTGCTCTCGCCAATATCCTCGTAGGCGTCATATAGATCGGGGAAGCTGATGTCAGGGATGACGCCGCGGTGCTGAGTGCTGGCTCCAGAGATGCGGTAGAACTTTGAGCGGGTAACCTTCACCTGGCCGTAGTCCATGGGAATGATTTCCTGCACGGTACCCTTGCCAAAGGTTTGCCCACCCAGCACGACGCCGCGCTGGTAGTCCTGTATGGCTCCGGCGAAAATTTCTGAGGCAGAGGCACTGGTGCGATTAACCAGCACCGCCAGTGGACCGGAGTAACTCACCCCCGGATCGTTGTCGCCGAAAGAGCGGACGAAACCGTTGTTGATGCCGGAATAGCGGATCTGCACGGTCGGGCCGGTCTCGATAAACAGCCCAACGAGCTGGTTGGCCTCACTGAGGCTGCCGCCGCCATTGTTGCGCAAATCCACCACTACGGCGTCCACTTCCTCCTGCTTCAGTTCATCGAGCAGCGCCTTCACATCCCGGGTCGAGCTCTTGTAATCTTCCTCGCCGCGCCGGGCCGCCTCAAAGTCAAAGTAAAAAGTCGGCAGCTTGATCACCCCGATCTTGTAGTCCTCGCCGCTGTAGCTCAATTCCAGCACTTCTTTTTTGGCCGATTGATCTTCAAGTTTTACAGTGTCGCGGGTGATGTTAACCACCTTGGCGGCGGATTCACTGACTGAGTCTACGGGAATAACGCTCAAGCGTACCACCGTGCCTTTCTCGCCCCGAATCTGATCGACGACATCGTCCAGCCGCATACCGACCACGTCACGGATCATACCATCCGGACCCTGGCCGATGCCGATAATGCGGTCACCGGCGCGCAGAGACTCACTGCGCTCTGCAGGACCGCCTTTAATGAGCTCGACTATTTTGGTGTATTCATCCTCGGTAGTCAGTTGAGCTCCGATTCCCTGCAGTGACAATGACAGCTGCATGTTGAAGTTTTCGGAATCTCGCGGTGAATAATATTCTGTGTGCGGATCTACGGCCTTGGCAACGGTCGAGAGATAGGACTGGAAGATGTCCTTAGCATTGGTTTTGAGCACCTGGCTGAGCTGATTGCGATAGCGTCGGCTGAGCTTTTCCGTGATTTCTTCGTTGCTGTCACCCGCAAGCCGCAGGCTTAAAACACTGTTCTTAACGCGCTTGCGCCAAATCTCGTCGAGTTCTTCCTTAGTTTGCGCGTAGGGTGCTTCTTCGCGATCAATTGTGAAAGCCTCATCGACGGTGAAGTCCATGCTGTCGATGTGATTCTCGACCCGGTCGATAGCGTAAATAAGACGCTCGAGGACGCGTTGATAGTAGCGGTTGTAGATGTCGAATCCGGGCGTAACGTCGCCCGCCTGCAAACTGTCATCGATAGTGTACCGATAGCTGCTCAGCTCACCAATATCGCTGGCGAGAAAGTAAAGGTGGGACCCGTCCAGGGCATCCAGGTAGCTGTCGAAGACAACAGAGGAAAACGTGTCATTGATTTCCACCGATGAATAATGCTTGGTCCGTAGTTCCTCGACCAGCTCTGTCGCCGTCACTCCATGCACTTCCTGGCTGATCACCGGTTGATAGAGGCTGTCTATGTCCAGAACGGTATTAAGGTGAGCCGGCTCGGCTTCTTCCTGGGCTAGGAGCACCGGGGCGAAGAAAACGCCGATGGCAAGAAAAAGACCGCCCATGAGGCGGGTTAGCTCGTAGTATCGATTACTGATCGGCATAGTTCTCCACATCATCTTCTACTCTAAATAAGATTGTATAAGTTGAGGTTTAAAAGCATCGGATTCGCAGCCCCAGTCTACGGTCATTTAAGAGACTAATTTATATCGTGGGTCGAGCAAAGTCATTTTCAACACTTTTCCGACAGACAGCGCGTGCTTCGGGCCCATAGTTCATCTAATCCGCTTATCGCGCCCAGACGCATGGCGCTCAGCCCGTTCCACGTCGATGTAGCGATCGGTGATGGCACTGGAGCCATGACCGGCGTCATCACGGACATGCTCGCGGGGACGATGCTTAACGTCCTCTGAGATGCCTGTGTGTCGAAGCCAGTGCACAGTGGCATCACCCATTCGTTCTGCTTCCTCCACAAACCCTTCCTGGCGCATGCGCTCTGCGGCACGCTGAAAGCAAGTCTGCACTATACCGCGTATCTGGCGTGTGCTGGTAATCCCGCCTTTTCCCCGGGCTTTGTGTATCAGAGGGCTGGATTCGCCGGGGCTGGGCAAGGCAGTAAGACCGCGCGACAGCCGGTAGCGCTTGAGTGCTGCCAGCATGGCATCGCTAACCGAGATTTCCCGCTCCTTATTGCCCTTGCCCACAGTAATAAACCACCAGTTGCCCTCCTGATCGAGCTGGAAATGCCCCATTCGGGGCTGCCAGCGTGGAGTCTCCACCAACTCGGAGATACGCAAATACATGGCAAAAAGAGCATTCATAATGAAGAGTGTGCGCTCATGTACGAGCGCATCTTCGGCCGCCATTTGCTCCGCCACTTCGATGACGTAGTCCCACTGCAGCGGCGAAAGGCGCCTTATCTTGCCTTGGGACTGGTGTTTGCGCAGATATTTACTCTTTTGCCTCATCTGGGAAACGGGATTTGCGGCCAAATAGTTTTCCTGAATCATGAAATTAAAAAAACTACTCAGCACGCTGAATAATGACTGGATGCCAGCCTGAGAGATTACGTATTCACCGCCACTGCTAACGTAGGGGCGCCACTGGGGATTGGGTTGACGCTCACCGCCGCGGAGGAGGAAACGCGGCACATTCTTGTCCCCGATCCACGATTTGGGTGGCTGGCGCGTAAAATCCACGTAATCCTCAATATCCTCACGTCCAACCTGACTGACTGATTTAACAGCGATCAGCCAGCACCAGTGCAGAAAATGTTCGATCTCGCGGCGATAGGTGCTAAAGGTATCAGGACTACCTCGGTAGCTGTAAATGAATTCGCTAGCGAGCTGGTAATCACGCAGAGCGTCTGCAGGGGGGGAGCGGGTGAGGTGTGCAAGCGAAGTGACCGGCTCCTTAAACGGATTGGGCATGGCCTCGAGGGTATCGAAAAAGGCAACCGGTCTCTTAACTCTCGACATTAAATATCAACCCTATCTTCTTATGCATAAATACTAATTTTCTATAAATTATGAGTATAAATGAGGCAGATGACAAGCTTCGCCAGAGCGTGGATAAGACCTCACATAAGGGGTTGTCGGACCGGACTCCGCAAAGCTTGAAAGCTTCAGGTAGCGCTGGGAAAGGCCCGTATTGCGAATTTCGGCCCCAGACGGCTAACAAGGCGGCGCAAGCCGGAGTCCTTTGGCTTCTATGCAACTTTGTAGCTCTTGCGCAATCGGGTAATGTCTTTTCTTGCTCTGGGGTTCAGCCGGGCCTGGATAGCTGCCCGGATAGTTCTATGAAATCGCCGAAGTACAAGGATCCTTGTCCCTATGTTCACGAAAATTTCATGGTTCGTCGTTATTGCAGCAACTTACGTGTCTGCTGGGCAGACAGTGGCTCAAGACTGGGAGCTACCATGAACCGCCTTCAGCCAACCCTTCTCCGATCAACTGTTATTCAATTCACGCCCCTCTGAACAGCCCATTTATGAATACGCCTGCCAAGAGGGCAATTACGCACTGGCGGGCATCCTGGCCGGCGCCCGGCAACAGCAAGTGTGGCAAGAATCGAACGAGGTATCAGGGCTAATCGGGCAGGGCGCCTACCGTTTGAGGGCAAAGAAGATTTGTTCCTGAGCGTTTACGTTTACCTGCCTGAGGTGGATTGAGCGCTGGGAATGAACCATCAAAACTAATCCTAGTAGCGCCAGCTATCTTGCTTTTCTTGGAAGCTTCGCTATTCGTCCAGAGCGTTTGCTCATAGCCAATCTCTAATCGAATGAGTAAGGCTAGGCAGAAACTGCGGGTAGAAAGGTTAGGTGCAGTTGAACAGAAATGGCAAATCAGCTCACCAGCAGAGAACTGTTGCTGTCAAAGCAGTTTTGCCTCAGAGTCTTGATCCATGCACACCATAATAATCCGGTTATAAATTTCATTCACGAGGTGAGACTGTGAACAAGGCGGAGCTTTAGACATGGGAAACAATAGCGGTAACGATACACCATGGAAGAGCGCGAAGGACAAGGTCGAGAGCGAGACGCGCAATTACGAACAAAAGAAACATGACGCCATAACTTCCAGTCCGGTCAAAAAACTCGCCGGGCACCTCGACACCAGCACCAGGGAATATATTGAACACCAGGTAATGAGCGAACCCTACTGGTTCCAGAAGATTGAAGTCATGCCAGGATTGTTCACCCCGGGCTGGAGTGATCCGGCAACAGAAAAACTTCCGGTTTACGGTTTACCGGAAGATCTCTCGGGCCTGAGAGTATTGGATGTAGGTTGCGCCGAAGGATTTTTCTCATTCGAAGCTGAGAGAAGGGGGGCTAGGGAAGTCATTGCGATAGACTCGTTCCCGGACTCAGTCCGGCGCTTCAACATAATCAAGTCTGCACGGCAGTCCAGTGCCACTGCCTATCTTTGCAATGTGTATGATTTGGACAAGAAGAAGTTTGGTACGTTTGATCTGGTGCTTTTCTACGGCGTTTTCTATCACCTAAAGCATCCACAGTTGGCGCTGGAGAAAATTGCCGATATTTGTACCGGGAAATTGCTATTTCAGACCCATATTCATGAAGAGCCCAGTTTGAAAGGCACGCCGTGGGCCAAGTACCATCCCTACGGCATCATGTCGGGCACCGACAAGCAAAGCTTCGACCCGACTGTCTTTTGGCTTTTTAATTCGGCATGCTGTGTCGCCATGCTGGACCACCTAGGATTCAAGAATATCGAAACGGTGTCAGAGGATCCACAGCCGTTCGTGCTGACAGCCGAAGCCGCAGCTATCGAGCGGGGTTATCCGGTCAATCAGGCGACTGCACCCTGGTGCTAGTGCCTCCAATAGACTGGCAGCCTTTGAGATCGCGTTATGAACTGTCGACCGTCACCATCGCCTGTTCAGCCTCGCCAAAAGGGGACTAGCGCCGGTTCCATTGCCCCCTAAGCAGCGCGCCTACTATAAAAAACGTCCGCTAAGCTCGGTGATCGTTGCTACCGATCATGCGATGTGTCGAGATAATTTGCACTAGCAACCGCTACGTCATCCGGTTTGTAAAAATATTCAACAGATTAGATCTGGTCGATTTATAACTTCTTGATAATATTAATATTATTATTTGGCAAGAAAATTGCTAACAATGCACGGACTATCATCAGGCAATAAGCAGGTTTGGCATGAATACTTTAAAAATTTCGCTGTCTCTATCACTTTTGACTTTTCTTTCCTTGGGCATGGCGCCAGCGCAAGCAGGTGTAATGTCCTGCTCTGCACCCGCACCTACAACTTACGGATTAGGAAACGCAACAAGCGCAGAGTGCTTTACAGGCAACGACACCAATCAGATTGATAATGCATTCGTCCTCTTTGGCTCAGCGGGTTGGATACTTTCTGAGAAAAACGATGGGCCGGACGGCGACGGTACGATTGAATTTCTTTCTGCTCCAGTGAATGGCGATAAATCGGGCAGTTGGTCTATTGATACCTTGGCTGGACTGACTGACATTGCGATTACGCTTAAAGCTGGGAACGGATTCGGTGCTTTCTTACTCGATCTCTCCGTTCCTAACCCACTCGTTGGAACATGGTCATCGGGTAAAGACCTTTCCCACTCGTCGATCTACTACAAAGGAACACCGACCACGGATGTCCCAGAACCAGCATCAATCGCACTACTACTCTTCGGCTTGCTCGGGCTAGGTGTAGCGAAGCGCTATCGCAGCTAATTTATTCGATCTGCTCGCGAACTCTAAAAAGCCTGCGAATGCAGGCTTTTTAGTGCATGGTGCATGACATCAATCGCTTCAAGACGTTAGCCTGAATTCCGCCAGCGAAGCTTGCTTGCCGCAGCCCGAGGTGAAGCTTCAGAGGCTCAAGGTGAAGGGGCGGGTGCGCAGCTTTCAACGCGCGAACGACCGCTTCTTACTTGCCGTCTAGAGGTTTCGCAATTTTCGTTTCATGATTACTATGCCGGTAGTTAGATCGCCTGCTAGTCGCGACTTCGTCCGTTTCTATTCAATAGATTGTTTTCTCGCGCACAGGACTCAGCTTTGGCAATTTCTTAAATGTCAGCTCGTGCTCTGTTTGAACCTTCCTGAGCCTCTTTCCAATATCTTTACTTGTTATGCGCGCTCTGTTGTGACACCTGAATTCACACTGGAAACCCAATCGGAATTGCAGCGTGTAGGGCAGCATGAGTATTTGGATTTTCCATGAACCTATTAGTACCCGCTATTTCCGGTAATCTTTATTACCGGAAATAGTGTACATCCTCAGTCCAGGCGGACTGAAGTTGTTTTAGTCCTGTCCAGACCACTCTGAGCGCTCTTGACTGATATCTGCTATCAGGCACATCAGTGCTTCACTCAATCGCGCTTATCGCGCATGGTGACCAGTTCTTCGGCCAGTGTCGGGTGGATACCAATGGTACTGTCGAAGTCTGTCTTGGTGGCACCCGCCTTGATGGCGACGGCAAATCCCTGCACCAGTTCGCCCGCATCCTGACAAACGACGTGCATCCCAAGAATGCGCTGCGACTGTTTTTCAACCAGAAGCTTTAACAGCGCCCGTTCGTCGCGACCACTGAGGGTGTGTTTCAGCGGTTTGGTCGTGTTGAGATACACATCGAATTCGAGACCCTGGGCGCTCGCTGCTTCCTCGGTCAATCCCACCGTACCCACGTTGGGATGGCAGAAAACAGCTGTGGGTACATAGCTGTAGTCCATGACTGCGCCGGCATCAGAGAACAAGGCTCTTGCCACCAGTTCGGCTTCAGCCAGGGCCACCGGCGTGAGTTCCATGCGCTCGATAACGTCACCGACAGCGTATATCGAAGGCTCAGCGCTTTGAAACGCCTGATCGACGACGATGCCGCCATATTTTGACGTCTCGACGCGCGTATTCTCCAGGCCCAGGTTATCGGTCAACGGCTGCCTGCCGGTTGCGGCAAGAACAGCCTCGACACGCATTTCAGTCCCTGATTCAAGGGTCACTTGCAATCCTTTACCCTGGTTATCTATCGCCTTAATGTCGTCGGAACTGAGCAAGTTGATATCGTGCGCCAGTTCCCCGGTGACGAACTCGCGCACGTCACTGTCAAAGCCGCGTAAAACCTGCTCACGACGAAACACCATACTGGTCTCAACGCCGAACCTGGCGAAAATGCTGGCGAACTCAACACCGATATAACCCGCGCCCTGAATCAGCATGCTGCGGGGTAACGATTCCATGGCAAACAAGTCGTTGGAATTCAGCACATGCTCATGGCCGGGATAGTCTGGAGTCCAGGGCCAGCCACCAACCGCCAGCAGGATATAGCGGGCACTGACGACCTTTCCCTCTACCTCGACCTGGTTCGGGCCAGCCAGAATCGCCCGGCTACTAAAGACTGTCACTCCATTATTATCAAGAATGGATTTATATATGTTATTTAATCGATTGATTTCTTTATCTTTATTTTTTACCAATGCTGACCAGTCAAAATTCGAAGCGGACAACTGCCAGCCGAATCCACGGCTGTCCTCAAAGTCATCGCGAAAATGCGCGGCATAGCTGAACAGTTTCTTGGGAACGCAGCCCACATTAACGCAGGTACCGCCAAAATAGCGCTCCTCAGCCACGGCTACTCTAGCGCCCAGACTGGCGGCAATACGACTCGCGCGCACGCCACCAGAGCCCGCACCAATCACGAACAGGTCATAATCAAAATCAGTCAATGTCAGGTATCCTTAATGCTAAAACTCCCTGGGTCAATCGCTTGCCGTCGGTACAGCCGCTTACGCCAAGAACTACCCGGGCCTGGTTTCAATTCTACTGAGAGCTCGGCTCATGCAGCAAAAACTCTTTGCCGATCATATGGATCGAGCAATTTTTGAAGATATTAATTTAACAGACGGACAACTTCGACTCTATCCTTCTTTTATTGCCAGTGATGAGTCCAGCAGTGCGCTGACACAGATCATCGAGTCCACGCCCTGGCGTCAGGATGATATTGTCATCGCCGGCCAGCGTCTGCCAATTCCACGCCTGCAGTGCTGGATGGGTGAGCCTGAAGCCGTCTACGCCTACTCGGGAATTGAATTGGCGCCGGTCAACTGGTCTTCTCCCGTCAGCGAATTGAGAAACCGGCTGTTGGCTTGTACGGAATTAAGCTTCAACTCGGTTCTGATCAATTACTATCGCGACGGTCGCGATAGCGTCGCGTGGCATGCCGACGATGAGCCCGAACTTGGCCCCAGGCCGATCATCGCCTCTATCAGCCTGGGTGCGGAGAGACCCTTCGTGCTCAGGCACAAACGCAGTGGTGAGCGCCACAAACTGATCCTGCCCCACGGGTCGCTCCTATTGATGCTGGAAAACACCCAGCAGCATTGGCAGCACCAGTTACCAAAAGTCAGCCGACTCGATCAGGCACGAATCAATCTGACTTTTCGCCAGCTACAAACTATTCATGGATGAATTCGATATCTGTGTCGTTGGCGCCGGCGTCATCGGACTGGCCGTTGCTCGCCAGCTCTTGCTGGACCGACGCACCAGGAACTCAAGCTTGCTCATAATGGAGTCAGAACCTGACATCGGTTATGGAATAAGCAGTCGCAATAGCGAGGTGATTCACGCCGGCATCTACTACCGGCCCGACAGCCTGAAAAGCCGCTTATGTGTTCGCGGCAAGGAGCTGCTCTATGAATACTGCCGGCAACAGAGCATTCCACATCGTCGCCTCGGGAAACTGATCGTCGCCCAGGACGGAGAAGAGCCTGCTCTGCACAGCCTGTGGCGTCGTGCCATTAACAATGGCGTCACTGATTTACTGCCACTCAACCGCCAACAGCT